>Ga0208148_1000135_pt1 | contig 29513 bp, 33 predicted proteins | sample DEB08_DNA_16_FD_184525 | JGI IMG/M metagenome (GOLD analysis project Ga0208148, IMG submission 184525) | Aqueous microbial communities from the Delaware River and Bay under freshwater to marine salinity gradient to study organic matter... | ecosystem: Environmental > Aquatic > Marine > Coastal ...
CTCGGACGCGGATCGAGCATTGAGAGGCGGCCAGATCAATCAAGACGCCAGCTTGCAGTCGCGACAGCAGGACTTGCAGCGCATGATGAGCAATCAAGATTCTCAGCAAGCGTTCGCGCTAGCGAACCAGGCGCAGAACCTTGCGGCTCAGCAGAGCAACGCGCAGAACAGTTTATCGCAACAGCAAATGAATCAAGACGCTGGCTTGCGAGCAGCTCTTGCTAACCAGCAGGCTCAGCTAACTGCTGGACAGGCTGCGAACCAAGGTGTGCTACAGTCGCAAGCGTTGGGAGTTGATGCCGGCCAAAGCAACCAAGCGGCTAATTTGCAAGCGCAACAGTTACAAAATGCAGCCGCGCAAGCGAACCGAGATCGAAACTTGCAAGGCCAGTTGGCTAACCAACAAACAGCACTCGATGAACAACGCTTGCGAAATCAAGGGTTGATGCAAACGCAATCTCTTCGAGCCGATGCGAGCCAGGCAAACCAAAATAATCTTTTGGCTAGGCAGCAGCTTGGAAGTCAAGCGGCTCAAGCTAACCAGCAAGCTAGACTTGAGGCGGCTCTTGCGAATCAAGCAAATGCGCGAGCCTATGGATTCCAAAACCAGGACGCTAGATTGCAAGCTCAGTTGGCTAATCAGAATGCTGGTTTGCAGGGTGCGCAGCAAAGGCTTGCTGGCGCTGGCATGTTAGGTCAATTGGGTCAGGATATGCGCTCGATGAGGTTTGGAGACGCGCAGCAAATTCAGGGAGTTGGAAACCAACAGCGACAGTTTGCTCAACAGATTATGGACGATCAATATCGTCGATTCCAAGAGCAGCAAAACCATCCTTTCAGAATGTTCGACGTGCTGCGTAGCGGTGCCGGCATGTTGCCTAACCCGACATTGAGCAGCAGTAGAGGTCGATCAAGCACTTTCGGAATTTAATTATGTTTAGCATGGCAAGTTTATTTCAAAATATTATGGCTAAAAAACTTGGCGACAAGATGGACAAGCTGTCGAGTGCTGGCGATGCAGGTGCGTCTTTACTAGATGATCCTTCACAAATCGGCGGCATGATGAAAGATCAGTTTATGAATCGACCGACTATCGCTGCTGGGACGATGTCGCCTGAAGAATACGAAGAGTATATGCGCAATCAGATTTTGATGGGGCAGGATCAAAGTCCAGGAATGGCAATGCCGCCTTTGCCGCAAATGGACGTACCATTTAGTGCTGGAGGTTTCGTTCGCCAGACTCCTAATTATTTAAATTACGCGCAACAATCTTTGGGAGGTCCGTATGGCTGAAATGCCTTTTGACATAAACACGTTAAGCGAAGAGCAGCGAAGAATTTTGTTGGGTCAGCTCCAAGGAGGGCAGATGCCGCAAATGAATCAGATGCCGTCAGCACCAGAACTCCCCACAATAACTGACCAAGAAGATCGAGGGTTTTTAAAAAATTTTGCGCAGCGAAGAATCCTTAATCCTTTGCAAGTTCGCCTGGGTCTTCGTGATTCGCCGCAAGACGTTTTGCGAAAGCAGCAATCGATATTAAATCAATACGAGCTACAAGGTATGCAGCAAGATCGGCAGCGAGATAATCAGGCTGTAGATTACATAAGAGGCTTAACGGAAGAGCAAGGCCAAGCGCTTGGTTTAAATGCAGCTCAATTAGCCTTAGCTAAAGCAAATCCAATGCAGTCTTATGACGATATCGTCAGTAGATCTTTTGCTAGAGAAACCTTCAGCACAACGCCGCAATTTGGTATGGATGCTACTGGTGGAAGAATCGCTTATCAGTTAAGTGATAGGGGTGGCGCAAAAGTATTAGATTACACGCCATCGCAAGAATACAGAACCATTGACGATGGGCAAAGCATTCAGGTTTATGATAAATATTCGGACAAATTAATACAGACAATCCCTAAGCAGATGACGCCTGAACAGCAAGAGCGGCTAATCATAGAAAAGAGAAAGGAAACTAAAGAGGACAAAGAGAAACAGCAAGCAAGAATCAAAGGTCTTCGAACAGAGTTTAACAACCTCACTAAAACTGATCGTGAAATTGCAGTGGCCTTCCAGAAGGTTCAAAAGTCTGCTCAGAATCCGAGTGCAGCTAGTGATGTGGCGTTGATTTTCGCTTACATGAAACTGCTTGATCCTGGTTCTGTGGTAAGAGAGGGCGAGTTCGCGACAGCGCAAAATTCTGGAAGTGTACCTGACCGAGTTGTTGCTCAATACAATAGGGCTCGGACTGGTGAACGATTGCCTGAAGAAGTCAGACAAGATTTCTTGCGGTCCGCTGAATTAGTAATTGCGCCCTACAGAGAACAGTTCGAAGCGACCAAAATTAGATACTCAACGCTTGCTGAACAGCAAGGGTTGCAGCCTAGTCAAGTCATAATAAACGATCCGTATTCTAACTTGCAGCAATATAATTTTGATGACGATTATTTAAGGCGTAATGGCTTGCGTGGTTCTAACGAGCGGAGGAAATAATAAAATGGAGACTGCATTAGAAATTTTGTTATCAGATATAGATCAACTCATCGCTAACGGAAAAAACCAAAGAGAAATTGAAGCCTATGCGTTAGATGAGTTTGGATATACGCCACAGAGATTAGAACGCGCTCTTACTATGATGGAGAAGAGCGGTGGAAAAATCACACCATCGTCTGCCGCATCAAATTTAGTTAGAGGTCTTACGCTTGGTGCGTCCGATGCAATCGAAGCTGGCGCTCGCTCATTAGTCGGCCCAGAAAGTTATGAGCAAGAACGTGCCGCGATCAGACTGGGGGAGCAAGAGTATGCAGAAGACTACCCAGGAAAAAAAATAGCACAAGAACTCATTGGCAGTGTTCCTACAGGCATAGCGGCTTCAATGCTGGTGCCAGGATCTGGCCCAGCGGTTGCTGGATCTCGTATCGGTAACTTTTTAAAAGTGGCTCCAGTAGCAGCGGGAGAGGGCGCTGTCGCAGGATATTTTGGCGGGGACGCTGACCCGATTAGCGCTGAGGCTTTGCAAGATGCAGCAATAGGTGGTGGGACAGGCTTATTGTTCGCAGGATCAGGGGAGATGATTGGCGGTCTCAAAGACGCTACTACTCCAGCTTTGATGAACTCTGCACAAGAACGGATTGTTGGCCAGGTTCTTAATCGGCAAGCAACAAATCCAGAGCAGGCAGCACAAACTTTAGCTCGGGGTGGTGAACAGCTTGTTCCAGGTAGTGTGCCGACCACAGCGCAAGTAGCGAGAGATCCTGGGTTAGCCGCAGCAGAAACAGCAGTACGAGGAATGGATACGAGCAACAGGCTTGGTCAAAGGATTCTTGATCAACAGACTGCTAGAGCTGATGAAATGCAAAGGTTGGCAGGGTCACAAGACGACCTTGATCGACTGAAAGATTACCGCAACCTACAAACTGCCGGCATGCGGGAAGCTGCTTTTGATGAAGGCGGTATGATTACTAACCCTCAAGATTTAATCGATTCATTTAACGCGCTTGCAAATCGTCCGGGTATCAAAGGCAAAAGGTCGGTACGCGAACTCATTCAAAAATTTAAAAAAGAAGTCGAGCTGCTTGCGACGGATCCTGACGATCCAGAAGTATTGCTGCCAATCGATCCCAGAGACATGTATGCAGTCCGTCAAGAAATGAGCGATATGCTGTACGGCAAACTGGGTAACGATGATAAAGCTGTTGCAAGACTTTCGCGGCAACAGATTGGAGAGTTACAAAGCATTATCGATGATGAAATTGAAGCGGTTGCACCTGGGTTCCAAGATTATCTTGCGACATACACAGCAAAGAGTAAGCCTGTTAATCGAATGGAGACACTTCAAGACATTCAAAGAAGAGCACAATCATCTAGCACCAACTTGCAAACGGGTGACTTGGTGCTTACCGGGCCAAAATTTCGTAACGCACTAAACGCGCGCAAAAAAGAAATTGCAAGGCTGCCCCTGTCTAATAAAAAAAGAATCAACGCGATCATGAGGGATCTTGATAGATCTAGCTCTGCGACAGCTCCTGGTATCAAAACGCCGGGTAGCGACACGTTTAAAAATATGTCTATGGCGTCGGCAATTGGTACGGTATTTGGTGAAGGTCGAGCAGACAGCTCGCTTCCGAAAGCGATATCAACTTCGTTTCAGCCTCTTTACGCTATGACGGGATCTGACGAAAAAATGACTGAGATGCTAGTGCAGGCGATGATGGACCCTGAATTGTCTGCTCGACTGATGAGCAGGGCCACAGAGCAAAATGCCGACAATTTTATGAAGGCAATAAGAAGAAGACTGCCAACATTCTTCTACGGGACTGCCGCTGCTCAAGTGGGAATGAACGTAGATTGATCGGTCAATAAATTACACCAAAATTACGCCAAACGCGGGATGAGCCCAGTTAAAATGGGCTCTTTCGATTCCGGCCCCGGGCACCATGTCTTCCTACACTTACTTACACTTACCTACATAAAGCCCCATAATTAAAGGGTTTACGAGCTTTACATTTGTCTTGTAAACCATTTAGATACACTTCTGTACACATTTTTACGTGTTTAATTACGCCAAATTACACCAAAAATTACGCCAGGGGTGAGCATGAAAGGGACGTATACGAAGCGAGGCAATCGTTTGCGTGCGGAAATCATGGTAAATGGTCGCCGCAAATCAAAAACATTCGATACCAAGCGCCAAGCGCAGGCTTGGGTGGCGGAGATGGTCACAGCAGGCACAGGGGTCGCGATAGCGACGGGCACGCTTCGCGAGCTCTCCGAGCGATACAAAAGCGAGGTGAGCGAAACAAAGCGGGGAGCACACTGGGAGGTCATTCGTTTAAATATGTACGCACGCGAGTATGCAGATTTATTCGATCGGAAGCTGACAACAATTCAGCGAGAAGATATCGAGCGCCTAATTAAAGATCGATTAAAGCAAGTCAAATCAAGTACAGTAAATCGAGACCTAAATCTTATCGGTAATGTTTTTAAGTATGGCCGACGGTGGCGAATGATGAGTCACAATCCCATGACGGACATCAAACGACCAAAAGATCCAGAGGCTCGTAATCGTCGCATCTCAGATACAGAGATAGAGCAACTGCTAGTGGCTTTAAATTATTCCGATGATCTGCCGATCACCAGTCAAAGACAAAAAGTCGCGATAGCATTCTTGGTTGCGCTGGAGACAGCAATGCGCCAAGGGGAACTAGGGAAGGTGAAGTGGTCAGATGTGCATCTTGATGAGCGCTATGTGTTCCTGCCGCACACGATCACCAAGACCGCTGTGTCGCGGAATGTGCCGCTGTCAGCTAGGGCAGTAGAGTTGATACAAAGACTCGACCACAACAAAGAAACGATGCTAGGCGTCTCTGCCGGCGTTGTGAGCACAATGTTCAGGAAGGCTGTCGCGGACTGTGGGATCGAAGACCTCACGTTTCACGATAGTCGGCATGAAGCGACAACTAGGTTAGCAGGGAAGCTGCAAGTGTTGGACCTAGCTCGCGTAACCGGGCATCGAGACATCAAGCAACTGATGACCTATTACAACAAAGACGCGCGCGAGCTCGCAGATTTGCTTTAGTTTTTAGCCCAACGCACCACATCGACTTTAAGCCAGACTGAGCCGGTGCCCCGGGCTTTGGGGAATCCAGGCTGCTTCGCGACTCGCTCTGCAAAATATCGTTTTTTGAAATGTAGATAATCTGCGCACTCTTGTGCATCCCATAACACTTCATGATCTTTTGGCGCCTTGCTGATTTGATGCGCGATCTTTTCGGCAAGCAGATCGTAATCTATAGCGAGATCCATAGTGCCACCACCATGCTTGTAATGACAGAAGCTATTACAAAGTTTAACAGGCTGTTCTTTTGCGGGAGGTTATCCCCCCATCGTCTTTGCTTAAACATCGTTATCAATCCTGGTTATCTCTTCTTCTTCGCTAAAGTTTTTGAAGCCTCTGGAACTTCTGAATTCTTCTTGTTCTGGGCAGTCGCCCGTCTCCAGCTCCATCGCAATCAGTATCTCTGCGTAGTGAATGATCTTTCTTAGATCGTCTAGGTTGCCTGTGTGTTTGCGCTTCCATCGACACGCATACTTCACGATGTTGCTCTCTGCTGCGCCCAAACCATTCTTTTGGCAGAAGCGAATTGGTTCTATCGCAAAATTCTTGTAATGATCACCAGAAATTTGGCGGTCGAATGGGTTGCTCATTGTCTTGCTCCTCTTCTTCTAATTTTGTCTCGTCGAAATCGTAGGGTCGCCATTTAACTCTGACCCAATAATCTGCTGGCTTGCAGAGCCACACCTCTAAATCAAAACTTTTCTTTCGAACGCACCGCCTGCATAACGCCGTCTTCTTCTTAATCCAGTGATCGCAACCTGGGCACTTCTTGTAATGCTCTGCCGAATAACTATGGGGCAAGCGCTTCACAGAAGTGCTCACAATCGTTTTTTTTATGCAGAAAACTTTTAGGCACGGCGTCATCGAAAATCACGCACCAGTTGAATATCAGGTTTTCGCAATAGCCGCAGGATTGCCTCGGGTACTTGAACTGAATCTTCGTTGCACTGACTTCTCGTTTAGTCGTTTGACGCTTCATCAACCAAGCCTTCTATGATTGATAAAAGTCGCGACAGCGTTTCTGCTATCTCGTCTTGCTGATTCAAAAAACGATCCATATCTTCGCTTTCAACTTGTATAAATATTTTGCTCACCCTGTTACCTCCGCATTAAAATTTTCCCGAAACTGATCGACGCCAGGATCGCCGATGGCTTTAACGTCGCGTGCTCGGCTTATCTCTTTCGACGAGTACCCGCCAAGGCCATTGATAAATTCATGGCCAGTCAATTTATTTTTATAGGTGACGTGCTCTTCTGTGCCGTCTTGCACCTCGGCCCAGGTCTCCAAGAGCTCAGGGATAAACAGGTGCTTGTCGCAGGCAAGTCGTTGATCTTCGACGCTGATATCTTTCTTATGACGAGCGCATGACCACCGCGCATCACCATCGATCTCTGCTGTCGCGAAAGCACAGGTGCGGCAGCTCAGTGCTGGCGTTTCGTATCCGTGGCAGAGGAAGCTGTGGTCGCAGAATTTACACTTGTAGAAAGAAGGATCGTTGCTTATGCCCTCGGGCGGACGATCGCTTGTGATGATATGTTCAGCCTTGCGGATAAGAGCCTCCGCAGCGGGCTTGTCGTACTCGACGCGCTCGTAGTACAGCGCATCGTTATTCTTATTGACTGCCTGGTAAAACGCCCAAGGTAAATCCATTAGATGCATATAAACTTGCATCTGCGCGTAATGCTCGGGCTTTGACTTTTCGACGCCTTTCTTCTGTACGTCTTCGAAACTTTTTGCAGCGTGCGTCTTTTGCTCGCTGACGTGCGGTACTTGCGGGGCTTCACGCAGCCCCATGACTACGCCGTCTAGGCTGCCTCCGAAATGACCACCGACTGCCTCGACCCTAAATTGCTGTTTAGTATCAGGATCGACATCCCAAACCGTTACGCCGGCCTGAGTGAGCAAATGATTAAACCAATCCTCTTCTCGGGCGCCGCGTGCAAAGAGACGCAATAAGCGTGCAAGATGTACAATTACGGTCCCCCAGCGAAAACTAAACCACAACTCTCGCTTGCACTCGCGACCGATAATGCTGCCCCCGAGGTGAGCCCGGCCACCATCGGTGGCCTGACCCGACTCAAGCGCTCGCTCCACGGCGTTGAGTGTTGTGTCTGCTGGCTCTGGTAGCGCCACCATGCTTACTCCCAAGGCTTCTTACCAGCAGCGGCTGGTGCGGGCTCTGGGGTAGCAGCAGGGGCAGGAGAGGGCGCGGCAGCAGGAGTCGCGACAGCCTGCAATGCATCGGCTGGGGAGTACGCTTTAATCTCGTTAGATGCGGCATAATCACCATTCGCTGGCTGTATCGCGACCTTGATGGTCATTGGCTTATGGTGGAGCTCTTCGCTGTCACCGATTGCACTTTTTCCCACCGCCCGACAGATGCTCGAAAGATCGCGCTGCGCAATCTCTACGGCTTTAGGGTTAGGGTTGTCAAGATTTAGCCTAGAGCGTATCCACTTACCAGCGTACTGGTTGTCGATCACTTCAAACTTCAGCTCTAGGTAATTGCCAGTCCCAGCTTTCGTGGGCTTCATTTCACTGTCGATAATGACAGCCTTGTACAAACCCTCTGGGATCGGGTCGTACTTGCTGGGCTCGTCAGTGAAGCTAACTTCATCTGCTTGAAAACTAAGTGTCGCCATTTTTACTTCTCCGTACTCGTTGCGTTAACTATTGCTTGCTCGAAGGCTGCCCAGGTGAGGTCAATCTCATCAGGTAAGCCGTATCGATTTTTCGCGATGTAACCTGGTGTCTCTGTTGTGCAGAGCACTCGCTCGCCAGTGCTAATACCGCGCACTCGCGTCTGGTTAAATCCTTTGTCTTCTTTCTTGGTAATGATCTTGTGCTTCGCGAACAGCACGCTATCGACTGACTCTTGAATGAGCCCGCTGGCTTTTGCGTGCAGCTTGATCTCGTAGCGGTCGTAACTTTCAGTGTCTGGGCTGTTGTAGGCGCGAATGTGGGTGTGCGCGATTAAAATCAACGACATGTTTTTGTGCATGCGCAGTGAATTAATCGCAGCTAAAAATTCACGCCAGTAATCAAGCGCAAAGACATATCCCTTGCCGTAGCCAAATTCTTCAATCGACTTCTTGCCTTCAACCTGGCAGACCTTTTTCCAGATCAAGGGCTCTAAATGATCAAGGCTGTCGAGCACTAACGTCTCGTAATCGTGCTCCTGCTCAATGAGCGCAGTGATTGCCTCGATCAGCTCGTCATAGCTTTTGATCAGCGGAAACGCCGATAACTCAAGCGCACCTTCGCCGGCTTCGGTTTGTAAAAAGATCGGGTTAGGCGCGGCAGCCGCGAACGTGGTTTTACCCACGCCAGCAGAGCCGAATACGATCATGCTTGGCGGCTTGAGGCCGCTGGTCTTTTTGATTGCAGATAGATCAATCGCCATCAGATCTCACCCCCTGTAATTGAAACGTTGGGCTTTGCAGGAGAGTGAGTGAAGGCTCTCGCGATCTTGCGATACGTGTCAGGCTCGTTGTTTCGCAGATACTTCAAGCGAGCAACGTCGATCGTTTGCGTGAGTTTCAATGGCAGCATGTTCGCTGGCACACTTTCGCGAATTGCTTGCAGCGCAATGTCATCGAGCTTGTAGTTGTTTTTTGTGGTTAATTTGATCTTGCGACCAAACGTTGTAGTGGTTGTCGCACTACCTTCCTCGCGTTGCGCGAGATGCGGGATGAGCTGTTGCTCGATCTCAATGCGACGGGCCCGGCAGTTGTCTTCCAGCGTTTTTTGCTGGAGCCATTGCTCGGCTAGTACGTCTAAGTTTGGTTCGTTATGGGAGGGTGTAACTTCGTTTCTGTATGCATCCATCGTTCATCTCTCGTTTCATGTCGAAATGAGAGCATAAACTATTACTGTAATCTCTGTCTACCAAATGGTTACATAAATTATGAGGCGCACATTTTTTCGTTGATGTACAAGCCCAACACTGGCGACCGAGAATAAGTTTTATCACGGGTAGCCGCAGCTACAATTTCATCAGCAAGCTCGTTAGGGATCTCCTTGTCATATATCCGATCGCCATGAGCCCAAAGAAAATGCGCTTTCCTAATTTGCATGACGCAACCAGCGGCACCATTCCTTTGTAAGTTTTTCAAGAAGTTGTTTTTTCGCATGTGCTGCGAGACGAGTGACTTAGAGGTCCAAAATTCATGACAGGTCATAATTTGGCCTTGCCTTTCGCCATCAGCACAACAAGGTTCTGAGCATGTCCCTACGCAACAGGTGCCTACGTGCCAGATTTCGTACTTATCGGTAGTGCAGCAATGATAATTATCGTTTAAGTAAATTTGGTCTACCGTTTCTCGTATAAATTCTGATGCCCGCTTACTGATAGTCAGGCTGCCTATCTCGTTCATTTTTACCCTGCTTTTTCCTTTCTGGATTTTATAAATAAATCTTTCACATTGAGTAAAGCCGTAAATTCTTCTTCCGTCAATAACTCTACGTCTAATAATTTCGCAATTCGATCAGAATCGCTTTTCGAGCGAACGTTAGAAAACATTTCTTCAACGAGAAATGAGGGTTTCACGTTAAACAATTTGCACAATGCTGCGATAACTTCTTGGCTTGGCAGTCGAGTGGTTCCGGGCATTTTTTGTTGCTCCCACTTAGCGATCGCGTTGTGAGAAACTTTCACACCATATTGTTCTAGCTCTTCGGCCATTTGCCGCAGGCTAAGACCTCGGGCTTGGCGTAGTTCTTGAATCCGTTGGTGAAACGGCACCCTGCTCATATATGTACTCCTGTCTATTTAGTCTCTCGAATGTAAACTTGTAGTTGACTAATAGCAATACTAATTTCACTTCTTGTAACCGCAAAGGTTCACATGTGTAACCGTTTGGTGTACATTTGATTTTTTTTAATTAGGCGAGCGAAATGACACCGAGCAGTTTTTGGCAAGATATCAACGTAACGGACATGGCCGCGCAGCTCGGTTTATCGAGAAATGCCGTGTACAAGTGGAAGAAGAGCGAGAAGGGGATACCCGCTGAAAGAGTGATCGAGATATCTTCATTATGGGATATAAAAAAATCTGCAATTCGGCCTGATTTATGGGCCGAAATAGATGATTGAGGCGCATTTGGAGCCTGTAGAAAAAGCCCGAGCGCTTTTCGAAGAGGGCTTGACGGTTATCCCAGCGCACCCCCAGCAAAAGGTGCCGCTCGTTAATTGGCAAAAATACCAAGGCAAAGAAGTCTCGACAGACGAGTTCGAATACTTTGCCAGCAGCGCTCGGTTTGCCGGATGCAACTGGGCTATTGTCACCGGGAAAGAGGTTGTGGTGGTTGATGCTGACAGCGCAGAGGCCGAAGCCTGGGTGAAAGAGCACCTACCTTACACCAGCAGAACAGTTGCGACAGCACGCGGTCGGCACTTCTATTATCGAGCCAATCCGAATCTAGAGATCAACAATTCGACCGACCCTGACAGCAAGATTGATGTGCGCGGTCGGGGCGGGATCGTCATCGCTGCCGGCAGTATCCATTCGACTGGCGCCATCTATGAAGAGACGATCGACCAGGGCGTAGACGGCGACTGGCGAGAGCTGCCGATGCTTTCAGCGATGGACCTCGAAAAGATTAACGTTGAAAACAAGCCCAAGCCGCTCATCGATGCAAATCAAGGCGGTTGGCATGACGAGATGATCAGATACGTTGGCGCGCAAGTGCAGCGAGGGCTGACGGACGAGGATATTTTGCAGACCGCAACGGGCTGGACACAGCCCGGCTACACTCATGAGCAAACCTTTGCCGAGTTCAAGGTGGCCATCAAAGGCGCTAGGGACAAGGGCTGGGATCAATTACCAGAAGTTGCGACAGCGCAAGAGATCGCTGAGATCACGGACGCGCTAGCGCCGCAGCCATTGGACCTTGGCATTATTGAAATGCTGCCCAAAAGGGAATGGGTGTATGGCCGGCACTACATCCGCAATTTTCTGAGCGTCACAGTTGCTGCCGGCGGTACGGGCAAAACGGCTTTAACGTTGACAGAAGCGATGGCGATGGCAACTGGACGACCACTCTTAGGCACAGAGACGCAGAAGCGCAAGGTGTGGGTGTGGAATCTTGAAGACCCGTTGGAAGAGCTACAACGAAGAATGGCGGGAATCGTTGTGCATTACGGGATCAAGCCAGAAGAATACGCTGGGCACCTGTTCGTCAACTCAGGTCGCGATAGCAGCGTTGTGCTTGCGGAGAACCGGGGCGGCGAGCCCGTAATTTTGCCAGCCGCGGATATCATCCTCGATTACATCAAAAGAAATCAGATCGATGTCATCATCGTCGATCCGTTTGTTAGCAGTCACAAGCTGAACGAAAACGATAACGGGGCTATGGACCTGGTCGTAAAAACTTGGGGCCGAATTGCGGATCAAGGTGATTGTGCTGTCGAGTTGGTACATCACGTCAGGAAAGCGCAGAACGGCCAGTCAGCGAGCTATGGTGACGCGAGGGGCGCAAGCGCACTAACGGACGCCGCTAGGCACGTTAGGCGACTGACAAGCATGACCTACGAGGAAGCGCGAAATGCTGGCGTAGAAGAGTCTGATCGATGGAGGATTACAAGAGAGGGCGACAGCAAAGACAACTTGGCACCACCAAGTCGCGACAGCTCTTGGCGAGCGATGATCAGCGTGGACATTGGGAACGGCGACAGTATCGGCGTGCCGGAACCTTGGGCTTGGCCCGATCCATTCGATGAAATCACCGTGGCGGACCTCCATGCCGTGCAAGCGGAGATCAGGAACGGCGAATGGCGAGAGGACGTGCGCTCAAAAAATTGGGCGGGAATCGCGATAGCCGACGTGCTGGGGCTCGATTCGGGCCTCGCAGAGAATAAGAGTAAGATTAAACAATTGCTTGCGACGTGGTTAGAAAATCGTGAGCTCAAGGTCGTTGAGCGGGCCGACAATCAGCGCAGATTGCGCAAGTATATTGAGGTCGGAGACGCTCCCAAATGGCAGATCAGCGAGTAACTTGCAGTATTTGCAACACCGAAAAGCCGATAGAGGATTATTGGCCATCAGAGGTCGATAAAAGACGCTGCCGAGATTGCATCAGATTGTCGCGACAGCGCAGATATAACAACTCAGCAGAAAAATACCTCTTCCGGGCTGTGCAAAAGCTCAAGCATTCCCGCGTCAAAAATGGCTTTGATTGGACCATTGATCCCGATGAGATCGTCAATCTCTGGCATACACAGGGCGGTAAATGCGCCGTTAGCGGCCTCAATATGACCCACCACAGGGGCGCAAAAGACAAGAAAATGCCTCTGAATGCTTCTATCGATCGCATTAATAGTGCAGAACATTACATCTCAGGCAACGTTCAACTGGTCTGCTACCAAGTCAATATCATGCGTCACACGCTCGATGTGGGCGAGTTCGAATGGTGGATTCGGACGATTTATGAGCATCAAACCCGCGATCTATGAAACAGGCTGCTCCAGTTGCTCCAGTTGTGCTCCAGTTGGCCAAAATAACTGGAGCAGTCAATAAAACCGGGGCTTTGCGGGAAGTTTGCTCCAGTTGCTCCAGTTTGTTTTCTGCTCCAGTTCATTTGACGACGATTAACTACAACAATATCAACGACTTAGAGAATCTGCTCCAGTGCTCCAGTTGCCCCTATATATAGATATATAACTGGCGCACTGGAGCGCCAGCTTTATCTACATATATTCTGCGCGGCTGAACAGCAGCCGCATTGTTCATGTTGCAGGCAGTAGCGCATCAAGTTTTGCCGTCGCAATATTCGGGCATGGCTACTTTGCATTTACAACTTGAGGACTTCGAACCCGGCATGACAATTCGGGTCTCGCTCGATAATGAGGAGTACGTGATCGAGCTGGACGATGGCGAGCCCGATGAGGCGCCAGAGGAGATTGAGGAACCTAAAGTCGCGACAGCAGACGCGCAGCGGTTTGCTTTCGGGGGGCGGCGTGGCGGCTAGTAAGTTAGAAGAATTGATGTCGCGACAGCTCGATGAAGCCGGGATCGTTTATGAGCGGGAGCAGATGTTGATCCCTGGTCGTCGGTTTAGGTTTGATTTCGTTCTGCCCGAGGCTTGGTTAATTGTGGAGTGCGAGGGCGGAACCTGGAGCGGTGGCCGGCACACCAGCGGGATCGGCTTTAGGAATGACTGTGTGAAGTATAACTTGGCTGTCGAACATGGTTATGTCGTACTTCGATATACGTCAGACCTCATTAAGAATGGATCGGCCATCGAGTCGATTAGGCGGGTGCATGAACGATATGCCGTTCAGACGCCCGTAGAAGCTCTCTGAGGCACGATCGTGACCTCGGCCAAGTTAGGGCAAAGGGGTGCGAAACCGGCGGATAGATCGGGAAAAAAGACGTTTCACGTGGAACAAAACAGTTCACACAAAATACACCGAATAAACTTTACAGACGACTTCGAAGACTTCGATTATGAGAACGATGTCCGAGAGGTTTTGCGCGACTTAGGAGTGAGCGAATATGGCGGGTACACCCATTGATAGAATGAATATGAAAAAGCTAGATGATATCGGTGAGAACAACTTGTTCGATCGATTAGCCGCTGGCCAAACAATGACTGGCCTGGTCAAAGAGTTGGGTATCGGCAAGCGATTGTTCTACAAATGGATGAGATCAGTAGAGGGGAGAGAGGATCGGTATTATGCAGCTCGCAAAGAGTGGGCGAATTACTTAGCTGAAGAGACCTTATCGATCGCAGACAACATAGCTGATGCCAGTGATGCACAGGTAGCTAAGGTTAGAATTGATACGCGCAAGTGGTTAGCTGCGCAAGCAAACCCAGACAACTGGGCCGCACGCAAGGATCCACTGGTACAGATCAACATCCATGATCAACACTTAAAAGCACTTCGAGACATTGTCAGCGAGCAGTAGATACGCGCAGAGACGCACTGCGGGCGGCCGGCCTGGCGCGCGCGGGACGCAAAACCAAGCAAAATCAGGCGCAAAAGCACGCTAATATTAGTCTAGGATGCGTAACGGCCGTGTACGAGTGTTACAAGCAATACAAAATGCTATATAAATCAAATACTTACGTTTCCTAGATCAGTTGGGATGGTGCGCGAGATTCTAAAGCAGCGCAACCACGGCGCCAGGATTTTGCGGAGCCGCGGAACCCCCCCTTCGAGCCTGGGTGGGGTGGGGGGATAGGGGTTAGACCCGCATGCACCAAATTTTTTTTTGAAATTTTAGGCAAAAAAAGGCCCGGCTGGCGCCGGGCCCGTAGGGCCGCAGTAAGGGGTTGAGGGGCGGCCTACTTTTTCTTAGCTGTTTTCTTGGCTTTCGCGAACGCCTTTGCAGTTGGGGCGCCTTTGCTGCCTGGCTTACGCATCGATTCCTTTGATCCCTTGGCGATGCGCTTTCTTTTTTTATGAATATTGCTGTACAGGCCCATCAGGCTCTCCTTGATTTTGTGCCGCTGCACTTCCACCGCCTACGGCTAAGCCGCAGCGGTGAGTTGGGGTTTGCGGCAGCCTTCTTGCTGCGCTTCATCTGGCCAGCGCTCCGCGCGCAATAGGCATCGCCTTTCTTGGTGCCGGGCCGAACCCGCGGCCCGCCATCGCTAGCGCGCCCTGCTTGGCCATAGCTCACCTTCTTGCCTGATGCCGTCACTTTGACTTTGGCTTTGCCTCTTCTCGGGCTCGGCATTATCGAGGTGGGTACACTGGTTTACTACGAGTAACCCTAATACCGCCAACCATAGCAGCGTTCCGATTTTTTGAATTTTTGTTTTTGGTTTTGAGTTTGTATCCACCGTGTTTTTTCATCTTTTATCTCCTAAAAAAATCGATCCTAACAAAATTTTTTTTGATGCATAACGAATAATTTGTAACCGAAAGGTTGACAGACAATACGGTATCAGTAAAATAAACAGTGTTACAGAGTTACACGAAAAAACGAAGGAGAGAGACATGGACTTAAAAGAACAAATCAAAGCAGCTTTCGCAGAATCAGACGCGCAGTCTTTAGCCGAGTTGCCTGAAATAATTGAACGTCAGCGCAATGCTTATTATGAGCTGAAGCAAGAAACTTCCCGCGCTTTTCATCTTCACGGGATAAATAGTTCCGAATACCAAAGGCTTCGTGAGCAGAAAGAAACTTTATTTTCTGCATCTTTTAAAAACGATTATGACTGGGGTTATTCTGAACATGTTGCCCGAGCCAGCAAGTCTCTTAAAAAAACGCATGACGATCGCAATGAGCGCATCGTTCGCAGAATGGAAAAGTACGGCATCAGCAAAATTGACGTTGATAACTTCAAAGTCATCTACGGGGAAGACTTTACCGGCTTATGGATCATCGACGGTCATCAGGTAAGCATCAAAGTTATTTGGGCTGGCGGTTACAACATCCAGTGTTTGCATCACCGCGTTCTGGTTAACGTCAAAGCAAATAAGGCGGCCGCGTAAGCGGCCAGGGGGAGAGAGCATGAAAACAGCATATCTATCGCAGTGGGAAATTCAGCAAATGGCAGAAGCCGCTTTAACTTCCTATGAGTTTAGTTGCTGCTGGAAGCGAGCCTTCCAGGAGGCCGCAGAGTTTGCTGCTGATGAGTTGGGTGTAAAGGCCACCCAGGCTCAAGCAGCAACGGCGGTAAGAATCGCGCAAACAGGCTGGGAAGGCATACGCGCGTCAGTTCAGCAGGTCGTATACGCGCCACAATAACCAAGGAGAGAGCATGATAGATCCGAGAAAAATATGCGTGACTCAGTGGTCTGATGAGCATTTAGCCGAAGTTGTAAGAGCAATAGCACGTATGGCAGATACGGATCGTCTAGCCCCAGATCGGAGCAAGTGGGGTGGGGCAGCGGATATATTGTATGAAGTGGCAGATCGAATTTACGAGGAGAGAGCATGATCTACGGATACACCAGAGTCTCGACAGAAGAGCAGGCCGATGGCACCAGTCTTGGTACGCAGAAGCGCCAGATCACTGGCGTTGCGATGGCAAATGATCTTGAAACAGAAATCGTTTGGCTGGCCGATGCCGGCATCAGCGGGAGCATAGAATTTTTTGGCCGGCCCGCTGTCGCGACTTTAGATCTTCAACCTGGCGACATCATTATATGCAGCGCATTAGATCGTTTTAGTCGGGATGCTCGTGATTGTCTTAATGCTATTCATGAGCTGAAAAGCAAAGGCATTCGATTGTTTTTGAATGGCCACGGCGATGTAACCGACGATGCCAATACCAATGGCCGATTGATGCTTGAGGTGATGGCCGCATTTGCGGGCCATGAGCGCCGCACGATCAAGGAGCGCTGTGCCCGCGGCCGGAAAGCCAAAAAGGATGCCAAAGGCCATATTGGCGGCAGTGCCCCCTGGGGCTATCGCGTGACCGGCGAGGGTCGCGAAGCCCGCCTTGAGCAACTGCCGATCCGACCTCGGGCTGTCGCGACTATGGTGGCTATGAAGCACCAAGGCAAAAGCCTGCGCGCGATAGCGCAACAAGTTTCTTCGCTCTATGATCTGCCGACATCTCACATGGCAGTGAAGCGAGCGCTCGATGGCCGAGGAAAACCCCTATAAAGAATTTCTGCTGCGCTATCGGAATGATCCGGTAGCGTTCGTAGAACACGTTTTAAAAGTTAAGCCGCAGGCCTGGCAGGCCGAGCTGATGCAAGCCGTCTGCGACGGCGAGCGGAAGCTATCCATCCGATCGGGTCATGGAGTAGGCAAATCGACCGCAGCGAGCTGGTTGATGCTCTGGTTCCTGATTACTCGATACCCCGTCAAAATCGTCGTTACTGCACCCACATCGGCGCAATTGTTCGATGCGCTCTTCGCTGAAGTGAAGCGCTGGATCAACGAGCTACCGCTCGCCCTAAAAGACATTCTCGACGTTAAATCGGATCGCGTGAGCCACAAAGCGGCACCATCTGAGGCATTCATCAGTTGTCGAACGAGCCGCGCAGAAACGCCAGAGGCGCTCCAGGGCGTGCATAGCGATAATGTATTACTGATCTGCGACGAGGCGAGTGGTATCCCGGAACAAGTGTTTGAGGCTGCCGCGGGCTCGATGTCCGGGCATAACGCCAGCACGATATTGCTGGGCAACCCAACCAGGTCGAGCGGCTTTTTTTTCGATACGCATCATCGTCAAGCAGGCGAGTGGTGGACCCGCAAGGTGAGCTGCATTGATTCGGGACTCGTCTCTGATGAATACGTCAGCGAGATGAAAGTCAGGTACGGCGAAGAGAGCAATGCTTACAGAGTCCGCGTGTTGGGCGATTTTCCCGCAAGAGATGACGATACCGTGATCCCGTTAGAGCTCGTTGAGAGTGCGCAGCGGCGCGACGTTGAGGTGACGGAGGATGAGCCGATCATTTGGGGATTGGACGTTGCTCGGTTTGGTAGTGCGGCTAGCGTGCTCTGCAAGCGCCAAGGCCGCAAGATTCTAGCAATGGAAACCTGGCGCGGGTTGGATCTGATGCAATTGACTGGGGCTGTCGTTGCCGAGTACGAGGGCTGTTTGCCTCGGCAGCAGCCCAGCATGATTTGCGTAGATTCGATCGGAGTGGGTGGTGGTGTGTGTGATCGATTGAGAGAGCTCCAATTGCCCGCTGTGGGGGTGAATACCGCCGAGAGCCCATCGCTAAGGGGCACTTACTTAAATCTCAGAGCGGAGCTTTGGTACAAGCTCAAGGCTTGGCTAGAAGCCAGGGACGTAAGTATGCCGGTCGATGATCATTTGCTTGCTGAGTTGGTTGCGATCAAATACAAATTTACATCGAGCGGCAAGCTGCAAATCGAAAGCAAGGCCGAGATGAGCAAGCGAGGTCTGGCGAGTCCCGACAGGGCGGATGCTGTTTGTCTAACGTTTGCGGTTGAGGCAGCCACGGTGATTCATGGCGGCGGGATGGCCAGCAATTGGTCGAAGCCGATAAGGCGCAACCTCGCTATGGTATAGGGGGTTATGCATCAAGTTTTTGCGGGGGACAATAAATGACCCCAAAAAAATGCGTGGTGTAAATGAAGCCTTATAAGAACGGCCCCCAGGGTCATCGTGATGCTGCCGCAACCATCGAAGCATTGATGACTCCCCAGAAAAAAAGCAAGCCTGCAAAGAAGCCAAAGAAGTAGATGGCTCTACTAGATTTTTTAAGGCAGCAAGCAGAGGAAGAACTCCGCAGGAAGCAAATGCAAATCCAGCAGGGTCAGGATGTTGCCTCCGCAGTAACCCCAACCCCGGCTCAAGCGGCTTACTTCAGCGGTCAAATGCTGCCCAGCGCTGCTACTCTTGATGCTGCCGGTCAAATGGCACCAATGCCCCCTAGCAATATAACTATGGAGCAATTGCCTAATTACATGCAAACCGCGCAACCCATGCCAAGCATGTCTCAAAATTTTGAGCAGGGTAATTTTGTTGACGTGGGGTTGCAGGGCTTAGGTTTGCTTGGTGATGGGCTGACCGCCGCCGGGCCACTTGCTGCTGTTGGTGTACCAATTAAAGCGCTTTCGAAAACTGCGCAAGCAGTTCGTCAATCGAAGGACTTGGTCCCTGATGATGTACCTCGTTTGCAGTTTGAAGGGGATAGCGCCCCAGAGGCTCTCGCAGAGGGCACACAGCGAACATTCAGCACCACTGGTAAGTATCGCGGAGCTCCAGCAGAAATAAATTCAAAACAACGATTAGCCGCTATGCAAAGGCGGCTTCGCGATTACGCAGAAAAAGGCGCGCCATACAGAACTTGGTACGAAGATACCAATGACTTTATGCAGCAACAAACTGCGAGCAGGCCCGGCAGGCAAGATCAATACGCAGCAACTGCGGCAATTACTAGCCAAGGAACGAGCGTTCCAGCTAACGCTACTATGGCAATGAAGGGATACAACCAAGCAATCGTTGGAGACCCAATTAACACGGGTCGATTCCCTAGCTCTATGGGCCCATCAATCGACAAAATCTTCGAAGGTGTTTCTCCGCCGCTTGGTCCAAAAAGAGAGCCATTTTACGAGGCGCTTAATCAAGAAGTGGGAAGGGCTCGGCAAACAAACGATATTCGCCAGGCTAGAGCTTTCGGTTATACAAACGCAGACGGGTCGAATTTTTCTGGCGGGCTCAGTGATGCTCAACATCGATTCATGGATGAAGAGACAGCTAAGTTAGTCGCTTGGGCGAAAGAAAACAAAATTGGTGGGGTCGATGATTGGAATGCTGATCGTATTCAGGCTGCAATTTGGATAGCACAGAAAGCTGAAGAAGAGGGCACAACAATTGCTGAAGCCGGGAAAATGTTTCAGGACTTTACGCCACAAGCGATGATAAGGACGGAGGCAGCCCCGTCTGCAAGTCTTGGGCATTTGAAAGGATTGCTTGATCCTCAAAACCGCCAAGCACTAGATGAGTTTAGCGCGTTGCAAGATGAGGCAATGCAGACACCTGGTGGTTTAGATTTCATGACAGCTCAATCGGGAGCGATGACATCGCCAACATATGGAGCCCCAGGGGTTTATGAGGGTGCAAGCAATCCAAGTGTGGGCATTCCCGTCTCTGTAGGTAAGGCCTCTAGCGAGGTTGTTGACCCAGTGACGGGCAAAGGTATCGAAGCAAAAGTTATTGATCCAGCAAGCAGAAAATTGGTAGAAGCCTCAGCAGCAATGCAAGGATTGCTGAGAGCTCAAGACACTGTTGGGTATACATCAATAACGAAAGCACCTAACGCATCGACAAGAAATGCGCTGCAAGTGAACCTAGGTCAAACCATCACCCCAGAACAAATTGTAAAACTTGAAAAAGCTATCAACGATGAGTTTGGTGCTGGCTTATTGATACCTCTGCATTCCAGAGACGGAGTTTCGATTATAACTTTGGGCCCAGATGAGCTCGGTAAGTTAGTCGGAGATACAGCGCCCAAGAAAACACCGCAATGGCAAAAAAGGCTTTCCAAGGTTGTTAAAGATACGCTCGATCCTGCTAGCACTGAATGGGGGCTAAACAGCGGAGATTTGGTAGGCGATACAACGAATTGGACCTACACCCCCAGCAGATACTTGGGACCGCTCGAAGAAGTTGGTGCAGAGATGCGCGGTTTACTGGACTCAGGCGCTAAAAAGATTTCGCCCAGATTAGAGCAGCTAGATGCTGAGTTAGTAAAAGATTTTCCGTCTGCCGGCGAGCGCAGCACGATTGTTACTCGTGTTCGGACTGCTCTGGCGCAAGAGGGAATTGCAGGGGTTCGGAAACTTGTGGATAAGGGATTAGTCCCTGCTTTTGCTTTAGGCGTTCTTCTTGGCGGGCAAGCTCTTCCACAAGCCACTGAACGTCAGCCGGCTCGTTCTCAAGGACTGCTCTGATGCGCGCGAACTTTTTCGGGATGTCAGCAATGCGCCGCCTACCTAAATCGGTTTCAGGATCAAAATACTGGGCTGGAGTGATCTTGCTCATACAAGGAATTATACATCATGAGTGAGACCTATTCCTACGGGCAAGAAACCACTGAAGAATTTGTCAGTGAAGAAGTGATCAGCGAGGAAGAGATTCAGTCAATCGTTACTGAGTCGATCGAAGACGCCGTTGATTTTATCGACAACACTATAAGCCCTGGCAGAGCAGAGGCAGCCGAATACTACAACGGCGAGCCTTTCGGCAATGAGCAGGACGGTCGATCAACCGCAATGACGATGGATGTGCGCGATACCGTACAAGCTATGTTGCCATCGCTTGTGCGCATCTTCACCGCGTCCGATCACGTTGTTGAGTATGCGCCGCAAGGTCCAGAAGACTTGGCTCTCGCGAGTCAGGCGACTGATTATGCAAACTACATCCTGCAACAAGATCAAGACCAATCGTATATCGAGATTCTTTATTCGGTATTTAAAGACGCACTTGTTAAGGGTAGCGGCTTTTTAAAATACTACTGGGATGAAAGCGAAGAAGTTCAATCGTACAAATTATCAGGACTCGACGAGCAAGCGCTCGCTGCACTTAACAGCGATCCTAACGTTGATGTCACATCACTAGAAACCGCGAGCACCGACACGTTCGATTCGCCCGATGGCCAACAAGTCCAACTTTTTTCTGTCAACGTTACGCACCGACGTGCTAACGGTAAAGTGAAAGTAGCGGCGGTGCCTCCCGAAGAGATTCTCGTCAGTCGCCACGCTCGCTCCTTCACTGATGCGGATCTCGTCGCTCACCGCCGCTACGCTACTGTTAGCGAGCTCGTCGAAATGGGCTACGACTACGATGACATAATCGATTACGCGACTGAGGAAGAAGACTTTGATCTGTTCAATGTCGAGGCTCGGGAGCGTCAGCGCAGTCAAGAGACGCGGGATTATTCGGACCCTACTCGCAAGCGCGTGCTATACGTTGAAGCGTACATGCGCGTTGATATGGATGGAGATGGCATCGGTGAGCTGCGCAAGATTTGCTGTGCCGGACCAACCTACGAGGTTCAGCGAAACGATCCTTGCGACGATATTCCTTTTGCGATGTTCTGCCCGGACCCAGAGCCGCACGCTTTCTTTGGTTTAAGCATTGCCGACCTGACGATGGACATACAGCGCATTAAATCGGCTGTACTACGAGCATCACTCGATAGCCTTGCCATGAGCACGCATCCGCGGGTTGGTGTTGTTGAAGGCCAGGCTAGCTTAGAAGACGTGATGAACGTCGAAGCCGGCGGCATTATTCGCATGCGTCAGCCAGGTGCGGTTGTGCCTTTCACACTGCCCTACGTGGGCGGTGATGCATTCGGCATGATGAACTATATGGATGAGATGCGAGAGAACCGCACCGGGATCAGCAAAGCCGCCGATGGCCTGGCGCCTGAAGCCCTGCAAAGCAGCACGCTTATGGCAGTCAATCAAACGATCCAGGCTGCCCAGCAGCGCACTGAGATGATCGCTCGCTTGTTTGCAGAGAACGGCATGTCGCGACTCTTTAAAGGCATTCTTAAATTAATCGTTACCCACCAAGATCGACCAAGAATGATTCGGCTGCGCAACGAGTTTGTACCAATCGCGCCTGATGCTTGGAACGCTCACATGGACGTAGTCGTCAACGTTAGCCTGGGCAAAGGTGGCGACCAAGAAAGATTGATGATGTTGCAGCAGATAGCACAGAAGCAGGAGCAGTTGTTGCAGCAATTGGGCCCAGATAACCCCATCGTCAATGCGCAGAACTATTACGCGACCATGACGCAAATGTTAGAGCTTGCTGGCTTTAAAGACGTGAATCGATTCTTTACTGATCCGTCTCAGTACCAGCCACAGCAGCCACAGCAGCAAGAACCACCGCCTGACCCTAACGCCGCATTGATACAAGTTCAGATGCAAAGCATTCAGGCCGATATTCAGAAGAAGCAAGCCGAGCTTGAACTAGAGCGCGAGAAGATGATCCGCGAAGACGATCGGCGCCGGGATAAAGACGAGGCTGATATTGCCTTGCGGGCAGCAGAGATAGCAGCGCGTTTTGGTGCGCAAGTTGATACGGCGGCAATCAGAGCCGGTTCTGAGCGGGACCGGGAAGCAATCAGACAATTAACGAGCGTGAGCAATGGCCAAAACGGAGCACCAGTATCTTGAGAACATCCAAAGGATGTTCGATGACCCTGACTTTGCGGAAATGTGCAGTCGGGTGAAGTTTGAAATTTTTGAAGCGTGGCAGCGTGAACGAAAGCCCGAGGCTCGGGAAAGACTTCACGCAAAAATGGAGGCATTGGATCAGGTTGTAAACACCATGCGTGCGGCAGCCGATTCGATTGTCTTCGAAAAAAATAGGAGCACCTAGTTTATGAGTGATAAAATATATGATGCGGAAAATCCCACCAGTGGGCTTTTTCAAGCGAGAGACGCAATCGAAGATTTATTAGCCCCTGAAGAGGACAAGGCAGAAGAGATCGAAGAGGGCGTTGACCAGTCCGATGAGGGCGAGGTTGAGTTAGAAACTGAGTACGAAGAATCAGATGAATTCGACTCAGAAGAAGATGATGCCGATCTGGATGATGATGAATACGACCCAGATGAGGAAGAGCAAGCAGCCGAGTCTTTTACCGTTAAGGTTAACGGAGAAGAAGTCGAGGTTCAGCTAGACGAACTCAAAAACGGGTACTCACGTCAAGCAGACTACACAAAGAAGTCGCAAGCATTAGCGGAAGAACGTAAATCGTTCGAGCAAGACCGCGATGCTGTACTCCTAGAGCGACAGCAATATGCGCAACTACTCAGCGCACTGCAAATACAATTGAACAGTAGTGATGAGCAGGCTCCTGATTTTGATCGTCTTTACAATGAAGATCCAATCGAGGCAACCCGCTTAGAGCGAGAGTGGAATAAACGTCAGCTTGCCAAGCAGGAACGCATGCAGGCGATTCAGTTGGAACAACAGCGGGTAGCGCAGGCAAACCAACAGTATCAAACGCAAGCAATGCAGCAAGTTTTGGCGGAAGAGGTCCATCGGCTTCCCGAGGTGATTCCCGAATGGCGGGATGAATCAACGGCAGCTACAGAACGAGAAGAGCTGCGTCAATATCTGTTAGATAACGGCGTTGCGGAAGAAGAGCTTCAGTCACTCGTTCGCGCCAATCACATAAAGGTTTTGCGTAAGGCAATGCTTTACGACAAAGGCCAGTCGCGGATCAAGAAGGCTGCCAAGAAGGGCAACCGATCTGCAACCGTTAAGCCTGGAAGCAGGCAAGGCCAAGTGAAACCTCGTTCAAGGAAACTAAAAAGCGCTCGTCAACGTCTTGCAAATAGCGGTCGGTTGGAAGATGCAGCCGGCTTATTAGAATCTCTTTTATAGGTAATTAAACATGGCAATCGTTACAAACACGTTCACAAAATACTCCGCTGTGGGTATTCGCGAAGATCTGGCGAATGTAATTTTCAACATCTCTCCCCAGACCACTCCTTTTATTTCCAACATGACTAAGAAGAAGACTGTCAAGAACACCTTCTTTGAATGGCAGACTGATTCATTGGCAGCAGCCGCAGCTAACCATCACATCGATGGCGATGACCTGGCCAGCTTTACGGCAGTAACGCCTACGGTTCGCTTGGGCAACTACACGCAGATCTCTCGCAAAGACTTTGTCATTGCAGATAACTTGTCTGGCGCAATCGATGAAGCTGGTCGCCGGTCTGAAGTAGCTTACCAACTCGCCAAGAAAGGCGATGAGCTCAAGCGAGACATGGAGCACAACTTGTGTGGATTGAGCCATGCTGCTGTCGGCGGAAGCGCTTCTGTAGCTCGAAAGACTGCACCTTTAACTTCTTGGTTAACTTCAAACACCAGCAATGGCACAAGCGGTGCAAACCCAACTTTGTCAGGCGGTGTCCCTAATGCTGCGCCAACCGATGGCACGCAGCGCGCGATGACTGAGCCCCTGCTGAAGTCTGTTGTTCAATCAATGTATACCAATGGAGGTGATCCTAAATTCTTAATGGTCGGTCCTCACGTCAAGACTGTTGTATCAGGCTTTGCCGGTATTGCAGCTCAACGTTACCAGGCACCCGATGGTCCTACTACGATCATTGGTGCGGCTGACGTATACGTCAGTGACTTCGGCAGTATCTCGGTTGTCCCGAACAGATTCAGCCGAGCGCGAGATGCTTATGTGATCGATCCCGACATGGTCGAGATGGCAACGCTTCGTCCGATTCAAAGCGAAGAGCTCGCTAAGACCGGCGATGCGACCAAGTACATGTTGCTCGCTGAGTATGGCCTCCAAGTCAACAACGAAGCTGGTTTGGGCGTTGTACGAGACCTCAGCACGTCATAAGGAATGACTTATGGAAGATATCCGCAACCTATCGTTTGACCCCGATGCTCAGATAAAAACTGATTTTATTTATGAGCAAGGCGACAGCTTAAAAGATGACAAGATCGTCATTGCTACTTCGCAAGACGTGACTGCAATCATTGAAGCAAACAAGCGGGCGGCTAACGCCGTGGACAAGCACCAGCGATATGGTGAGTGGTCTAAGGTTGCGAGTATCCCCATGTCTGTCTACCACGACTTGAAACAGCAGGGCATCGTCGATGACCCTGCTCGTTTTAAACGTTGGCTTAATGACAGCGACAACAAATTCTTTCGAACTCGGGGAGGCACTGTCTAGTGGCCTTAACCACCTATGCTGAATTAAAAGCAAGCATTGCTGACTGGTTAAATCGCGACGATCTGACCTCAGCGATCCCTGATTTTATAAGCCTGGCGGAAGCAGAGTTTCAACGCGACATCCGTCATCGCTACATGATCGTCCGCAGCCGCGCGACGATTGATTCAAGATTTAGTGCAACGCCTGCCGACTGGATGCAGAGCGTGCAATTAATTTTAGAAACCGATCCAGTAGAACCGTTGGAATACGTCACCAACGAATACATGAACAAGCTGCGCAGCTCATCGAGCGCAACTGGCAAGCCACGCTTTTATACGCACGTTGGCACTGAGATCGAAGTGTACCCAGCTCCCGATGATACGAGCACTGGCTACACCGCAGAGCTCGTTTACTACGGCAAAGTGCCTGTTTTAAGCGACAGCAATACCAGCAACTGGCTTTTGTCTTTATCGCCTGACATCTATCTGTACGGCGCCTTGTTGCAGTCAGCGCCTTACCTCAGAGATGACGAACGCATCGGCGTGTGGGCAAGCATCTATCAGAAAAAAGTAGAAGACATGCACGTCAGTGATCAACGAACACGCGGACAAACGTCCGTTCAAATGCGCACGCGCGCGCTTCAATAGGATAGCGAATGGCCTTTACAGATTACCTAGAAAACAAACTGCTGGCGCATACATTCAGTAACACCGCATACACGTCACCCTCGACCGTTTACGTGGCTCTTTATACCGTAGCACCCACTGACTCGACCGCTGGAACAGAGGTCACAGGCGGAGCCTACGCTCGACAATCGGCAAGTTTCACAACGACCGCCAGCGCGACGACTAACGCAAGCGCTATTGAATACCCAACGGCAACGGCGGGCTACGGCACTGTTGTTGCGGTTGCAGTTTTAGATGCTAGCAGCGGCGGCAACATGCTTGCATTCGCCAGTTTAGATGCAAGCAAAACAATCGCAACCGGGGACGTGTTTCGCATCCCTGCTGGCGACTTAGATATCACGCTTGACTAATGAGTGAACCAACTGGATTTGGCTATGGCACTTGGGGCTCGGGAAGATGGGGACAATGGTCCTACCTTGATGGATCGGCAACCGCCGCTGCATCGTCGTCTTTCTCGTCGAGCGCCGTTCGAATACTCCAAGGGTCAGCAACCGCAGCAGCGAACTCGACCTTTACCTCAGCCGGGCAACGAATACACCAAGGCGCCGCAACCGCATCAGCAAGCAGTTCGTTTTCCGCAAGTGCGAGTCGCATACAAAGCGGTGCGGCGACGATTGCAGCAAGCAGTGGATGTACTGCTGTTGGATTACGAGTTCGCGCAACGTCCGCTAGTGTTTCGGCTCAATCAAGCAGCCAGGCGTCTGGGCTCATCGTTGCGGTCGGATCTGCAACTATTGCAGCAGCGTCTTCGTTCACCGCTAACGCGGGAAAAGTTTTTTACGGCAGTGCGACTATCGAAGCTGTCGCTAGCGTTAGTGCTAATGGCCGCAGGAAGTGGCGCGCGGAAAGCAACGCATCAACTTCGTGGACCGATCAATCGTTTGCGGATGTATCTTGGGCAAGCGAATCAGACGCAACAACTTCTTGGGCCGATCAATCGTCTGCGAGCGATACCTGGACAAATCAAACAAACGCTTCAACGACTTGGCAAAAAGCAGCGTAAGGACTAAAAAATGGCATCAACTTATACCAATGATCTGCGTTTAGAACTCATCGCTACCGGCGAAGCTGCCGCGACTTGGGGAGACAAAACAAACGCCAACCTGACTAACATTGCAGCAGCGTTTGGCTACGCTACTCAAGATGGTTTTGCAGCTAACGCAGACTCGACTACCACTGTCGCCGATGGTGCTGCCGACCCTGCGCGGGCTATGTATTTTAAAGTTACATCATCAGCCACTTTGACCGCGACTCGGACCCTTACTATTGCTCCGAACACGATTAGTCGAGTGATGTGGATTGAGAACGCAACCACCGGCGGACAATCGATTCAGATCAGCCAGGGCACTGGCGCGAATGTCACAATCCCGACAGGTAAGACGGCAGTCGTTTATCTTGATGGCGCAGGCAGCGGAGCTGCGGTAGTTGATGCAATGGCGGGCGTGAGCTCTGGCGCATCAGATACATTAGCTGAGATTTTAGCTGCGGGAAATGCGACTGGCGGAACGGATATAGCAGTTAGTACGGGCGATGACATTACGTTTGCGGACAACAGCAAAGCCATCTTTGGTGCTGGCGACTTAGAGATTTATCATGATGGTAGTAATAGCTACGTTAAGGATGCTGGTACGGGTTATTTAATTCTTGGTGGTCAAGACGTAGGAACTTCAATACAAAATAGTTCAGGTCATAATTTATTATTAACGGGGGCTAGTGAAGTTAAAATAGGTTATGCAAATGCCTTCAAACTAGCCACAACCTCCACAGGCATCGACGTAACCGGGACGGTGACTGCGGATGGTTTGACTGCTTCAGGTTCAGGCGCTGTCGGTAGCTTTGACAGAACTGACGCAAACGCAATCATAGAGCTTAAACGATCAGGAAGTCTTCAAGGCTATATCGGTGCTTCTACTAGCGGCGACATTATTTTATACAACGCAAGCGCTGCTCAAAAGTTCAGAGCCGCAGACAACGGCGACATCAGCTTCTACGAGGACACGGGTACGACTGCGAAGTTCTTCTGGGATGCTTCTGCGGAGTCGCTTGGAATCGGGACGAGTTCGCCTACAGGTCTGCTCCATCTAGCGGCAGACAATGCACACGTTATTTCAAAGGTTATGGCATCAACTACTGGCTACGATGCAGAACTTTGGCTAGGACGAAACGACACTCGCAAAGCCATCATCAAAGCAGAGCAGCTTAGTGCAAACTCTGACCATGATTTAGTGTTCTTCACAAACGCTGCTAGTGCAGATGCAACGGAGAAGGTTCGCATAACCAGCGCAGGTGATGTTTCCTTTGCTAATTCGGATGGCATCATCAAGGCAATCGGTGGTGATGTTTCACTGGTGCAAGGCGCAATAGGTCTAAGGATTAACGATGCGGCTTCAGCATTATCACCAAGTACAGCCAGTGCAAACAATGACGCGTCTGTTGACTTAGGTGTTTCTAATATACGCTTCCGCAACCTTTGGCTTTCTGGCGTTGCTTACAACGGTGACGGCAGTGCTTCAGCGCCTTCAATTTCATTTGGTGCAGACACTAACACTGGGTTTTATAGAGTTGGTTCAGACCAAATTGGTTTTGTCACAGCAGGAACCATTAAGGCAAAATTGGATGCCTCTGGCAATTTTCTGGTGGGGAAGTCTTCAACTTCTGGAGGTATTGCTGGTTCTGTGCTAGCCAGTTCTGGTTTGACAAGACTTACTGCCTCTGGAATTGCTGTTGCAGAAATCAACAGACTGAGTAGCGACGGGTCAATTGTAGATTTCAAAAAAGACGGCACAACCGTAGGTAGTATTGGTAGTGGCACAGGTATCCATTTTGCAGGAGCAGCGTGTGGCTTGAGGATGCATAGTGGCGGTACAAAAATTTTCCCTACAAATGGTAGTGGTACATCTCTTAATAATACTGTGTCTCTTGGAGCTGAGGGCGCACGTTGGACTGAAGTGTATGCTACTAATGGCACTATCAACACCTCTGACCGCAACGAAAAGCAGGACATTGCAACTTTATCAGACGCTGAACAACGTGTCGCTGTAGCTTGTAAAGGTCTACTTCGCAAGTTTCGCTGGATAGATGCAGTAGAAGCTAAAGGCGACGATGCTCGTATCCACTTTGGAATTATTGCACAAGACCTA
>Ga0208148_1000137_pt1 | contig 29227 bp, 36 predicted proteins | sample DEB08_DNA_16_FD_184525 | JGI IMG/M metagenome (GOLD analysis project Ga0208148, IMG submission 184525) | Aqueous microbial communities from the Delaware River and Bay under freshwater to marine salinity gradient to study organic matter... | ecosystem: Environmental > Aquatic > Marine > Coastal ...
CCCCTGCTGTGACGGTCTATGACGTTTTCTTCTAGCTCAGACCTTGTGTCAAACCGACCAGTGGTTAATGGCCGGCCCTTCTTGACCGGCTTGGTGAATGGCGCGTGAATCATCCTTGTTCCTTTGTTACTGGGGTGTGTAAACCATTTTCTGGACTGACATTCTTATGCCTTCCCAGCCTGTTTGGGCGATCCTTACTGCCGTTGCTGCTTGGGCGCGGGTAGCCTTTACACCCAACTCATCAGCAGCAAACTCTGCGGCTTCTTGAAAAGCTCGCTTCCAACAGCAACTGAACTCATATGAAGTTAAAGCGGCTTCTGCCATTTGCTGAATTTCCCACTGCGATAGGTATCCTGTTTTCATCACCTTCTCCCTTGGGCGGCTTACGCCGCCTCCTTTGCAATTTCCAACTCAGCTTTTATTTCAATCTCAGACATTTTTTCTTTTGTGAAAAAATTTAAGCGGGCAACCTCAATGCCAAAGTCATCAAATAGCATACGAACCGCTATCCCTTCTTGCAGTTGAAATTGATAATACTTCTTTCCCCAGTCCCTTCCATTGGTATTCATACTGTGACGCTGGCATCCTTGGTACATATCAATCCACTCTAAAATTTTGCTAATTTCGTATGCCGCTTCTTTTGTGATCTTGCTCATCTACTTCTCCCTTGGGCGGCTTACGCCGCCTCGCTTATGTTAAGAGTCTCAAAGCCGCATCCTGCTACCAAGAAGAACTCGCCGTTCATTTCCAAGATGTCACCGACAGAAACGCTGTGCATTCTTGAGTGCTTTTCTACCAGCTCAGGCTTGTGCCAAAGGTTCGTGAGGTGAAAGACCTCGTCCAGATCATCGGCATCTACCGTGGCAACGTGCGAGTAAGCGTGGAACCATTTTGCTGCATCGTAGCTACCGTCTTCGATTTTCCAGCTACAGCCCTTGTCGGCGTAGGCGGTGATCTTTTCTGAAGCCAGCCAACCATCTTTATTCAAAAGAGCTTCGTCGGCTTGCGTTAGGTGAAACTGGTAAACTTTAACTGTCATCATCATTCTCCGTTTGCGTTGTTGATGTCCTTTATTATACTGATCCCGTGTCGATGTGCAACAATGTATACACAAATAAATCGAAATAAATGAACTTTTTTTTACTGCCCAGTTGTCATAGACTGTAGGTCTGAGATAAACCCAGCCCCAGCGACTGACTCAGCAGACGTTTACGAAGACTCTGGGGCGAATCCTTTCGTAAAGAGGTTATACTAATGTCACAAACAACATTCTCCGGCCCAGTACGCTCGCTTGGTGGCTTCATCACCGCAGGCGTAAACAGCAGCATCAGCTTATCAGCAGACACCACGCTTACCGTGGCGGCTCACGCTGGCAAGATTATTTTGCTCAACGACGCAGACGGTAAGTTCACCTTGCCATCTATCGACTCCAGCACCCCCTCTGATCCAACGTCTCCAAACCAAGGCAACAACATTGGCGCGTCTTTCTTTTTCTACATTGAAACCGCAGCCACTGACTTGGACATCCTTACCGATGGCACCGACAAGTTTAAAGGTGCAGCGATGGTTGCTGTCGATGACGGCGCGAAGAAAGCTTTCTTCCCCGCTGCTGATAATGACGTGATGACTTTTAACGGCTCAACCAAAGGCGGTTTGGTCGGCAGCGTCATTCAGGTAACAGCAATTGATACAGCCAGCTACCTTGTACATAACACCTTGCTGCTTGGTTCAGGAACGATTGTTACGCCCTTCGCTGACGCTTAATCCACAAAATAGGAGATAGGCAATGGCAGATGCAGTAACAAGTCAAACCATTCAGGATGGAGAGCGTAAGGCTGTCCTTAAATTCACTAACATTAGTGACGGAACAGGAGAGGCGAATGTAGTCAAGGTTGATGTCTCAGCCTTGACAGCTAACTCTGCCGGTAAAGCTTGCACTAAAGTTACCGTGGCTAAGATATGGTGGCAGTGTGTTGGGATGGGGGTTGAGCTATTGTGCGATGCAACAGCAAATACCCTAATCATTGGCTTGTCACCAGACAGCAATGGCTTCCACGATTACTCTGACTTCACCGGCATTCCTAATAATGCCGGCAGCGGTGTGACTGGGGACATTCTGTTCACGACAATCGGCGCAAGCAGTGCGGACACTTACACCGTCATTTTAGAAGTCATAAAAGAGTATGCTTGATGGCTACCACCTCTGACGTAGAGCGGTTAAAGAGCGGACGGCTGCGGTATCGCGGCCAGACGTTCCCCGGCTATAACAAGCAGGTTCGCACCTCTGGCGAGAGCAAAAAGTTTAAGGTTCTAGCCAAGAAGGGTGATCAGGTAAAGGTGGTTCGCTACGGCGATAGCAACATGGAAATCAAGCGAGATAACCCAGAGCGCCGGCGCAATTTTCGCGCAAGACACAATTGCGATGCGGTTCAAAAGAAAAAAGACGTTTTCACGGCCTCTTACTGGTCGTGTAAAAATTGGTGACCTAATATGAGCTTTGCAGCACCCAAAGAGTTTTACGAGCGGCAGGAAAGAATAAAAGCCAGCCCCCTTTATCCGCAAATTCAGTACATGAATTCGCAACTAAACCAGATGCAAGAGGGCACCCCTCAGTATGAGATGCTCAAGGCGAAACTCTTTGCCATGCAAGATCAAGCGGCTGGCGGAGTCGCTCCGCAGCAACAGCAAATGCCACAAATTCCCGGCAGGTCTGGCGGTATTGAGGGATTAGCAGAGATGTTGGTTCGAGATGACGGATTAGGACAAAGAAGCCCGGGGCAGTACCCAGATACCTACCCGGTGCCTAGCACGGACGACATGATAATTGAGTTCCCAGTGCCAGACCGCCCTTCAAAAACACCACGCGGAAGAGTTCCTGATTACATAAAGACGGCACCACCAAAGCCGCCAAGACCTCCTATTTTCGAGAATCCCTTCGGAAGCGAAGGCCGGCGACCTCCAAGACCTCCTATCCTAGATGATATTTTTGGGGACGAAGGCCAGCTTCCTCCAATGATGCGGACTAACGATTTTCAAGACCGAAACGGGAACCGCATTGATGACAGAGACGAAAAGGGCGGCGTTAAACGTAGACGGATTCCAAGCCGCAGGATAAAAGATTCTTATCGACAAAGGGGCGGTTTAGCGGGACGGATTGCACAGCTTACCGAGCAGATGCAAGGTCGGAAAGATAGACCTATGCCCCGTGGAGGCATGTTCAGAGATCTCATGCGTAGAGTTCAGTCGGAACGAGATGAGCCGCGCATGCAAGCTCCTCTGCAAAATATGCTTGCGCCGCCTCCTGAGCAATACTTTGCAGAAAGAAACCGGCGAGAGATGGATGCGCCGGATATGGAAGCAATACGCAGGCAGATCATGCAAAACATGAGAATAAGGGGCATTGGCATCTAATGGCTATATCCAGCGATTTACAGGCAGCTCAGGACGAGTACGGTAGCTCAGCATCCCCTTATGCCAGTCTAAGCGATTATTTGACGCAGCGCCCAGCTTACGATAGGGGTGCGAGAGAAGCCCCGCCGGATCCCTCAATGCGGACTTTAGAAGCCATCATGCCTGACACTGACCAGTTGCTGGCTGAGCAGTATGAAAAGATTATGGCTGAGCAGCGAGAGGCGGAAGAGGCCTCTACGGCAGCTCGTCAGTCTGAAATTGACAGCCTTCAACAGCTACTGAGGCAAGAACTTTCAACGTCAGAAGATGCTGCGCTTGGACAAAGATCAGAGCTAACCAAAGCCCTTGAGGGCCAGATAGAGGATATGCGCCGAGGGGTTGACGCAGAGACGTTAGATTTGCGGCAGTCCGGCTTAGATGAAAGAGCGGCTCTGGCCCGTCAAATTGAGGAAGGCGACAAGTTAGTTAGAGAGGCGCAGGTTCAGGCCATTGGCGACTTGGAAGACCGGCAAGGTTCTTTGGTTGGCGATCTAAAAGAGAGAATAGGTGTTCTCAGCGAAGATCTTACTCAGGTTAACCAAACGATCGATGAAAAGTATTTGCAGCTTGACCAAGACCAGCAGGCCTCGGCTCAGCTCGCTCAAGATGAAATTACATCCCTTAACGACCAGCTCAAAACTATAGAGCAGTCAATTAACGAAGAAAATTTAGCTCAGTCAGAAGCTTTAAGAGCAGAGACCGGAAGCTTGCTTGCAGGCCTAGAAGGCAAAATTAGTGGCGTTACAGGCCAGTTAAGCGAACTCCCAATACCTGAACTGCAACAGCAGATAGCAGCCCTCTCAACCGATAATACTGCGCTTGCTCAGCAAATTGATGAGCTTTCAGGTCAGCAGGCTTCTGGAACCGCAGATCTTTCTACAAGAATCGAGGGTGTAAGCTCTGATCTCGCGGCCATTAATGAGCGTATTGACTCCGAAATTTTAAGTCTTGACCAAGCCTCGCAGGAATCTGCTCTAGCGGCACAAACCGAGATTGACGACCTAAACGCGCAGTTAGAATCTCTTTACAGCGATGTAGAAACCGGGAATGTGGATCAATCTGAATTGTTGCGTGGAGAGGTTTCTGAATTAATTGCTGGCTTGGAAAGCAGGATAGGTGGCATTCAAGAAAACCTTGGTGCTCTGCCGATCGACCAGCTTCAGGCAGAGCTTGCCACAGTCAACGACCAGACGGTTGCTTTTCAGCAGGCAATTGACACTGCTGGCACAGAAAGAACTGACCTCGCCGCAAGGATAGAGGCGTTGCAGGCTGCTGGTTTGACCCAAGACGACCTGTCTGGCTTGTCTGAGTCGATTGCAGGCCAAAGGCAGACGGACATCACTTCCGCCCTAGACCCTGTACAGCAGCAGATTGAGGCGCTTCGCGGCCAAATACCCGGAGAAGTTGATACCGAGGCCTTACGCAAACAAATTACCGAAGACATCATGGCTCAAATGGCCAATCAAGCACCTCCCGCTGGCGGCGGCACGGGTGGCACCGACACAGATGTAGATGTTGGCGACGTTGTTGTTGAACCCGGCCCCGGGTTTAGCGGAACGCCCTATGAAAACTTTATGGGCGGGTTCGTTCCCGGTGCAGGGCAAACCTATGATGCAGGCATGGACTACGGGCCATCAGCGTCCGAAGCGGCTGGCTTTAACCCTGCCGGCGGAGGCTCAATGGGCGGAGGCAATCAAAGCATTTACGGACAAGGTGGGTCGGCATCCGCTGACTTCTACGGCAATGCCCCTGTTGGCTCAATGGGCAATACCGGGGTTGATTACACTCAGTACGATCCCGGCGATTATGCGAGGTCATCTGGACTTGGTTCTGGAGGGGCTGCAAATTACAACCAAGGGCCATTCCAAATTCAGAAATTTGACAACGACCTTTTTAACCGAACAAATTTTGGAATGTAGCTTGTGACTTCATCTGCCCCTAAGAATGTAGCCAACCCAAGCCTTTATGCAAAAGCTAAGGCTAAGGCCAAGGCTAAGTTTGATGTTTACCCGAGCGCATATGCAAACGGCTGGATGGTTCAGGAGTACAAGCGGATGGGTGGAAAATACAAAGGCGCTACTGGCGGCGAGGTGAGCTTAGATCCGAAGAAAAGCGATCTTGATAATGACGGCAAGCTAAGCCGTTACGAGCGTAAGCGCGGCACCGCTATCGCCAAGAGTATGGCAAAGAAAATGAACATGGGCGGAACGGTGATGGTTCAGGGTCGTGGCTGTGGCGCTATCATGCCAAACAAGCAAAAGAAGACGCGAGTGCCCCGTGGCTAGAACTGGGCTAAAGAAATGGTTTAGCGAAGATTGGGTAGATATCGGTGCCCCAAAGAAGGATGGCAAGTATCAATCGTGTGGCCGAAAAAACGCATCAAAAAAAAATGGCCGAGCTTACCCAAAGTGCGTACCGGCGGCAAAAGCGGCAAGCATGACGGAAGGTCAGAAAAAAAGTGCGGTAGCGCGAAAAAGATCTAAGAGACAAGGTGTGGGCGGAAAGCCTACAATGGTGAAAACATTCGCCGCGAAAGGCGGATCAATCAACAAGAAACCGGGCAATTCCGGTTTATTTGGGAGGCGATAATGAAAAAGATGAAGGCAAAAGGGTACAGTCGTGGCGGCGCTCCAACAACACGCGCACAACGTCGATCTACGTTAAGCAAAGCGCAAAAAAATCTTTTAGATTCCGTTCAGGGACGAGAAGGCAGTAAGCAGTCAACAAGCGTAATTCAAGACCTGTCCGATCAGTACGGCTACAAGCCCGGTAAAAGAGCTGGCGCTAAAGGCGGCATGGGCGGACGTAGGAAGGCGAAGCCGGGTGGTATGAACATGGGCGGTACAGTTGGTATGAAGCCGATTGACACAACAAAGCTTGGCGCTCTTCCTCCTAGCAGAAAAGTTCCTGCTATGGCGACAAAAGCGCCTTTGGGAGCGCCCGGAACAAAAAGACCGTCCACAATGAGATCTGGGCCTCGAGAAGAAAAACTTGCTGCTGCTAAGAAGGCAACAGCCATGCGCGGTGCTGCGGCGCGCCGATCAGGTGGTAGTACGCCACGCGGCATGAACACGGGCGGTGCAGCCATGAAGACCAAGGGTTACGCTAAGGGCGGTGCCGCGATGAAGACCAAGGGCGCAGCAAAAGGTGGAATCAAGAAACCATCCGCCAAAAAGACGGGATTATTTGGTCGTAGATAGTGGCTTACCTTCAGAGCAATATCCCTCACTTCAAGTGCTGGGTTCGGAAGGAGTACACGCACAACCATGAGAAGTATCATGGGGAGTTCATCCATGCGATGGCCATTGCTGTAACCACCATGCCGACTCGGTGCTTGTCATTTCCGGTGATTTTTACCGGGGCAGAGACATACGACGATGACGATGAGCAAAACGCACATGGTGGAGCCATGTGGGCAAGAATGCCTATCACGGCCTTGGTTGCTGACACGCCACTTGACGATTGGCCTGAGGCAATGCCTGTCTGGGCTGCTCAACCTTGGGATTGCAGTTCTTATAATCACGCTACTTACGTCCTTGACCGTTGCACACCTTGCCCTTGGCTTGCCAAGATTGATGGTGAGTTTTATCCAGCGAAGTATTATTTCACAGTGGATTATGCAGAGAACGAGATAGCGGATGACCCAGCTCAACACAAGCAAAGCCACATTTTAGAGCTGCTTGATGCTGGAGAGTGGACGGGCAACATTGTTGCTTTACCTAACAACAGAGTACGGGTAACACACCCTGCTTGGTTTGAGACAGGGGATGGTGCCCCAGATTTTAAACCAAGCCAGCATATTCACTACTCGAAAAGTGATTTAGACTATACTCTTGACGTAAATCAGGTTTTTAACAACCTATACGCGGGTGACGAAGATGGCGGTAAGCGGAAGTAAAGATTTTGAATTAGACGTAGCAGACTATGTCGAAGAGGCGTTTGAGCGTTGCGGCTTAGAGTTACGCACAGGTTATGACCTAAAAACGGCAAACAGATCCCTAAACCTCATGCTCGCAGAGTGGGCGAATAGAGGTTTAAACCAGTGGACGATCAATCAAAAGACTTTGGCCATGGTCAAAGACACTACCTCCTACACCATTGATGCAGTCACTCCAACCGCGACTATCGATGTACTTGACGTGTTCATTCGGGAGACGATCGGAGGCGTATCTACAGACGTGCCGATGACCCGCATGTCTCGGTCTGAATACGCCAATATGTCGGTCAAATCCAGCACAGGCAAGCCCAACCAGTATTTTGTGGACAAGCAGATTAGCCCGACCATCACGGTTTGGCCTGCACCTGATCAGAATTCTAAGTACGACATTTACCTTAACGTCTTGAGTCGTATGGATGATGCCGATGCTGGGGCCAATACATTGCAAATACCTTTTCGGTTTTATCCATGCCTAGCCGCAGGTTTGGCTTACTACTTGGCCATGAAGCGAGCGCCGGACAAGGTGCAAATGCTCAAAGCGTTGTACGAAGAAGAGTTTCAGCGAGCACTGTCGCAAGACGAAGACAGAGCGTCATTTAGGGTAGCCCCTGATTTACGTGGCTACACGATAGCGTAATGGCTTATGCGTCGAACAAGAGGGCATACGGAATCTGCGACATATCAGGATTTCGTTATCGCCTAAAAGATATGAAGATGACTTGGGATGGCCTTTTAGTTGGGCCAGACCAATGGTCACCAAAACACCCGCAGCTTATGCCCAAGCCTGCGCCCTTTGACCCGCAGGCATTGCAGATCACAAGGCCAGACCAAGCTGCTGATGGGAACGATAACAATTTTTTCACCGTCTACACCAATGTGGGAGATGGAATTTTGGGCACAACTTTGCAAACTTTTGGAATAACCTGTAGTGTTGGTACTGTGGAGGTAACTACGTCATGAGCTTCACTTTAGCAACGCTTAAATCGACCGTGCAGGATTACTTGCAGGTTAATGAAACCACGTTCAACAACAACCTGAACACGTTTATTCAGGAGTCTGAGAGCCGAATCTTCAAGATGGTTCAGCTCCCAGAGCAAAGAAAAAACGTGCAGGGTACGTTGACTGCGAGCAATCGGTTCTTGGCAACCCCAAGCGATTACTACGCACCGTTCTCATTAGCGGTCATTGATAGCAACAACAAGTACCATTATCTGGACTTCAAGCACCCATCATTCATCAAGGAATACAGCCCGGTCACGACGACAACTGGCCGACCAAAGTATTACTCCCTGTTTGATGAGGCAGCTTTTGAGCTGTCGCCTGTGCCAGATTCTGGTTACACGGCAGAGCTGCACTACCTGTACAAGCCAGCGTCTTTGACGGCTGGAAGCGACTCAGGTACGACGCTTCTGTCTACGGATCACCCTGATCCATTGCTGTACGGCACCTTGGTTGAGGCTGCTGTGTTTCTCAAGGAAGCTCCTGACGTAATAGCCAACTTCGAGGCTCGTTTCAAGGAAGGCATATCTAGGATGAAGAATCTTAGCGAAGGCCGTGGAACCCGCGACGAGTACAGGTATGACTTATTACGGACAGGGGTGACCTAATTGGAACCAATAAAAGAGTTAGAAGGTAAAAAGGTAGCGATTATAGGCTTAGGCGCAAGCCAGATCGATTACGTTATAGGAAAAGAAAATAGCGTCGAGTGGGACGAGGTCTGGGTCATTAACTCTGCCTTATCTGTCTTTGAGTGCGACAGGGTCTTTATGCTTGACCCGGTAAGCCGTTTTCTTGACACCGAAGATGCGGGAAACCAAACCGAGGTCATGCGAAAAATGCTACCGAAGTTTGAAAAGCCGATCTATACGTGCGAGCTAGATGACCGTGTGCCGGCGTTGGTTGAGTATCCTTTAGAGGAAGTTATTAAGGATCAGCGTTGCGCTTACATGAATACGACAGTTGCTTACTCGCTGGCTTTCGCGGCGTATAATAAGGTTGGGTCTGTTGACCTGTTTGGGATGGATTTTAGCTATAAGAATAACTTGCACTTTGCTGAAGCTGGCCGGGCATGTTTAGAGTTCTGGATATGTAAGATGATTGCCATTGGCATAAAGGTTGGCGTTAGCCCGAGGTCGTCGTTGCTAGACCAGAACGTGCCCCTCCAAGAGAGGCTTTATGGCTACCACCGGCTGGCTAATCCAAAGGTGGCAATGCCAAACCCAGAGGGTGAGTGGGTTGTCTGTGATCGGTCTGAGTTGGCTCAGATGGTCAAGAAGCACAATCTAGAGACGGTGGAGTTGCCGTCATCACCAGAGCCGTACAAGGGGTAGTCATATGTCGCAGGGAGATTTTCAGTTAGGGCAGGTAATGGTTTCTACCACCGACAATCGCGGCCATGACGTGGATTTTTGGGCAAAAGAAACAACGAAAAAGATATTAGGTATTTCGGAGGAGGCAGCGCCTCACATTCGTTTACAGGCGGAGGCTTTCCGAGATCAAGTTTATACCTTAATATGGATGGGTATGAAAAACGCTGTAGCTTCTGATCGTGTAACAATTAGAGGCTTATTAGCATCTCAAGGGCATGAAGACATGGCGAAAATAATCAAGGAGCTTTGACATGGCAATCACCAGTGCGATTCCTACCAGCTTTAAGCAAGAGTTGCTAGTAGGTACACATAACTTTACAGCCTCTACCGGCAACGCATTTAAGCTTGCGCTTTATACGTCTAGCGCGACTTTAGGCGCTGCGACTACGGCTTTTACCACAACTGGACAGGCTAGTGGCACAAACTACACCTCTGGTGGCGCGACGGTTACATCGGTTACGCCAACAACGAGCGGAACGACCGCAGTTTGTGATTTTGCGGACTTGACATTTGGCACCGCAACTGTTACGGCGAGGGGCTGTATGATCTACAATGACACCCAGTCGGACAAGGCTTGCGCGGTAATCGATTTCGGTGGAGACAAGACCAGCACCGCTGGCGATTTCACCATCGTCTTCCCTAGCCCAACGGCTACTGGCGCGATCATACGGTTGGCGTAATGGCTCATGCCGCTACAAACACTAGATTTTCAACCCGGGATCGACAAAGAAGGTACTGATTATTCAGCAAAAGGCGGCTGGGTGGATGGTAACCTCATTCGGTTTAGAAAAGGCCGAGTCGAGAAGGTGGGTGGCTGGCTAAAGCTTGGCACCAACTATTACCTCGGCGTAGGCCGGGCGCTGCACTCTTGGATTAGTCTTGGGGGTGTGCGCTACCTCGGTGTTGGTTCTACGTGGAAGTATTATATCGAAGAGGGCAACAGCTACTACGATATAACCCCTATCAGAACAACAACGTCCGCTGGCGACGTTACCTTTTCCGCAACTAACGGCTCATCCACAATCACGGTGACCGACACCGCTCACGGTGCGGTTAATGATGACTTTGTTACCTTTAGTGGCGCGGCATCTCTTGGCGGCAATGTTACTGCAACGGTTCTTAATCAAGAGTACCAGATATCTCTAGTTACCGGCCCTAACACTTACGAGATCACTGCCAAGGACACCTCTGGCGCAACAGTTACCGCGAACGCATCCGATAGCGGCAACGGCGGCTCTAGCGTGGTTGGCGCTTATCAAATTAACGTAGGCCTAGATACCTTCGTAAAGTCTTCAGGCTGGGGCGTTGGTACTTGGGGCGCGGGTGGGTTTGGCTCTGCTTCATCGATCAGTTCGGTAAACCAGCTTCGGCTTTGGACGCACGACAATTACGGTGAAAACCTGATTATCAATCCTCGCGGCGCGGGAATCTATCGGTGGGTCGAGAACAACGGAACCAGTATCAGGGCGCAAGAGCTTTCTCAGGTTAGCGGTGCTAACTTGGTGCCTACCGTGGGCTTGCAGGTAATTACCTCAGAAACCGACCGTCACTTAGTGGTTCTGGGCGCAGATCCAATATCAGGTAGCAGCAGAACTGGCGTGATTGATCCGATGTTGGTGGCGTTCTCCGACCAAGAGAACGACCTAGATTTTGAGCCAACAGCAACCAACACGGCAGGATCTCTACGATTATCCTCTGGCTCTTTCATCGTTGGCGGCATCAAGTCTCGCCAAGAGATCTTGATATTTACTGATACCAGCCTGTACAGCATGAATTTCATTGGGCCGCCGCTGACCTTTGCCATTAATTTAATTAATGAAGGTTCTGGCTTGCTATCACCGAAGTCCGCTGTCAACGCACCAAACGGCGTGTTCTATGCCAGTAAAACGGGCTTTTACTTTTACAGCGGCTCGGTCAAGCGCCTGCCCTGCACTGTGCAAGAGTACGTCTTTGAAGATTTAGATCTAGACCAAGCGTTTAAGTGCCATATGGGTGTGAACACTGAGTTTAGCGAGATCTGGTTTTTTTACCCGAGCCTTACGGACGGTACTGGCGAGATTAGTCGTTACGTGATCTACAATTACGAAGAGAATCATTGGTCAATCGGTTCGCTGATTCGTTATGCATGGCTTGATGCGGGTATCGAGGATCTGCCATATGCCACGGCAACCAGCAGCTCTCAGCAGTGTGTCTTTGAGCATGAGACTGGCTTTGATGACAACCAAGACGCAATGACCGATGTCTATATTGAAAGTGCGGACTTGGATATTTCCTCTGGCGATACGTTTACCTTTGTCAAAAATATCATCCCAGATATGAAGTTTGTCACTCAGAGCGGCGTAAGCGTGAATCCCGCAATGAATATCGTGCTGAAGAGTCGAGACTATCCCGGGCAGAGCCTGACGACGGACTCAACCAGTCAGGTTACCCCGACAAGCACCTTCAGCAATGTAAGAACCCGGGCGCGACAGGTAGCGTTTCGGTTTGAAAGTGATGATGATAATAATGCTGCCGACCAAAAAGGCTACAAATGGCGGCTTGGATCGACAAGAATTGATATGCAACCGAGTGGCAGACGTGCATGAGCAGGCTGCTTGAGACAAGATTACCCTTCTCTTTGGGGGAATCTGTCAGCTCAGAAACTTTTAATCGCTTGGTTCGCATTCTAGAATTGAACCTTGGGGCGGTGGATTTTACGATCTCGCCTCATTTTAACGCTGATGAGATTAGCGAGCTTCAATTTGCAACGGGTAGTATAATCTTCAATACTACTAACCAAATACACCAAGCGTTTGACGGTAATAGTTTTAGAGACCTCTATAGCCATCAAACCTACCCTTCAGGCCAATCGATTACGGCTTCAGTTGGGAATGTAACAGTGAGTACACCCTAATGGATGAAATGCTACAAAACCGTATTAAAAGCCTTCTAGGCGGCGCGGACATGCCAAACCTTATGACCACGGAAATGCCTAGTGACACCGAGATGAAAGATTTTTCTTCGGTCTCGGTGATTCCTCAGTCACAAAACGGAAATATGGTCGAGGGTAAGGATTACCTGAACATTGGCGGTCAGTTCTTTTGGCCTTGGGAGCTGGAAAGCGCCCTGCCAAACGGCTTTAGTGACACTAGGGCCATCTCAAGGTTTCTTGAGTCCCTGCCAGAGAAACCTGCCATCAAAGAATTGCAACGGCTGCAAGGCATCGTTGGGCAAGGCGGCATGGCTTCAAACGCAGAGATGAAAGATTTTCGCGGCATAGGCGGCATGAATAAAGGCATGGTCTCAGATGCCGAGATGAAAGAATTTCGCGGCATGGCTGAGGGCGGAGAAGTCGATCAAGGAGAAATGATGATGGAGTCATCACCAAACGCTGATCTAGAGCAGACAATAATGATGCTCATGCAAGAGCAACAGATGACCGATGACCCCGACGAGCAAAAATCTTTGCAGGCTGCGGGTGAAAACTTACAAGCCGCAGCGCAAGCCCCAATGGCAGAGCAGGCGGCAATGCTTGCGGCAGAAGGCCGTAACGGCGACACAAGGCTTGCCCACCTTCGGGTTGGCGAGGTGGTTCTACCCCCAGAAGCGTTCGAGGACGAGCAGTTCGAGAGCATGGTTGGTGCCAAGTTTAAAGAGCTAGACCTAGACCCAGAGCAGTACGTTGTAGGCGGGGGCATCGCAAGTTTAAACCCAATCACCGGCTTAGAAGAGTTCGGCTGGTTCAAGAAGACGTTTAAGAGTCTGAAGAAGGTTGTTAAGAAGGTTGCGCCAATCGCAATGTTTATCCCCGGAATTGGCACCGCTCTCGGCGCGGCCCTCGGCGGTATCGGTGGTTTGGCTGGCGCAGGTATGGCCAAGATTGGATTGGGAGGATTGGCCAGCACCATTGGTGGTGTAGCAAGCTCTGCATTAGGCGGACTCGGATCTCTAGGGATACCGGGGATCTCCCCAATCGCAGGCGGCATGGCTTCTGGCGGAGCTGGCGGGGCACTTTCCACGATTGGTGGCGCTTTAAAAAACCCGCTTGCTGGCGGCATATTTGGCGGGAAAGGGTCTACTTATGGTGGCTTTAATCCGGGCGGCGCAGAGAACCAAGACTTCTTTAGAAGGACTTTGGATAAATTCGTGAGTGCAGCGCCCAAAAACACTGCGGAATCCATTCAAAAAATGTTAGACGAGGGCGTGTCTCCAGAAGATATTGCAAAGCAACTTGAAACCCAGCAGCCGGGGATTCTTCAGCAGTTTATGAGCGGCGTAGGCGGCATGCTAGGCATGGGCGCTGGCGGCAGTGGCGGAATTGGAAGCCTGCTACCTCTACTCGCGGCGGGTGGCCTTGGCAAGCTGGCTTATGATGAAACCAAGAATATGAGAGGTGTTGACTTAATACCTCTCACCCAAGAGGGCGCTACTGGCCGATACAATATAGAGGCAGAGGTTAACCGCAGGATGGGCCTCCCAGCGCCAAACCCAACAGAGTATGGATTGCTGCCTGCAAATACATTTGATCCGCTAACTGGCGGAAGAAGAGCGCCTGTCGAGGTTGCACAAAATGTTGCGGCAGATCCCGTAGGCGTTACTGACCCCGCAATCGAAGAGACCCCTGTCATGGCCAGATACGGCGGCGCGATCATGTCAGCTAGAAATGGTGGGTACGTTATGCCCATGGCTTATAAGAAGGGTGGGAAGGTGTCTACCGAAGATTTTGAGCGCATGAACGGCGGCATCAACGGTGAAGGAACAGAAACCAGCGATGATGTCCCAGCCATGCTGTCAGACGGCGAGTTTGTCATGACAGGTCAGGCGGTTAGGGGTGCAGGCGCTTTTGACCTAGCACAAGGGGATGGGGGAATTATTACCCTGACACCCAACGGCAGTGAAAACCGTGACGGTGGCACAGCACTTATGTACGAAATGATGGACTTGTTTGCCGAGTTTGCAGATAAGCCCAAGTCAAAGAGGGGGAAGGCAGCATGAGCATATTAACCCCCGGACAGCTTTCTCGCATCCGTCGATTTGAAGAGGGTGGAGCAGCTACGGCACAACCTTACGTCTCTGGCGTAACCAAGACCGAGACCCGCATAGATCCGATAACTCAGCAGCTACTGTTTGGCTTAGACGGCGAGGGCGGCTTTATCCCGGGAGCGTTCCGAGCGGCGGAGCGCACTTTCTTCGATGAAGAGGGTCGCCCGATTGTCATACCCCAAGAGATTGCAGGCTTCAGCCCAGACCAGATCAGGGCCATGGAAATGGCTCGCTCAAATGTCGGTGTGCAACAACCATTTATCGATGAGGCGATGCGAAGAGGCCAAGAGGGTATTGGTTCCATTCAGCAAGGATTAGCAGATCAAGCCGTAGCCTCACAGCAGGCCTTACAAGCCCAGCAGGAGGGTTCTCGCTTCGCACTCGACCAAAGAGATCGAGGTTTGATGGAGTCGCTCAGAGGGACTCAGGAGGGCCGTGGACGGGCCATTGCGGCAGAGGAGCGCCTACGTGGAGATATAAGCGACCTCTCTCGCCGTGGTATTAGGGATACACAAAGATTTGGCATGGACTTGGCCAGTGCTCGACAGCAGGGCAGAAGGTCATATGACGAGTTCGGGCGCGACATAACCGATTCGCTTGGCATGGGAATGATCAGCGCAGAAGGATTAGACCGAGGTTTGCAGCGCGGCGAGCAGATTGCCGCTCAGGCCGGTGACGTTCAGCGTCAACGATTGGGATTAGCAGAGCTTGGTTTGACCGGCGCGGCCTCACGATTAGGCCGAGACCTTGACAGACAGGTTGGCGCGGAGCGAGAGCTTCTTGGTGGCTTTGGAGAAAATGTAGGCGAAGCCCGGGGGCAGTTACGGCAGACTACTGGCGATTTTGACGTAGCAGGCGCTACTGCTAAATACCAAGACCCCTACGAGGATCAAGTCGTTCAGCAGATGATCGAAGATGCTAGAGAGGGACTGGCTAAGCAAGACACTGCTCAGCTTGCTAGAGATATTCAGACCGGCGGACAGTCGGCCTTTGGCTCTAGGGCTAGGCTAACTGGCCAAGAGCGAGCCGAGGCAATGGGCAGAGGTTTGGGTAAGGCTGTTGGAGAATTACGCTCACGCGGCTTCCAGCAGGCTCAGCAGACGGCTATTGGAGAGGATGAGCGACAAAGACAGGCTCAGAGAGCTGCATCTTCTGGATTGGCATCATTGGCCGGTCAAGAGCTGAGTGGCGCAAGAGGATTAGTAGATCGAGCGCAACAGGCCTCTCAACAAAGATTTGGGGCCGCGCAAAACATTGCCGGCTCAAGACAACAACGCGCAGCGAGCGAGCTGGCCGCTTCTAGAGGCTTAGCCGGCATGTTGGGACAAGGTGCCCAGCAAAGGTATGGCGCAGGCCAGCAGGTCGCTGGCATGGCTCAACAGGCGGCAGGGCAGAAACTTGCGGCTGGACAAGGCTATGGAAATCTACTCCAGCAAACCGCTCAGGCGCAGTTGGGCGCTCAGCAGCAATTAGGTGGCCAGCTAGGACAGATGGCGCAGCAACGATACGCGGCTGGCACCGGCTTAGGTCAGACATTGTCTGGCTACGGTCAGCAGAGCGCGGCAGCAAGACAGGCGGCAGGGCAGACAGGAATGAACGTAGCAGGCACTATGGCTGGCCAGTACGGCCAAATCGGAGCGCAGCAAGCGGCTGGAGGTCAGGCACTTGGTCAGGCTCAGACGGGCTATGGTGGCTTCCTGAGCGGACTTGGCAGTCAGGCTCAGCAGGCAGGCGCACAGGATGTCGCCGCAATGCAGGGTATTGGCAGTATGACTCAGCAGAACAGGCAGCAGCAGCTTGACGCACAACGTGCTGGATTGTTGCAGGCTCAGCAGGCACCTCTGGCTCAGTACCAGTCTCTGATGCCGTTTGTCCAGATGGCACCAGCGGGTCAGACGCAGTTCCAAACCAACTTTGGGCCTGCGCCGTCTGCAACGCAGGCAGGCATAGGAACAGGTCTTGCAACGATTGGGGCGCTGGGTAATTACTACAACCCAACCACCCAGCTTACGAGATAGATAATATGGCCACATCAAAAGCACAATTAGAGCAGCAGATTTTAGGCTTGTCAGGGGAAGCTCCTGCTAGTTCTGGGCCTCAGGTTTTGGCGGTTAACCCTGCTGCACCTCCTGCTGCGCCGATGTCTGTACAAGATCAGCTTGCTGAGCTAGAGAAGCTTCTTCGAGAGTCTTCGTCGGCAAAGAAAAACGATCCGGTCATAGAGATTCCTGATTTTGATGAAAGCTTTGAGAAATACCAAACCAGACTGCGGGGTTTGTACGGGCAGACATCTCGCCCTAGCCTTTATGACCTTGCGTCTACGGTTGGCGGCGCAATGCTCTCTGCCGACCCGACCATGGGCGCTTTTCGCTCAGCAGGTTTGGGCATGGCTCAGTTTGGAAAAGAGCAGGCGGCGCTAAAACAGAGGCGAGCGGAGCAGGATCGAGCCATCGGCTTAAAAGCCTTTGAGATGGCAAAAACCGATGTGGATTCCGCAACCAAGTTGGTTAACGAATACAAAATTTTAAGAGCAAAAGAAGACCCTGACAACAAGGTTACAGAGGTTCAAGTTACAGACCCGAATGGCTTAATTGTTTCGGGGGTTCGGTATGAAGAGGGCGACAGGGCGTTGCTCACCGAAAGAGAAATTTTTCGGAACAGGAACCGTGTGGCTAATGTCGCTAAACCGACTTCCGGCATCAAGGTTCCCGATGCGGGGGCTATTGCGGTTTATCAAAGCAGGCCGGACGCAATACGCACTATAAAAGGCCTTGGCTTGTCTGAAGACAGCCCGTTCTTTTCCGCTGCCGTGGATAGACTGGTTCCTGATAACCCCGCCAAAATAGGTCGAACAGTTATTGTTGACGGCAAGTATGCCGAGCTTAGGCCTTTTGTGGTTAACGGGGAAGTTCAATCCATCATGCTTACGGCTGACTCGAAAGACTCCACGCCATTCACCGGTTATGTCCAAAAGCGACTAGATAAAATTGCCAAAAACGAAGATACCTATATTGACAAAGCAGTCACGGTTCTGCCGACGGTAGATAGAGCTTTAAATGTTTTAAGAGACTTAAAACGAACAGGACAAGAGACAGGTATAATTACGGAAAAGTTGTTGCCTTTTAAACAGGCTTTTAAAGAAATCTTTGGCACATCCGACCCAACTATTGCTAATTTAGAATCTTTAGTTGCTATTTCAAATATGCTTGCGCCAAAGATGCGCCCAGTTGGCTCTGGCGCTACCTCCGATATGGAATTTAGAGCCTACAGAACAGCTATTTTGTCTTTAGGCAATACTCCAGAGGCTAATTATATATCCCTGTATGTTTACAAAAAGATGACGGAAAACGCCATCGCTAGAAACAGGGCCGAACAAAATGCTCTTACCTCTGGAGACTACACCAAGAGCGAAGAGGTCAATGACTATATAGACACTCTTGACACGGGCCTATTTTACTCATTTAAAGGTGACGCAAACGATAATGACGCAGTACAAAAATACTTAGACTCTGTTCCAGACGGCGAGGTTGTTTCAAACAGAGACCCCCGTGGGGTTGAGCTTGTCAAAGACGCTGGCCCATACATAATTCAAGGTTTTGGAGAATAGTTCGTGCCATTAGAAAAACTACCACCCGGATACAGCGGAACTAACACAACAGCCCCTCCAGACGATGACGTTATTGCGATGCAAGGTCAACCAGACCAAAGCGTTTTAGATATGATCATGTCCGCGCCGTCGGCTATTTCTGGCGAAGGTGCCAATATAGAGTTTCCACAAATCCCAGAAATAACTGATATGGGGTATGACTCGGTTGGTTTCTTTGAAGGATTTATGCCGTCAATAAAGGGAATGTTTGCCCGTGATGATTTGGGAAAGGCTGAAATTATTGATGATGCGTTTCGTGATGATTCTCGTTATGGGGGCAAATATGTAGATAAGTATGGCTTGCCAATTATTGTTTGGAACAACGTGCCGTACTATGTCAATAAGCCGGGTGCTTCGACTCAAGACTTCAATACGATGCTTGGCGAAATAATCAGATACATCCCTGCTACAAAGTACGCTTCTAAAGCCAAAGGAGTCCTTGAGACCATTTTTAGAGGTACAGCCGGTTACGGAGCAACAGAAGCAGCGACGATGGGGGGAGAGGCTTTAATCACTCCCGACACGGTCAAAGCGAAAGGTCGCGGATACGGAGATGTGGCTGAAGAAGTTGGAAAGTCTACAGCTATTGGTGTTGCGACTGACGTTGCTTTACCTCCTATTGGAAAAATTGCCGGTAGAGCTACTAAGGAAGCCCTTAAACGCACTTCTGTTGCGGGGAGAAATCTCGGGGAAGCTTTTGATGAAATGTTTCCGCGATTTTCGTTCGACGTTTTGCAAGAATCTAAGTATCCCTTAACTCAAGGACAAAGGACGGCAGAGCTTCCTCAAGGAGTCACACCTAAGCAGACAGAGCAGCTTGGGGTGGAGGATAGACTACGGAATATGCCTTCTTCCGATCCGGCAACCTTAATGATACGCGGCTTTGATGAAAATCAGCTTGCAGCTATTCGTAATGACGCTATGGAGTTACAAGCGGAGTTTGGAGCAGGAACCGCTGACCCTTCAGATATTTACGGAAACATACCAAGTGTTGCAGCAGAGACGGCGCAGGAGACTGTATCTGGCGCTGCACAACGGTTAAAGGAAGCGTCTGGGACATTATACGAAACTATCAAGGGTGTTGACTCTCCACCTATCATGACTCCAGACGGGGTTCAACAGGTCGCTCAAGAGCTTCTTGATGTTATTCCAGAGATAATGTCTCCAAGCCAGATTGTTGAAGGGCCGTTGCTCCGGGAAATGACCCAGCTTCGTCGGCTGAGAAAGCTTGCTCAAAATCCTAAGTTCAAAGGGCAAGCACTCAAAAACATTCACGGATACCAGAAAAGAATTAAAGCGGCGATTGGCCAAGCGCAACCGGGAACCCCAGAGCAAGCTGTTCTGATAAGGATGAAGGATAAGCTTGATGAGGCTATCTACAACGGCATTGAGCGCGGTTTCATCACAGGTGACCAAGAGGTTCTTGATCAGCTCCAAGAGGCCACAGGATTGTATGCTGACTACATGGCAACAGTTGGTCGAGGCACGGGCAGAAACAAGCAGGAACGTGCGGCTAATACAATTTTAGAGCAACTCTCGAACAACCAATACACGCCGGTTCAGGTGGCAAACTTACTGTTCGGGCAAAACAAGTTTGCCCCTAATCAATCTATGGGCATAGTTTTAGATAAGTTGAAAAAAGCTTTAGATCCTAGCGATTACCAACAATTTGTGCTGCTTCTGAAAGACGGGATCATGACCAAGGCCTTTGCTGGTCGGGGCGGAGAAGTTACCAGAAAGTCGATTGTTGAAAATTACAATGACGTATTTTTCAAGAATAGAGCGATCATTAATAGGGTATTTAGCCCGGATGAAATTGCTAGAATCAAAGAGTTTAGGGCTAACGTGCTTCCCACACTCTGGGCAGAGATCAAGATGAATCCATCAGGGTCTGGCTACACGTTGCTTAGCGCAGCAGCTCGCACAGGCATGTTGATGGCCCCAAGCGGTGGAGTAGGGAAGGCGGCTCTTGGCAAGGTTATGGATATGGCTGAGGGCGCTCAGGCTAGGGATGAGGCTTTTAATGCTGTTAGTCAGACTGTTCAAAGGATGCAAATGCCATTGCTTTCTGCTACCGCTCAAGGGGTTATTAGAACGGCTTTAGCTCCAGAGCTTCGAGATGAGGCTGAGGCAGAACCTTCTTCTGATGCGGACAAATTAAGAATCTTGCAGACCATTGAGTCTTTAGAACCTAAAAAAGAAGAGCCGTCTCCATCGGCTCAAGCAAGGCCCAAGCCTCAAATAGCTCCACCGCCTGATATGCCAATGCCGAAAGGAGAGGTTTCCGCCTTTGAGCCGTTGCAGCAAAGCTCGTCTAAGCCTCCAGCAATGGGAAAGATAGATCCGGCGATGTCTCCTACTATTCTGCCCTCAGACAAGGACAGGGAGCTTGCTATGCGGCTCAGAGGGCCATTAGGCGGGATCGCTTCCCTCGCCTAGCATTGGTAGGTCTGGCTCGGATGGAGTGGCGATAATCATTGCGCCACTGACGTTCCAGTCGAAGTCATAGCCCATGTGGTAATCACCGTCAATGTCGATCATCAGGTTGCGACTACAGAGCCGCAGGAGCGCGGCTTGTTGGTGTAAGGTCATCCTACCAAATAGATCGATAACCTCTTTAGAATCCGCTACAGGGCGGTAGGATTGAGGAATCTGGGTCGGTCTTCTCTTAAATAAATTTTTCAATGATTATCCCTATCGAACAGGTCGTCGTGCTTCTGCTCAATCATAAGTTGCAACTGGCTGATTATTGTTCGTCGCTCTCGCGCACAGATGTCGCGTAGCCTCTCGTATGTTTCGAGGTCAATCGCCAGCGACTTTCTTTTTCTGTCTAACGCTGCTTGGTCTTCGGTTTCCATGACGGATCTCTAATTAATATTGAGCAATTGTATAGGATTGTATATCATTGCACAAATGTATGAAATGAAAAATTATATGTTGTCAATGCAGTCGCATTGGATGGTCAACCAGCCGCTCTACAAGGCGGTTCAGGAGACTGTTCCGATGATTGCTGAGTTCAGGGCTAGGGATGGCAGGGAGCGCCTACAGAAGACTCCTGTGTCTCAGCTATGCAAGAAGGTCTTCCCCGAGGTATACAAGGTGCCGTTGTTTCGCAGGCAGTTCTGCAAGATGTTGGTCGAAGAGATCAAGCACATGGAGCAGGAGATACCCTTTGAGCCGAATGAGGCTGAGGATGAGCTGAGGCAGATCCCAGAGATTGTGTTGCAAGAGCATGTGCCTGAGCTGTACCGCACGATGTGGTTTGTCGTGCAGAACGTGCTGAATCCGATCTTCAATACGCTGTACCACAGGGACTGCCGGGACGTTTCTTCGATCCAGATTGCGAACTACAACCCCAAGGATAAACAGGCCGGCGCGTGGCATCACGACGAGAGCGCCGACATCAGCGTGGTGGTTCCCCTCAACACCGATGAGTACAAGGGTGGTGGCACAGAGTTTCATCGCCACGGCATCCTGAATCCTCTGCCTAGTGGACACGCATTGATATTCCCTTCCTTCACCAATCTGCACCGTGGCCTAGCGGTAGAGAGTGGAGACCGATACCTGTTGGTTTTCTGGCTGCACGACAAGAAGCGCCTGATCGAGCGGTACAACAACTTAGACTGACCTGCAAATATTTACATTTATTTGCATAAAAGTGTGTACAACGACACGGCATTATGCGATTATTCCTTTGTCGGGGGCGCTTGCCCCCATAACCAAAGGGAAAACATGATGAACAAGTACCACGAAATTGTTTTAGAAAAAATCGCAAAGGCTAAAGAAGAGTTTGCAAAATGCAACATCGATGCTGATGTCGCAAGAAAAGCGTCAGCTCACCAAAGATCGCTTTTTAAAAAATGGAAGGACGAAGAAGGATTTGATTTGATGGATCATCAATCTTGGTTGATCGAAAACGAAGATGCGGTTCATGCTGCTCAGTTCCTTAGAGAGATAGAGCTTCTTGAAGGCAGTTTAAAGGTAGAGCTTATTTACGTTTCAACCAAGTATGTAATGACTGACAGCGAGCTGCTTTCCCCCGCAGGATTTTACTTTGACGAGCGAGTTTTTGTAAAACCATCGACAGGTGTTTTTATCATGACCGATAAATTGCCCAGATACAGCAACATTCCTTATTACGACATTGACAAGGTGGCGGCGGCTTAATCACCGCCCCTTCGGGTCTACCAGTTCGGAGCTGGTACTGATGAGGCCACTAGGCCGAAACCCAAAACAAGGAGATAGTGATGGAACAACAACAACTTTTAGAAGTCGCAAACGATTTGACCAACGACAACATTTGTGACCTGATTAATATGGTCGCGCCTCGGCTCGACGTTTACTTCGGTCTTTTAAACATGAGATGCCTCAGCTCTGGCGTTTCCTTTGCCTCAATGAACGGCACGATCATTCAGGTCAACTGCGAGACGGCAGATCTCAAAGACCTTGCGGATGATGATTTTATCGCCGGCGCAATTGAGAAGACTACCTTGAAGGAATTGAGCAGGGCGAAGGTCTTGGCTAATTCGGCTCATGCGCTGGCTGAGAAGATTAATAAAGCAAGATTTGAGGGCAAAAAAATAAGCGACAAGCAAACGGTGAAGCTCTGCGAAGTGTTGGCCGTTCTTAATGGACTTTTGGAAGAAGCGGCTTAGGCCGCTTTTTTTTGCCAGTAATTTGACTTAGGATTAAGCTATGCAAAGAGAATCAAACATACCAACCATCCGCGTGTTAGCGATGATCGATAAGATTGTCGATGAGGAAGACGACGATGTAAGAGCCTACGAGCTGAGCAGGATACACGACTACCTTGCGATGAAGTTCAACAGGGAAACCGGAAGGCTGGCAAGTGAAGAACTAAACAGGCTTTGACTTTTTCTTTTCCTTTGCCTTTCTCTCTGCGTAATGAATGAGATTCTCACCAAACTTTTTCTCGAACCAATCAGACCAAGTCACTCGTCGGTGCGGCGGATTGTTCGGCGTGGCCTCGTGCCTTTTCTTCCAGACGCTTCGGGCAGCGTGATATTTAATATCTTCCGCCCACTTCGCTTCCCGCTCCCTTTCCTCTTTAGTTAAGGTCAGCAAGGCCAAACTCCTTGATGCCTTCTTGATTGTATGGCAGGTAGAGGTCTTGCTCCCGGCACTTGATGCCAATGGCCATGGCTTGCTCATTCTGAGCGTCAGCATACGCTATGGCTTCGTCAGACAACGTGTATACGCAATAGGGATAGGGCGCTGCCTTTTCCTGAGCCAAGAAATAAAACTTCTCGGTCGGCAGGCCAACGGCTCGGCAACCAGCCAGATAATACGCAGCCTGCTGGTGGTATCGGAACGTGTTGATCGCGCTCCTGAATCCACGAGGTGAAGCGTCCCGGCAGGTCTTGAGATCCCAGATGTCTGTCCCGGTATGCCAGTCTAACTTGCCCTTGCAGGGTTGGCCGTTCCACATCCAGCAGAGCGTTAGCTCGACCCGATGATCTGGCTCGGGTATGAAGTCAGAGACAACCTCCCGGCGCTCCATGCAGATGTCGTACATATCCTGCTTGCAGGGTGTCTTGTCACCAAGATCTTCCAGCCACTCGGCGTACTCTTGCTTGCCTGCCTTTGTGCGCCTATCGACTAACGGTTCGATCGCAAACTCATCGAAGAACTTGTGATGCTCCAAGAACACAGTGTGCTGCACCCGGCCCTCAAGCAGTGCCGGCGAGTTGTTGAACGTCCTGTTCTTCCAAGTGAACGGGCACTTAGCGATTGAGGTTAGGTCGTGTGATCTCCATGCAGGGATCGAGTCGTAGGTAGGGTAGTCGAGGTCTTCGTAAATACCTTCTTTGAATTCCATTGGGTTTCCTGATTAGTCCCGCCGAAGCGGCTCAGTGGACGGGAACACTGTTGGAGGGCCGTGATGGAACCCTTAGCCTAAACCAAATCCTAAAATCAATCCGATACCGAATGCTATCATCACAGCATATGAGGTAAAGATTGGGTGCTTTGCGTCAGCAATGATCTGTCGAATCCTCATGACTGCTCCAGCCGCTTGATCTCAGCGTCGATGTAGAAACGAATCTTCTTAGCATCACGCAGTTCACTGCTATGCGACGACTGACCGTATCGATAGGTTGCCCTAAAGATCTCGCCAATCTGAGCGTTCATGTTCTTATAAGAAATCAGATCTTGCAGTTCCCGGGCCTTGAACGGCAGCTCGTAATAACGCGCTGTCGAGCCGTCAGAGACAGACAATACCTCGGCAACCTTGCGCTGGGCATTGTGCCAGTTCCGCAGGTTCTTGGCCGCTAGGCTCTTGCTAACGCCTAGCTCAGAGGCCAAGACTTCGGCCTTGGTATCACCATGCTGACTAAGGTAGTCAATGACTGAGTCGCTCTTTACCGACTTACGGTTATGCTTTTTATTCTTCATTGCCGCCCCCCTTAAAATGGAATGTCATCGTCAACGAATTCCTCGACGGCTGGCTCTGTCTTCTTCGCCTTCTTCTGTGGCTCGATCTCAGGTTCTGGGACGCCCTTCTTCATCGCGGCCTGAAGCTCGAAACATGGCTCAATCTTGTCCTTGCCGGGTTCGTCGCACCCACCGATCTGCCACTGCATAAACCGTGGTAGGCCGTCGAAAACATCGCAGGCAATCTTGCTGGCTTTGCCTGAGTTGCCGTTGAACTCATTGCAGTAATCCTCTAAGTCGAAGACAACCTGATCGTTTACCGTTGGAACTTTCTTTGCCCCACCATCGGCGCAGAACACGCCCTGCACCTTGGCGTTGCCGCCACTGGTTAAACCGACATCGACCTTGCACGTTGTTCCCAAGATCTTGGTCAGGTCAAAGGATGCCAACTCTTCTTCGGTGAAAGATTTGTTACGCCATGCCTGTAAATGCTGCCGCAATTTTGCACGTTCATTCAGGCTTAACGTATACTGGCAGTTGATTGACATTGGTCGATCATCCGCCATACGAAGCTCGGGTAACTCCCAAAAGATAAAGACGTTGTGACGCTTGCTCACCTCGCCTTGATACTCGTTCAGTGTGGTTCCAGCATCCACCAACTTGTAGCAGATTGCGTTGTGTGTGCCAGTCGGGACTTGCTCGAAGTCTGATCCGCCGCCACCAGTTGCTATGATTCCCATCGTTTTTCCTTGTGTGTTTGCAAAATGTTGTACTATTATGCACATCTGGGAAAACGTGATCAAGGTGAATTTTACATGGGATTAAAAATAACTGACGGCAAAAGCAAAGACTTCAGCCGGCCATTGAGTGGTGACCTGCGAGGTGAGTTCGAGTCTTTTCTTTTGTCGAATGGTATGACGGTAGAGTCAAAGAAGGGGTTAGTCATAGGCGGTGACATTGGCCGCGCCTACATGGACGTTGGTGGCAAGCAGAAGCTCGTCGGGTGGTATCAGGTGTGGTTGGATCAGGACGTACCCTTCGGTCGCTGTGGTGACCGCACGGTGAGCAACGATGAGCCGACCGCGACTTGGAAGCCTGACAATGCGGTGAACCATAAGATGACCGACGAGGAGCGCGAGCAGATCAGGATGCTCTCGGAGGAGAAGGCCAAAGAGACCGAGCAGAATCAACGTGAAGCCGCAAGGCTTGCGAAGGAGCGGTGGGATAGCTACCCCGAAGCGACTGAGGACAACCTATACCTTCAGCGCAAGGGTGTAGAGAACCATGGTCTCAGGCAGCGGGGCAATCGTCTGGTTTTGCCCATGCTTGATAAGAAGCTTGAGATCGTTGGGTTGCAGTACATCGACGGCGATGGCCAGAAGCTTTTTATGAAGCACAGCAAGAAGGCTGGATCATTCTTTGTCATCGACCCACAGCAGATGCGGACGGCGCACACCATTAATTATGTCGAGGGATATGCCACGGGTGCGAGTTACTACGCAGACCTTGGTCAGCCCGTGGTTATCTGTTTCGACGCATACAATCTATCCCCAGTCGCAGAGACAATCAGCGGATGGTTTCCCGAGGCTAAGCATGTCTTCATTGCCGACTGTGATGACACCAAGACGGGCGAGGTTGAGGCAGTCAAAGCCGCACAGGTGGTGCGTCGTATCGGCGCTCAGGCCGAGGTTCTGATACCCCAGAGCAAGGGTGACTACAACGACCACGCGCTGGAGGGTGAGCTGCTTCCCGACTTGAACAAGGTTGATGTGCCGATCGAGTACCAGTGGAACACCAGCGAGAAGGGCCGAATGCTAAACACTAAGGACAATGTTCGGGGTGTGCTGACGGTCAATCAGATTGATGTGCGCTACAACGTGATCAAGAAGGCGATGGAGATCAACATACCGCACAGCAACTTCATAGCCGATATGCGTGACGAGTCGAGCCTGATCGAGATCGAAGACCGTTGTATCCAGATTGGAGTGCCGCACCAGAAGGTGCGAGACTACCTAAAGCTCTTAGCCAAGGAGTACAACCCTGTTAAGGAATGGATCGAGAGTAGGCCATGGGATGGCCGCAGTAGGATGCAGGAGTTCCTGAGCACGATCAAGAGCACCAACGAGCCATTGAAGGAAATGCTGATGACCAAGTGGCTTATCGGTTGCGTGGCCGCAGCGTGTGAGCCAAACGGTGTATCCCTCGAAGGCATCTTGGTCTTTCAGGGCGCTCAGGGGCTAGGTAAGACCCTCTGGTTTAAGCGTTTGGCGGATTACGAGAAGGGCTGGCTGTTAGAGGGTGCGACACTGAACCCGAATGACAAGGACAGCGTGAAGCAGGTTGTGAGCCACTGGGTAGCAGAGCTGGGTGAGCTGGGCAGCACGTTCAAGAGGGCGGACATAGACTCTCTCAAGCAGTTCACGGGCAAGAAGGTGGACGAGCTGCGCCTACCCTATGATCGGGCCAGCACCACGTACCAGCGCAGAACCGCATTCTACGGCAGCGTCAACGAGCGTGAGTTCCTGATTGATACCACAGGTAACAGACGGTTCTGGGTCGTCGCCGTGACCGATATCAATGCAAACCATGGGATCGACATGCAGCAGTTGTGGGCGGAGATCAGGGAGACGCTGTACCAGAAGGAGAGCTGGTATCTCAACGCAGAGGAGCGCGAGATGCTCCAGAGCAGCAACGAGACCTACCGCACCCAGAGCACCGTCGAAGATCTAATCCTCGAACACGTACACTTCCAGAGCCAGAACACCAAGCCAGTTCAGATGACAAAGCTGCTCCGAGACCTCGGAATCAGTCAACCAAGGATGCCGGATATCAAGGATGCAAGCAGGGTACTGGCGCAGTTTGGGCTAGAACCTCGCAAAAGTAATGGCAAAAAAGTGTACGACTTGGACTACACGAAGGTCGAGATTGGGAGTGCGGACAAGTTTAGTGATAGCTGGGGCAAGGATTTCTAAGGGTATGTCAATTGATACCCTATTTGAATGTATTATAAGTGCTTGAAATACTTAATGTTCTTAACAGGGTAGGGTAGGGTATCTTAAATAAAATATAAATATATATATATAGTAATGGGTATGGACAGTGGGGAGTGCTCATAGAGGTTTTAAAAAAGTTTTGATGCGCTGTACCCTGCCCCCTGTACCCTAATGAGGGAGAAGGCGGATGGAGAGGTTCGTGTATGATCAGGAATCGGGTGAGGAAAACAACTTCAGGCGATGGAGGTTGATGAACTCAGACGAGCGGGAGAGCGTCAGAGAAGCGCCTCTTTCAGAGGAAGAGGCGCGGGTAGTGTTCAACAGATTAAGGAGCAACAAATGGCTGACGACAAGCCCAAACGGGGAAGGCCAAGGAAAGAACGCAAGCAGTTAGTGGAGACGCCGAAGTCATTCTTAGCGGATGACGAGGCAGGGATCACTGACATGCAGACAGCGTTCGTCTGGCATTACACCGAGGGCGCGTGTGGACAGACAGAAGCGGCACGAAGGGCTGGGTTCTCATTCCCGGCAAGCGCCGCGACCAAGATGCTCAACGGCAAGGACTTCCCGAAGGTCACGCGAGCGGTTCGCATCAAGCAGGATGAGTTGCGGGAGAAATACGCGATCACGCCGCAGAAGACTGGGGCGATGCTGTGGAACATTGCGGAGACGGCTTTCGAGACAGGAGCGTACAACGCAGCGGTGAGCGCAGTGAAGGAGTTGAACCAGCTTGCGGGGCTGACGATCCACCGCAGCCAGAACTTGAACATCAACGCAGACTTGCAGAAGATGAACAAGGAAGACATCAAGCATCGGCTGAATGAACTGCTGGGTGTGGAGGCGGAGTTCGACGACAAAGACCATTAACCTTGTCGGCTTCGCGCATTCCGAAAAAGAACCTCGTCTTGGCCCCGCCTCCCGCCCGACCCCTCAAAATTCTACAAAAATGCTGATTTTGCCCTTTTTTCGGGGAATTCCCTGCAAAAACAATGACTTACGCAGGACGCAGAGGTTGTTCTGGTTGCGCCAAGACTGCGCGGCTCTGAGCAGGGGCGATACGGCATGCGTCATGACCGCGTCCTGCATGGTTTATGTGCCCTCAGAGCGCCCTCAGAGGCCTCTCAGGCGCACCCAAGCGCGAGCAAAGGAACCCTATGGGGCAGGAAAAAGGGGCTGAAATCGCGTTAGATTGCGACCCCCACACCCCCCTTTTTGGCGACCGCCTGTGGCGCGATAGCTATAGCAAGGTTTTACGCACCCAGTCACCAAAATTCTGTATGAGGTATTGTTTGCTTAGAAAGGAACCCTGCCCTTCAGTTTTTTGTTAAGGGGAACAAAAACTGATGACGGCTGAGCAGGATTTTTTTTTGGGAGGACTGATACGATATCCCTTATAAAATTTTATTTCTATTTTTTT
>Ga0208148_1000139_pt1 | contig 29157 bp, 31 predicted proteins | sample DEB08_DNA_16_FD_184525 | JGI IMG/M metagenome (GOLD analysis project Ga0208148, IMG submission 184525) | Aqueous microbial communities from the Delaware River and Bay under freshwater to marine salinity gradient to study organic matter... | ecosystem: Environmental > Aquatic > Marine > Coastal ...
AAAACTTCTACACCAAAAGAATTATACTACTACTGCACTAACCATCCTGGAATGGGAGGTAAATTTATTATGGTAGAAAAAGAAATGGACTTAGATATAGATGTATCTAGTTTACCTAATTATGTTAACCCAGTAAAAGAAGAAGAATATGAATTTGAGTCCTTTACAGATTATCCTGAATCTGCAGTCAATGCTGCAAAAAGAGCCCTTGAATGGAAGGATGAGCACCCTGACAACGACTGTGGTACAAGAGTTGGATGGGCGAGAGCTAACCAGCTTGCTAACAGACGTCCAATATCAGAAGATACTATTGCAAGAATGGCTTCTTTTGCTAGACATTTACAACACGAAGACGTCCCCTATAGTGAAGGGTGCGGCGGCTTAATGGTAGATGCTTGGGGAGCTAGAGCAGGTATAGAATGGGCTAAAAATAAACTAGAAAAGATTAGAGCTAGTAAGGTGTCTCTCTCAAGTGAGAAAATTATAGATGCATTACCTATAGAGGAACAAGAGAACATCTTTAAGAGACTCTTAGATAGGGGGACTCACATAAGCAAACTAAAGAAAGAAGGCTATGAAGAGGTAGAACCAGAACAATTCTTTAAATATATATTTGGTTTACCAACTAAAAGACAGGCAAAAGGAGAAGATGCAATAACTACAAAAGGAGCTAAAGTATTATATCAATATACAGGACCAGTAGATTCAAAGATAAGAAAGTTTTGTAAACGTATGATGGACCTTAGTAACAAAGGTATATTATGGTCTAAAACAGACTTACAAAACATACAAGGTAGTAATCCAGAGTTTCCTACATACTATAACATATACGAGTTTAAAGGCTCTTATGGTTGTAGACATAATTGGAAAGCAGTTTACTTATATCAAAAACAACCTAAGAAACAAAAAGTTACTGTAACGTTTATGGAGAAAGCTAAATTAGCTTCTAAAGAATATAAGTTTGGACTAAACGAAGATAAGAAAAGAGTAGTAGGTCCGATGCTAATACCTAACAAGCTTATACTAAGGGTAGATGAAGATGGAAATCCTTTCTATGTCTATTTTAGTGAAGATACAGTAAGATCTATAGCTGAAAAAGCAATCAAAGAAAAACTAATAGACGTGGTTAATTTAGAGCACAATCCAGACATGCCAGTTAAAGCACATATGACTTCTAGTTGGATAAAAGAATCAGATGACGATAAATCTAATATGTACGGTATGAATGTACCTAAGGGTACTTGGTTAGCCGAATATAAGATAGAAGACGATAATGTATGGCAGATGATTAAGGATGGTGTTATAAATGGCTATTCAATTGAAGGGTTCTTTCAAAATAAAAAGATACAATAACAATATATAAATATATATAGATATATGATAATATCACCCGAACCAAAAGCAGGATTTATTTTTACTTTCTTTACAACAGGATTTATGGCACAAGACCTTTTAATGGCATTAGTATTAGGGTTTATAGGTGCTGCAGGAGGATATGCCTTTAAGATACTAAAAGATTTAGTGTTAAAGCATAAGAAATAGCGTGTCTCTCCTATTATTTTTTAATAGTTATATATTAGCCTATTTATTACTATAGAAAAGAAACTTAACAATTTATAATTCACAATCATATTATGAAAAAAGAAGAATTAAAGGATCTAGTTAAGGGCTATTTCAATCTAGAAGACAAACAAGAAGAAATCAAAGAATCAAAAGAAATCACTAAAGAAGCATTTGCATCAGGAGAGTTAATTGACGGAACTAAAGTCAATAACGGATCTGATAAAGATCTTGAAGTTGGTGATAGCTTATTCGTAGAAACTGAAGCTGGTGAAACAGTAGATGCTCCTTCTGGAGAACACGAGTTGAAAGATGGAACTGTTGTTGTCGTAGATGGAGAAGGCAAAATAACTGGTCTACACAAAGACGGGGAAACCGGTCAAGGATCTCTTGCAGAAGAGTTACCAGATTCAGGTCCTGCTAAAATCTTAAACGAAGAAGAAAAACTTTCTGAAGTTAAAGAAGAGGTAGAACTTGCAGAGAATGCAATCGATGAATCAGGCGATTTACCAATGTCAGAACACGGAGACGAAGAAGACATGGAAGAGCATGGAATCAAAGAAGAAATTATCGAAGCTATTATGGGTGAAATTGCTCCAATGATGGATGAGATGAAAAAGAAACTAGCTGAACATGAAGAAAAAATGAAAGAACATTACTCTTCAGCTGCTAGTGAATCAGTAACTGAGAAAGCTTTTAGTAAAGCTGGATTTGGTTCAAAGCCAGAAGGAGAAGGATTAACCTTCAACAATGGCGATTTAAAAGCTATGCAGTACGCTAACGTATTGGAGAGAGCTTCAAAAAACAATTAATTAACAAACTTTAAAATTAAAAAATTATGGCATTAGATGTATCTGCATTAAATGACTTCAACAATGAAGTAGCAGGAAAAGTCATTCCTAAGATTGTATTTGAAGGATATACTACTTCAATACTACCAATCCAGGAAGGAATTAAATTCCAAGAGCCGTTAAACATATTCGAAGTTGATTTACAAATCCAAAGTGGAGATTGTGTTTCAAACCCTTCAGGATCTTTTGACGCGACTCAAAGAACAATATCAGTAACTCAAAGAACTTCTTATGATGGACTTTGTTTAGACAACCTAAACCCAAAGTACTTAGGTATTTCGGCTTTAGATAGAGGATCGTACAACGAGACTTTCAAATTAGCTTCTGTATACACAGAACAAATCGTTAACCAAATGAAAAAAGCAGATGATGCTTTCCTATGGGGTCCAGGTCAATTCGGAACCTTTACTTCAGCATCTACAGCAGGAGTAGTAATTCCTGATGCAGCTACAGGATCAGTATCTTCTGGTACAATCTTAGGTATTACTGACGCACTTATCGAAAACTTAAGTGATGACGTAGCAGATAGAGATGATTTAACTATCTGGATGTCTGTATCTAACTTTAGAAAATTCATTACAGCGTTAAGAGGAATTAACAACTATTATTTCGATCCGGGATCAATTTCTAACAGAACTGGTATCCTACAGATCGCATATCCATTCCAAAATGTAAAAGTAGTAGGAACAAGTGGTATCTCTGGAGACAGAATCGCACTTATGCCTGATGCTTATGCAGTAGTAGGAGTAGATTTACTTTCAGACGTTGAAAACTTCCAACTTTGGTATGATATAAACGCAGACCAATTAAAACATAGATTAAAATCTAAGTTAGGTTCGCAGGTAGCGTTCCCAGAGTACATTGTTTCTAACGGACTAAACTAAGAAACCAAAACCAATAGGGGGTAATTAATTTTACCCCTTATATTAACTAACTAATAAAACCAATAAATTATGGCATGTGATATTACAAGCGGCTTTTCACTAGCGTGTAGAGATAATACAGGAGGAATAAAAAATATTTATATTCTTTCCGGATCAGTTTCTTCCGTAGTAGAAAGTTCAGAAGGGTTAATTAGCGCGTTATCAGGTAGCGGTGTCTTTTATAAGTTTGAATTGACTAAAAACACTGGAGACTTTACAGAGACTCCAACAGTAAGTTTAGAAGCTGGTACAGTATTTTATGATCAAATACTTAACGTAGCATTTCACAAACTTCAATCGTCAATTAGAAATCAGGTAAAAGTCTTAGCTCAAAATCCAGACCTTAAAATCGTTGTTGAAACAAACAATGGTGTAGAGACTCCATATACAGGGAGATTCTTCTACGTAGGGAATAGAAGAGGAGCTACTTTATCAGGAGGAGCAGGAGCAACAGGTACAGCATTTGGAGATGCTAACCAGTACGCTTTAGCTTTCCAAGGTATGGAACCTGAACCAGCAGAAGAGATTTCAACTTCTGACGGTACTTTAGCAGTCGCACTATCTGGAATAACAGTAGGCTAATTATACAATTAATAAAGGGGAGTGGTTATAAACTATCATTCCCTTTTTTTATAAACGAATTAAATGATAAACTTAATTAAAGAAGGCACTAGTAATACTATAGCAATATCACCTGCTACAGCTAGTATATACCACGACTTAGTTAGTGGATCATTCAGATTAAACATTACACAGGACTATGATATGTCCAGTGCAAGCATTGACTTGGGTAAACTAGCACCAGTTCCGGCTGGATACTATAACAACTATTTGTTATTTAGCGTACCATCAAGTCTTATACCGTCTCAGAGCGGTAATTACTCTTATGTATTAGTAGAAGGTATAACCGGTACTGGTATATGGGGAAACACAACGGAAACATTTGGCCTTGCAGACTTTAGATGGGATGCTGAAGGTACATTTATAAATGATAGACCAATAGATTCAGGTAGAGCAAGAGTTGTTGGATCGGATGATCCTTCGTATCTTAGTTATACAGGAGGTCCACAAGATGGACAATATACAACTTATCATAAATAATTATGGCAAAGAATAAAAATAAAATGCATTTCGCCAAAGTAGAAAGATTCAATTCAGAGCAAGTAAACTTTCAAGAGAAAATACAAGGCAAATATGTAAAGAGTGGTAACGATAATAGATTTCCACAATATCTTATAGACTTATACAACAGATCAGCAATACATGCTGCTTGTATAGATTCTATTGTCCATGGAGTTATAGGGCAAGGATTAACAGCAAACGAAGAGCTTTTTTTAGAGCATGCAAATAGTAGAGGAGAAACGTGGAATGATATATTTAAGAAAATATCTTTAGATTATATCTTACACGGTAGCTTTGCTTTAGAAGTTATCTACAGTAGAGATAGAACTAAAATAGCAGAAGCATATCATATTGACTTTTCAACTATAAGAGCTAAAGAGAAAAACCACCGCGGAATCATACCCGGTTATTATATTTCTAACGAATGGAAAGTATTTACAGCTCATACAGATGAGAATACAATGTATCTTCCAGTCTTTGATACTAAAAAATCAAAAGAAGAACCATCTCAAATCTTTGTCGTACATAACTACAGACCAGGTCAACAATACTATCCATTACCTTCTTATAATGGAGCCCTTAGAACCGTTGAGTTAGATGTAGAAACGTGCAATTTTCACGTTAATAATATTAAAAATGGTTTGGCACCGAGTTTAGCTATAACTACATATACAAATGGAAGTTCTGACGATGTAGAGTCTATAGAGACAATGTTAAGAGCTAATTATGGAGGAACAGATAATGCCGGAGCTTTAATTTACATGGATGTAGATAGTCCGGAAAACAAGCCTGATATTACACCTATACCTTCTAATGGTCAGGACGGCTATTATACAACGATAAACGAAATGTCTATTCAGCAGATACTAACTGCACACAGGATTACATCTCCTATGTTATTAGGAATTAAGACTGAAGGTCAATTAGGTGGTAGATCAGAACTTATAGATGCTAGAATATTATTCGAACATAACGTTATTGAACCATTCCAACAACAAATATTAAGACAATTAGAGGGTATTATGCAAGTTAATTACCCAGATATAATCTTAGGAGTGCAAACTCAAACTCTTTATGAAGACGGAGAAGTAGGAGAAGATGTAGTAACTTCAGTAGAGGTAACTGACTCTGAAGCAGAAGAAGTAGAGAGATCAGACGAAACTAACGTAGAAGACGTACCAAGAAATTTAGAATAAAGATATGACAAATACATTTTTAATATCAGAGGCACAAATCAGATCTTACACTGATATCGACAATAATATTGATTCAGCATTAATTAAGAACGGTATAAGAGAAGCACAGGATATAAAGCTACAACCAATTATAGGTACTTTACTAATAGATAAACTTTATTCTTTAGTAGATGCAGGTACAATAGGAGATGCAGCTAATGCAGACTATAAAACGTTATTAGATAGCTATATTCAAGATATGCTTATATATGCTGCATATTGGTATATATTAGATTCTATCTATATAAGAAGCAGAAATAATGGCTTACTAATACCAGATGGTGGAGAGAGTTCAATCGCAGCTGATAGAACAATGTACAATACTAAGCGCACAGCGGTACAAAATAAAATGGAATTCTATTCTAATTTATTAACTGACTACATAATAGAAGAACAAACTTTATATCCAGAGTTAAACGAATCAAATAAATTGTTCGAATTAAATCCTGATTACGATGAGAAATATGGTTCTCCATTTGTCTTTAATCATAAAGGAAAAATGACTAGAGAGTTTATAAGAAGAGGATACAGAGTTTACGACACAAGATATAAACAATACCCACAATAATTATGGCAAATTACAATTTAACTAACCAAGAAATAAAAGATACTTTCCAGCAGCTTGCTCAGGTAAGTGGATCAGGACTTCCTGACAATAAAAATTATATTTTAGATGGGACTGGTTCTTTAAAGACAAGTTTAGAGCTTACTGCTTCTTTAGCAATTTCAGCCTCTCATGCTGTTATAGCAGATAGTAGTTTAAGTGCTACTAATGCAGATACAGCTTCTTTCTTTGGAGAAGGTATAGTAACTGCTTCAGCGTTAGCTTCAACTATTACGTTTACTAAAGATAGCGGTGTTACTTTCGATGTTACTGTAGCTCAATCAGGTTCAGTAGAATCAGCATCTTATGCTAATTTTGCAAGTAATGCAGAGTCTGCTTCTTATGCAACTTCTGCTTCTAGTGCAATATATACAGTATCAAGTTCTTATGCTATAAATGCTACTTCAGCATCTCATGCATTATACTCAGTATCATCTTCGGCAGCTTTATATTCTGTATCGGCTTCAGCAGCAATAAGAGCAGTATCTTCTTCTCATGCTTTAAATGCAGATCATGCAACTCAAGCAGATGATTTAGTAATAAATGTAAAAAACTTAGCCGGTGAAACGTTAGCTAAAGGTACAGCAGTACATGCTACGGGAGTTACTGGAGAAAATGTAACAATTATAAAAGCAGATGCAAGTATAGCAGGTAATATGCCAGCTGTAGCGGTACTTAACGAGGAATTAACAGATAACTCAACCGGAGAAGCTCTTATCAACGGTAGACTTATAGGAATAGATACTTCAAATTTAGTAGCAGGTGCTCCGGTATATGTAAATATAGAGGGTAATTTAACTGCAACTAAACCAACAGGAAGTTTGCTTATACAAAATATAGGTACAGCGGCTAAGATTAATGCAAGTGATGGTGAGATAATACTTCAAGGCTCCGGTAGATCAAATGACTTACCTAACATTACTACAGATTATTTATGGAAAGGTGATAGTAACGGTGTACCACAAGCAGTTGCGGAGTCTACCTTAGATGTAAATTCAGCTTCAACAGCTACATCAGCTTCTCATGCAGTACAAGCAGATAATGCTACTTCGGCATCTTATGCAGTTACTTCTTCCCATGTAACTGATCCTAATATTGCTTATACAAACGTAAATAATAGCTTTACAGGTACACAAACATTTAACAATATTGCTGTTAACGGTACAGGTTCTTTTGCTTATTTAGAATCAGTAACAGGATCTGCTAAAATTATAGGTGATGCATTTATTATCTTAAATAACGATACCCCTACTGAAAGATATGCGGGTATAAAAGTTATAGATAGTGGTGCAGCTGATACTACAGCTTCTTTACAGTTTGATGGAGGGACTAATGATTGGTTCTATGAATACGGAGGAGATGATGCTACAGATCATGGGGTATTAATGTTTGGACCGGAGTATGGAGCTAAAGGATCACCAACTTATTTAACAAGTAACACAATACCTAAAGGAGATGGAGGACATCACTTAAACGATTCTAACATTATAGATGATGGTTCTTTAATAACTTTAGACTCAGCAGTCTCAGCTTCAGGAAATATATCTGGTAGTAGAATAGCAGCATCAGATGGTTTTGCAACTAATGCAGCTTCTTCATTTGCATTTATTCAAACTGATAGTCAAACTGCTTATGGTAACGTAACAATAGACATGGCTAATTCAGTATTCTCTGGATTAACTATAGGGGCAGCAGCACTACCAACAAGAGCTCCAGGTATTACAATGTATACTTCTCATAGTTCTTTTGCTACAGGATTTAACTATGCAGGTATAACTATAAACGACGGTGACAATGGAGTTACCTTTTACGGAAATAAAGTAAATGCAGGAGGTTCTGGAGCAGTAGCTCCGGCAGATAAAGCAGCATTTGTTATACAAGCAGGTGCTACTGCAGATTCTACAACAGGAGATAATACTTCTTTTGCAATAAATAATGCAGATGGATTCCCTAACTTTACTAAAACTACTATCTTTAGAAGACCAGTATCTGCTTCAGCAGGTATAAGTGCATCAGGAGATATAGGTTTATCGGGTAACTTAATAGTAGACGGAGCATCTAACTTAAATGGAGTATCTACTCTAAGTGGTTCAGTTATTGTAACTGGTTCAGTACAATCTGAGGTAATAAGTGGTTCAGCAGATGGTAGTAGAAACTTTAGTTTAGATATGGAAAAAGCTAGTATGTACACTTGTGAACTTATATCCGGTAGTAATATAAACATACAACCGGCTAACATAAAGAAAGGTGGTACTGTAATGCTTAAAACTATACAGCCTTCTACATCAGCAGATTCTTATGGAGTATTGACTTACGAAAGTTCAGTTAAGTTCTCAGGAGGTACAAGTTTACAACCTACAGCTGCTTCTGGTAGTGTAGATGTATTTACTTTTGTTTCTTTTGACGGTACTACTTTAGATGCTACAAGTGTAACTGATTTAAAATAATATTATATGTTAGTAAAACCTTTTGGATTTTATGGTGCAGCAGCAGCAGGTGCAGGTGGAATAGGTTATGGTAATCCACCTTATGATCAAGATTTAGTAGCTTACTATGACTTTGGAGACAATACAGATGGGAGTTGGACAGGGGGCACTACTTTAGCAGATGGAGATATGGTTACTGATTTATCTGGTAATGGTTTTGATTCTGAATTACAAGCAGGATTACAAACATGGACTTATGATTCTACAGTAGGCAAAGGAGTTATTGCTACAAATGTTAAGTCAGGTGGTTATTTCTTTATGGATGCTTTATCAGGTGCTTTTGCTTCTTTAACTGCATATACTTTTGAGTTTGTTTGTTATTTAGCTAGTGACTTATCCAATGATAACTTAATATTTAGATTTGACAATAATGGTTTTTCAAGAGCAGAAAGTAACTTACAGCAGTATACTAGCCCTCCTAAAAGAATAGGATTCGATACTATTACTCAACAAAATAACAACGTATCAGTAGGTACTAATAATCAAGCTGTTTTAGCAGGCTTTTTACATATGGTGTATACAGCCGGTCAAGGAGAAACTTCTAAGGTTTATTTTAATGGTAGTTTGTTAGGTGAAGGTGGTACAACAATGTCGGGTACTGATACTTTTACTTTTGATAGAACAGGAGAAACAGCAAATACTAATGCATGGTTTGGTACAAGTAACTATTCAGGAGGTACATTTCCAGGACAAATGGGTGTATTTAGATTATATAGTAGTGCAATGACTGCTACAGACGTATCAAATAACTTCTCTTTCTATAACGCTCAATTCCCATAAAAAGAAAAGCCCTCCATAGGTAGAGGGCAATTCAAGGGTTTTAAAAAAATGTAAGGTTAAAGTTATGACGTTTAACTTATATATAAGATAAGAACTTTATCTCAATTAAACAACTAAGCATACTTAAAAGTATAACCATTCCAACTATCTTTATTTCCTTTTAAAATTTTTGCTATAGTACAACGGTTAATTATACCCTTAAAAGCTTTACTAGCTTGTGTATAAGAATCAAAATTAAGGTGTTCTTTAGTCTCAACATTTATAGCAGTTACTGGCATTTTTCTAGCACTTCCTCTTCCTCCAATTACTTTTTTGTAATTCTCTTTATCATTAAGAATTAAGTAGGTTGCTGCTTTAGGGCTAACTTGATATAGTTTTTCTCCTGGTTTTAAAGAATTATACAAATCCCAATATTGTTTAATTCTAGCTTGCTTACCACTTTTACTTTGATAAGTATATTTAAAATGTTCATATACTTCTTCTATAGCTTTTTTATAGTTGTGATGTCTAAGCCAGTTCATTAATTTATAATCATTTTTATAAAATACTCTATAATCAGTATACTTCTTAATTTGTTTCATTGTATCTTCCAAATTTCTATTATTGTTAGGAATAGTCATGTTAAATAAAGTTTCTCTAACTTTACCAATAGTAGTCCAAGCTACAGTACTAAACATATCGTCTTGTTTAGCTAATACACTCTTAAAAAAGTTCATATCTAAAGGTAAGTCAATCATCTCATAATTATAAACTGATCTCTTTCTACCAGGAGTTTTACAACCACCGTCTCTATTAGGATTAGTTCTTCTAGGTACAGTAACAGGTATTCTCATATCGTTAAAGTTTCTACCGTTAAACTTAGAGTACCATTCTCTATCTAATAAAAGTAAAGCACCTTTCATAATAACAGTATAGTAACCAGCATCTTTAGAGTTAGATACTTTATAGAAATACTTTCTTTTTTTAGCGTCAACTTTAGATACCCTGAACAATCTAGCCATCATTTGAAGAATAGAGTTAAGGTTTCTAGTCATAGTAAAGTCAATAGCATTATAAAGTTCGGTATAAGACCAACCCATTCTACCTCTGTTTACAGAAACTAATACTCTTACATCGTTATCTTCTTTAAACTTATCCATAAGAGAAGAGTCATCATCGTTCTTACTGTGAGATACTAGTACACCATTTTCTAAACCGTCAAAGGTTCTAAGTACTTCAGCAAACTTATTAGCTTGTTTAATTGAGTTAGCCCATATAATAGTCTTATCTAAATGCTTAAAGAACTTACCAGCAACATCGTTAGTAAGTCTGTTTACGTTCTTAAGACTCTTTATAGGGTTTTTAAGTTTTTTCATCATACCTAAAATAACTTTCTTAAAAGAAGCTTCGTTAGCTAATCTAGCTTTAGCTATAGCAGTTAAGGTTAAGTTATCATTAGCGTTATAATCTTCCTCTTTAAAGTCATAGTAAGAAGAAACAACATGAACTTCAGTATCAGCAATTCTACCTTCGTCATATAAATCCATTACAGGTACAAAGTGCATATGGAACCCACCTTTTAAAATAAAGATAGAAGGAGTACCAGTCAATAGTAACTGCTGTTTAGGTTGAGTTTTCTTTATAATAGTTTTTACAGTCTTAGCATAGTACCATACGTGAGCTTCGTCAACAATCAGTTTCTCTACTTTAGGTAAAATATCAATACACATACTAATAGTCTGCGGTAAACAAACAATTACTTGAGCGTCTGAATCTACAGCATCTCTAAGCTCATCACAAGTCTTACAGACTACATACTTAAAGTCAGGATTAAAATCTATAATCGAATCTTCGAAGTTAGATCTTAAGTTAGTCTGAGCAGAAGGTATAATAATAGTCTTCTTGTTTTTGTTAGATTTATCCATATAGAATAAGTTTAACAACATAATAGTATAGAAAGTTTTACCTGAAGAAGTACCGGCAGCTAATACTACCTTATCTTCGTTAAGTATCTTTTCATCTACTAATGCATCCATTTGCCATTTTACCTCATCGATAAATGGTCTTGCTTTTAACATCTTTTTTAAATTTTTTAATCTCATAATTATTTATTTAAATATTGTTTTAAGTGACTCTCAGTAAACTCTAGGTTCATTATAGCTTGATGAACTTCTGCAAGTATCTGATTATATTGACGGTTAGTCAATTCTAATGGACCAGATTCTGAACCATTAAGTGTTAGTAAATCTAAAGTAGCAGCTAAATTATGAGCTGATTTTGCAATAGACTTAATGTTTTTAAATTCTCTTTTTAATCCTTCTTTGTATCGTACTTCTACCATAACCTTAATTTTAGTTTAAATTAACAGCAGGTAAACTATTCACCCGCTTTATTAATATAAAGATAAGAAAAATATATCGACTAGGCAACTATTTAACAAATTATTTTTTTTTAGGGTTTACGTATTTAAGAGCTATGTATATATAGACGATAGTTGCATTTACGTCAAATATATCGTATATTAATAATATAAAGAAAAGTAAAAATGAAACAAAAAGAAGAATGGAAAGCAGTACCTAATTACGAAAGATACTTAGTGTCAAACACAGGTAGAGTTATATCGACTCTTAAAAATCGAACCAAAGAACTTAAAGCTCAGAAAGATGCTATTGGCTATCTACATTTTCGTTTGTACCCTACAGAACCAATTCATGGTTTCTACCCTAATGGAAGGGGAAAGAAGCCTAGGTTATTTAAAGCGCATAAACTTACCTTAGAGACGTTCTGTCCTACCTTAGACACGACGTTAGAGGTTAATCATAAAGACGGTAATAAGCATAATAATAGCTTAGATAATTTAGAGTGGGTTACCAGACAGCAGAATATACAACATAGCTGGGATTTAGGTGTGAGAGCTAATATGCATACTAAGGTAGCAAGAGTGAATAGAAAACCTTTAGTAGCTATACATCGTTCAGGTCAAGAAAGATACTTTAGTGGTAATATAGTTGCTAAGTTTGGTTTAGGTTGTAGTCTGGGTACTATAGCCAATGTTCTAAGATCAGGAAAGGAAATAGAAAGAGGAGCAGCTAAAGGTTATACTTTGGTTAGAATATCAGAATTACCTAATGATTGTCAATTTGAAGACGTTCCAGACTTACAAGAAAAGATAGAAGCACACAATGCAAAGTACTTTAGTAAAAACTGGAAACAAAAAAAAATTAAAAAAAGTTTAGGAAATAGTTGATCTTCTGCAAAAAAAACATTACCTTATTGGATATCCCGGTAAGGATAACCAGAAAAGATAAAACCTAGATATGTATAATATATAATATTAAGAGAGTATAATATGGAAGATAAGTTAAATAAGATAATATTTCTAATAGAGAAGTTAATAGAAATAGAAGAAAAGAAAATAAATAAACCAATAGAAGTAAAAAGTAATCCAGTAAATAATAAAGATTACTATAGTTTTGAAGAATTAGATACATTAATTAAGACTAAGATATCTCAGATTAACCTTAGTGATAAACAAAAAGCATTTGTTAAAAATATCTACGAGTTTGGAACTAAACACAATAGAATAACATCTAAACAATATCAAGCATTAATTAATTTATTATGAGCAAATACATTCCAACAAATAATAAACCAGAAGGTCAAGTAAAACCTAAGCTAAAAGTAAAAGTAGTTATGGATGGAAAGGAAACTTTTCTAAATGAATACGATGCTTTTCAAATGATATCTGAACTTAAACAACAAATGGCTCAAGTAAGTCAAGCAGTACAGGGTATCATGGATGCGATGTCAGCAGCTACATCAGATGTTAGTCTTGCTAACCAGCCTCCTGCTAAGCAATCTACAGCTCCTCAGCCTGGTACATTAAAGTTACCTAAACTTAATAAAGTTAGTGATGGTAAATTATCTGGTGGAGAAAAATATTACGGTTCTGACGGTGGGGTCAAATTACAGTCGTAATGGTACCTTGGAAATACCAGAATAAAGAAGTTGCTTCGATAGAAGATGTACCTAAAAGCGCAGTAGGTTTTATATACATTTTAACAGATGTCTTAGGGTATTGGTATATTGGCCGTAAGGCTTTATATGCTACGGTTACAAAAGCTGCGCTTAAGGGTACTAAACGGAAACGGAAAGTTACGACAGAAAGTAAATGGTTAAGTTACTGTTCTAGCAATAAATATTTTAAACAATTAGAGTCATGGGAGATAGTAGATAGAACTATTATAGACTTTGCTTACAGTAAGAAGGAGTTAACGTTTTTAGAAACAGAAGCTTTATTTAGTTTACAAGCTCTTAGAAACCCAATGAGTAAAAATGCTAATATTTTAGGAAAGTTCTTTCCAAAAGATATAACAGGTAACAAGAAAGAGTAATGACAGATAAAGAAAAGAAAGCATTTGTAGATAAGCATATTACTAAGATATTTCCTCAGTTGCAAATTAATATGCAAAAGATATGTGGACAAGGAGCTTCGAAATGGCAGGATGATTTATTACAATTAAGTTTAGAATTCTTTTTAAACAAACCTTTAGACGTGCAGTATGAGTCTTGTGTAAATAATAAGTGCGAGCATTTCGTTACTTTTATCGGCAACTTTCAACTAAAGAGTTCTACCTCAAGGTTCTTTCATCATCATAGAAAATTCTTAGGTCAAACCAGAGAACTATTCGTCGGTAGCTATAAGTACGACAATGAACCTAACTACCCTAAGCCCTTCGAGGATGAAATATCAGATCTACAGATGTGTATAAACAAACAAATGTCTGAGTTAGATCCTTATGAGAAAATGTTACTAACGGAAAAGATAGACTGGGGTAATACGTACGTAGAGATTTCAGAGAAGTATAACATACCTTATGGTTCATTACAATCAGGACTAAAAAAGACTCTTAAAAAAATAAAAGAAAAATGCAAACATCTGACATAATACTAGAAATAAGCTTTATAGTTAACTTTGCCTTAATCGCTCTACTGCTCTCAATGGTTTATCCTAAAGTAGTAGATAGGTATAAGAAAAGACGTAAAAGACGAGAGACACGAAAAGTATCTCAAATAAGAAGAATAGTAAGAGAGTATTTAAAAGAGCTACAAAAATGATCTCCGTTACTATTTATAACATATTGGGTATAGCCGTTGGTAGTATTTTTATTACTAGCTTTTATACTCCAATACAAGGTATTAAGAATCGGCTGCTAGATAAGTTACCAGATAACTCCATTGGACGGTCCTGCCAGACTATACTTAGTTGTCCAAAATGTTTGGGTTTTATATTCTCTTTATTTATGTTCTGGGATGTAATAGCAGCTGTTCTTACTAGTTTGTTAGCATATTTTATAAACCATTTTATAGACAGGGTTGAGTCTTGGTATGAATGAAAGAGATAAAGATTGGTTATTAGGTTACTTTAAAAATAAAGCATATAAAAAAGTAATGCGTGGTAATGTTATACATGATTACTTATATGCAGAAAAAGTACTAAAAGGAGCAGATAAAATACACCGTAGAGGGTGTGGTTGTGAATACGGCGGCGTAGCACGCGCAGTAAATAAGTTATATGAAGAATGGCTAGAGAAAAAGATTACATAAGCAATAAAGAATACGACGAAGCATTAAGAAGGTTTTATAATGGTATTGATGACTTTACAGGTCATATAGAATATAAAGAGTCAATAGTAGAATCGTATAATCATAACCCTAGATTAGTAGAAGAGTATCTAACGGAAGGAGAAAGATACACAATACTTGATAGAGGATATATAATAACATCATACGGTAGAGTATTTAACCTCAGATTTAGAAGATTTCTTAAACCTAAATTCTACAATAGCGATATATACATATACTGCGGAGAGAGTAATTATAAGTTACAACCAATATTTCAAGATATGGGATGGAAGTTTGATAAAGTAGAGATACTAAGAAAGTATTTAGAGAATGACTGGAATAGAATAGTTATGGATAATTGTAAATATGCCCATGAAGTTTAAAGATATAGCTAAAGAGTTTAAGTTACCAGACAAACCTGAAGTTACAGGTACTACAAGTCTAAAGTTTAAAGAAGATGTATTTAACTTCTTTTACCCGCAATCACAAGATTCAACAATAGTAGAGTTTGGCTCTTATAGAGGTCATTTTACTGTATTGTTTAGTAAGATCTTTAACCAAGTATATTCTATAGATCACGCTACTAACGAATATTACGATATAAACACTAAAGGTTTAAAAAATGTTAAAAAGTATATTCATGATCTTTATAAAGCTAACATTTCAAAACTTAACCTTAGTAACGTAGATGTAGTAGTTATAGATGCAGTACATACATATAATGCAGTAAGAGTAGATACTAACTCAGCTCATACAATACTAAACAAATACGGTTATTTAATTTATGACGATTATGGTGCATTTGGTGAAGTAAAGCATGCCGTAGATAGTTTAGTAAAAGAGAACCAAATTAAAATAGTTAAATACGTAGGAGAAAACGAAGGATATAGTTATAAGGACAATCATAAGCTAAAAGCTAAAGAAGGAGTAATAGCACAATTCGTAGAATAAAGCTATTTATTAAAACAGGATATATAATATCAATATAATAAGGTATGGCTGGAGATAAAGTAAATAACAAAGAATTAAAGGATATCGTAGAGAAAGCGTACGACCTTCGATACAATCAGAATTATGGCCAAAGGAAATATGTTGCTTGGGCTAAGAAAGAATATGGTAAGAGTGAGCAGCAATGTTGTCAGTACTTTTTAAAAGCTAAAGATCATCATACTACTATGTGGAAGGAACTACTTGAGAAACAATTAACTCCGGCAGTAGAAGAACTAATTAGACTAATGGCAGATGAGAATCCTAAGATTAGACAAAGAGCTATTGATCAGATAGTTAAGTATACAGGCAATGATATACAGAAGATACAAGCAGAGATAAAAGGAGATATAACAGTTTCTTTTAATGAACCAGACTAAATGAGTCATGTTACTTTATTTACACCCTATGATGCTCAACAGGCATTTATAGATAAATTTGTTACTACCGAAGATCTATTCGGAATCCTTGTTGCTCCTCGCGGAAGCGGGAAAACCTTAGCAGCAATAAACTTTGCTTTATATTGGGCACTACAAAAAAAGAACCAAAAGCTAGGATGGTGTAGTCCTACATTTTCACAAGCTAAGTCTGTGTTAGATCAAATAGTTAAAGCAGCACCTGATCTAATAGTATCAAGTAACAGAATGGAAGCGGTAGTAACGCTAATAAACGGTTCTAGTATAAAGTTTCTTAGTAGTGACTCGGCAGATAATATTAGAGGTTTTAGGTTTACACATCTTATACTAGATGAAGCAGCGTATATTAAAGAGAGTGTTATTAGTACTATACTATTACCTACTCTTAACCCAAATGGAATTAAATGCCTACTAGTAAGTACACCAGCCGGTAAGAATCATTTCTTTAGTTGGTATATGAAAGAAGATGTTATAAGCCATAGAATTACATTAGAGGAATGTCCATACATTAGTAAAACGTTATTAGATGAAGCTAAAAGCTCATTACCGGCAGATATATATGCTCAAGAGTATCTTGCTTCTTTTGTAGATAGTGCTAATGATGTATTTAAATCAATAGAGAAAGTAGCCTTTGTAGGAGAGTATAGAAGAGGTGGAGATGTATACGTAGGAATAGATACCGGACTATCGGATGATGCTTCGGTTATGACTCTTATCTCTCCCATAGGTAGAGTAATGAACGTAGTGAGTATATCACAAACAGATATCAATACGGCAGCGACGTTATTCTTAAAGGAGTTACAATCATACAATGTAGTTGGCGGCTATATAGAAACGAACGGAATAGGAAGAGCCATGTATGACTTAGTTCAACCTAAGCATAGACGTATACAAAGATTTGATACTAACCAAAATAACAAAACAGAGTTAGTAAGAAAACTAATAGCCGATATAGAGACAATGACTATAGAGTTACCATCAGCTGATTTATGTCCTCAGCTACATAGTGAATTTGCTACATATACTTATAAACTTAGTCCTACTGGTAAATTATCATTTGGTCATAGTAGCGGTGCTCATGATGATTATATCGATAGTCTTATGCTTGCCAATTATAGTAGAGTTAAATTTATGGAAAGACGTCCTATTAGAGTAAGCGGAATAAAGAATGTAAAGCCTTCATTTGGACGACCATTATAACATAACTACTTTAGAAATTAAAATCCTATTTATTAAAAGATGAAAGAGACTGTAAGATTAAAACTAGAAGTACCTGAATTCTTAACAATACAAAAGTATTGTGATATGAACGCTTATAAAGGACAATCCAAGTTCGGAAAATTAGTTCATGCTGTATCCGTACTAACCGGAGAGAGTTTAGCATCTGTAAGACAATGGGATGTAGAAAGCTTAACTAGAGTAAGCAATATATACGCTAATGTAGCCGATCATAAAGAACTATTTCATCCTATAATAGAATGGAAAGGACAATTATACGGTTACTCCAGTATAAAGAAATGTTCGTTAGGTGAGTATATTGACTTAGAGAACTATTCAGCAGATATGGAGAACTCTATGCATAAGGTAGCTGCTATACTATACAGACCTATAAAGAAGCATAGATTCGAAAGTATTATGTTTGGATTAAAACAAGGCATACGTACTGCTATAAATAAAGTAGATAATGTATTTGATTGGTACGACGTAGAGAAGTACGATAGTGATAAACGTCGAAGGACAGAAGAAGAGTATAGAGACTTTCCTGTGCATTTATTCTTAGGAGGGTTAGGTTTTTTTTTGAGCAGCGCAAACCTATATTTGAATCGTATAGCATATTTGAAAAAGCAGATAACGAAGATGGAGATGGAGGAGATGAACTCGAGGATCCTAGAAAATCCTTTGGTGAACACTGGGGATGGTTCGGTACAATTTACCAACTCTCTAAAACCAATATACTATCAATCACAGGAGACAAGTCAATAACAGATTTGAATCTCTTATTTAGTTTAACATTTTTAGAAATAGAAAAAGACTATAATGAAGAAATCGAAAACGCGAGGAAAAAAAGCCTCCAACAGCAGAGACTTAGATATTAAAGTTGAAAAGAAGTACCCTATGATTAATCGTAAAGAGGTACAAGCAGAATTAGATAAAGATAAAAACATAAGAAGACTACTAGATGTAGAAGCTTATAACCTAAACCAGATAGCAGGTATGTTAATGCTACCTCTAGAAAGAGTTAAAAAAGTAAAGAATGAGCGTTAATAGAATTACACGTAATGTACGTTACGAAGAAATAGTAAACCTAGTACAGTCAAGATGTGATGCACATTTAGCTATAGCATCTTTTGAAACAGGCACTATAGACTTCTTAGATGCATCAGCTGTAAATAGAAAATACCCTTATATATTTCTTAGACCAATGAATTCGTTTTATGTAGATAGAGCTAGAACATTATCTTTTGAAATGTATAGCTTAGATCAACCTAAGAATCAATCACAAAGTCATTTAGAGTTAATGTCTGATACTGAAGGATACATATATGATATTATGGCTTACTTTAACTACGGACCTACTGACATACAACAGAACTACGAAATGTTACTTAACGATTGTTCTCCTGTTAACGAAGGATTTCAAAATAGAGTATTCGGATGGGTTGCTAATATAGACATAGTAACACCATTTAATCTTAACTACTGCGTATTTCCAGAATATCCATAATATGTTAAAAGACACGTTAAAGCAATTAGCCAGACTAATATCTAGGAAAAAGAAAGAGATGGTTGGATCTCTCTTTTCTAAAGGTACCGGTAGACTAAAACGTTCTATAAAAGAAAAGCTAGTAGGAGATGATAGTAAAGGCTTTGAGATAAGGTCTCAAATGGTAGATTATGGTTACTACCAAGATAGTGGTGTTAAAGGAGTAAGTGAAGGTAAGTGGAAGAATAGAGTAAGAGCTAATAACAACTCTCTATATGCACCAGGACAATTTAAAGCACAAAGCAAAGTAGTAGGAGGTAATTTACCTTTTGCTGCTAGATACGTAATAAGAAGAATAGGACTAAAACCTAAACCGTTTGTAAAACCATCTGTATTAGATGTAATGAATAGAGAAGGATTTGATATGATTGCAGATGCAACAGCAGAAGATGTAGCATTAGAGTTTACTAATACATTTAAAAACGCTAAGATACAAGGATAATGGCAATAACAATTTTAAAATATCCGACAGACAATAATGGATTATCTCCTCAAGTATCTAAAGCTCCTTTAATATTTACTATTAGTTCATCTAATGTACCTCAATTTCAGTTTAGATATATTGCTGATTTATACGAGAGTGGTAGTACTACAAGACTAGCAAGATTTAAGTATCCTCAGAATAGTTCAGGTACTGCTAATATAGACTTATCAAGACCCATAAATGATTATATGGAGACTGATTACAATTGGGCTATTAGTGGTAGTCATATATATAGTAGTTCTTTAACTGCTAAAAGATTTCAAATAGAGTTTGGAGAAGAGTATGGAACAAGTTACGATAGTGCTGTAACAGTATTTGCAAATCAAGCAGAGTGTCAACAATCTATGTTAAAAGGAAATATACAATATCCTTCGCCTTCTAACTTTGACGGTAATACAGGTCAAATAACATTAGCTACAAGCTCTTTACAGTTTAATTACTTACCTTATGCATGGAATCCTTCACAATCTGATAATGTAGATATAGTAGCATATTCTGACGGTACTTTAACTAATAATCCTAATATGTTAAATAGTCCTGCTACTTCTAAGTACTATATAGAGCAAGATGTATTTTCAGGAGCTTTAAGAACTAACACTCTTGAAACGATATATGATACAAGTAGTATAGGATGGTATGTAGCGCAACCAATAGGTCATACAGATTTAGGTACAGAGACTTATTATTCAGAATACCTTTCTGCCGGTAGTTATAATTTTACAAGAAATATTGTAATATATGACGATAATAATAATGTAATAGCAAGCGCTAGCACTACAACTATTAACTTAGATAAACAAGCTTTATTATCTTTTCCAGTAGGTATGGAACAAATGGGTGGTATAGTAGACACCTCATCTGGTAATCCTATATCTAGTAGTGTATCAAGTTCAGCACAGTGGAGTTGGTATCAAAGTAGCGTAAGAAAAGTTGGACAGTATAATGCTGGTTTTAATCATTACTATTACAACGAAGATAAAGGACCGGAAACTATGTTTGCTAAAGATACAAGATTTATTAGTTCTTCTATTAGACCAGGACTATGGCAATCAGGTAAATTTTATCCAACTTACTGTAATGGTGAAAAGACTAGATTTGCATTTACTAATTCTTTTGGTTGTTGGGATTACTATAACGTATATATGCCTACTCGTAGAGTAACTAACATAGATAGGAAAATATACGAACAAGAAAGCATAAACCTAAATGACCGTATTTATCAATATAACGTCTCTAATAGAGGTGAATTGCAATACTATACAGAATATACAGATCAATTTGAAATAACGACAGATATAATTGACTCACAGGAGTCACAATGGTTAAAAGAGATGTTCGAGTCAAGTGAAGTGTATATACAAAGTGGTAGTGATTTTATACCAATTAACATACTAAATAATACAGAGACTGTTATAAACGATACAGCAAGAAATAAAAATTACCAATATACTATAAGATACCAATTTAGTAATTTAAGAGAACCAAGATAATGGCATATACTATAACACAGAAACCAACTACTCCTAATGCTGCATATACAAGACTTATGTATGTTGTATCAGGTAGTACCAATACTGCAAAACCTCAATTTCAGTATGTTATGGATGTATATGAATCTGGAAGTACTGACCTTATAAAGAGAAACTTTAGTCCAGTCAATCCAGCCGGTGTATCTGTATTTGATCCTTCTAGAATTATACAAGGACGATTAAAAGAAGAATTTAGTTGGGATATTTCATATCCGCAACCTTATCTTTCTAGTAGTAAAACGTTTACATTAAAGTTTGGAGAAACCTACGCTACGTCAATCTCATCTAGTGCAGCAATAATAGATGACGTGCAACAGACTAATACAGAAGTATTTAGAGGAGTAGTTGAACCTAATGCAGGAGCATTTGATTGGGATAGTAGTAGTTATGCTGTATTAAGCAATATGCCTGCTACAATGTCTATGCAAGAGAATGAATATTTAACTATAGGAGTGTATAATAACTCAGTTAACTCTATAAGCAGTAGTTTATATAGCGGCAGTACTAAGATTAATGAGATTAATTATAATATATCCGATAAATTTACTACCGTTCCTTTAAACCTTTTGCTTTCTGGTTCTTGGAACTATGCAGAAGTAAATGTAAGTAGTTCAATAGGTACACAAAGTTATAGATATGAAGCTAAAAAAGATGATTGTAGAGAAAAAGTTAGGTTTGCCTTTATTAATAAATTAGGTTCGTGGGATTATTTTACTAATTTTAACCCGGTCCGCGAAGTTATTGAAGTTGAACGAGAGCAATATACTGCTGCTAGGGTGGATTATTCTAGTCTTACTTCTACTTATGATATAAGCCGAAGAGGAGTTAAAGATTATCACAATAGTACAGATAATATATTTACTGTAGATACTGATTACTTGGATAAAGAAAATGCTAATTGGTTAGAAGAATTAATAGAATCTCCTTCTGTTTATATTCAAAGAAATCCTGGGGATATGATTCCTATAATCATTACAGATAGCTCTTATACTGCAAATACTAATCAAGCAAGACAGAAAGTATTTAAGTACACTATAAACTTTAAACCAGCAAATCAACCATTTGGTAATTGGATACCAGAGTATGAAAGCATAGTAAATGAAGCAGTTTATGATTTTAAGGTAAGGGGAGTAAGCCCTATATACTGGTGGGACTTTACTGAAAGTTATACTGGTAACTTAAGGTTTTCAAGTGGTAACGAAATATCTGAAATACAAAGTAAAGGTCAGTCACAAGAAATACTACGTACCATTACTGCACAAGGTCAAAATAAACCAACATTTGACTCTATTAATAGGTTAAGTTTTTTTAGTGAAAGTCTAATGAGAATGAATGCGTTTGATACCGGTAGTTATTTTGCTAATGATTTTAGTAATCCCGGCTTTCCAGCATCTAAAGACTTTACTCTAGTATCTTTTATACAACCAAATTTTGTAAATGCAACATCAGCATCTGCAGTAGTAAGTTTTTCAGATTCTAACACAGCTGCTGGTACATCTCAAGAAAACTATGTAATATTAACAAATAGTGGTTCTACTTCTATACAAGATGAGAGTGCCTATTACGGCGGTAGAACAGATGCTATTTTAAATATGAAAGCTATTGGATTTAATTCAGGACAGTATTATTCATATAGCGGTTCAAGTGATACAAGTCCTTGGCATTCTCAATTCTTTTTAGCTGAAAAAACAAGTGGTAGTGCGTTAATTGATTTTACTCAAACAAGGGATACTACTCAAAGCTTTTCTGGTCAATACTCTAACGGTACCTTGTCTAATAGTACTTACTTTACCTTAGGACAACCTGCTAATGGTGATGGAGAAGGAATATTAGGCTTTGCTCATGTTTTGCTATACGATTTTATATTAAGTGATGCAGAAATGCAAGAAGTAATAGAAACATTTAAAAACTCACTACCTTACGGTTGGGAAGTTAATCCTACAGTATAATGATAAACGATTTAATTTTAAGAGTAACATATGACGGAGTCGTAACTGACTTAGACGTAGATGGTGCTGTACCTTTAAGACTAGATATATCACAAGTTGATAATCAAGAGATAGGAGAAGTATTTGGAGTAAGTTCTCAAAACTTTAACCTACCGGGTACTAGTAATAACAATAAATTCTTTAATCATGGCTACTTAGAGTCTGCCATAGATGTACCGGGTTTATATGATACTATAGACTGTAGTGTATTACGTAACGGAGAGACGCTCTTACAAGGTAATTTACAGCTAAATGAAGTAGTTACAAGTGATAGTGGATTTATAACTTACGATGTTACGGTTAGTAACAAAGTAGTAGAGTTTAACGAAGCATTAAAAGATAAGTTTTTCTTTGAAGCTAACTTTGAAGATTTAAATCATACATTAAATACAGATAACGTATTAGCAAGTTGGTTACCAAGAGCTTCAGCAACCTTTAAAGACGGAGCTATATTTTATCCTTTAGCAGATTATGGTTTTGATAATAGATTAGCTTTTCCTACTATACCAAGATTATCTGCCGATGGTAGTAACTTCGACGGTAGTAGAGTATCAGGAAGTAGTGCTAACTCTGAAACACCTTTAACATTAGCTCAATTTTTACCGGCAATAGGAGTAAGAGAAGTATTCGATAAAATATTCGATCAAGCAGGATATGCTTATACAAGTAGTCTTATATCATCAAGTGAATTCGATGATTTATTTGTATTATTTAAAAACCAAGATCAATTAGGAGTCATAGCAGCAGGAGTAGACGAAGGTAATTTATTTACCGGTAAAGTAGCTCCTATGTTTATTATACCTTCTCAAGCAGGAGGTTATTATAGTTCAACTGGTTTCTTACTTAATGTAAGTGGTTCAGTAACTGACCCTGGTAGCAATTATAATACTGCAACAGGTATATATACAGCACCTAAAGATGGTAATTATAGTTTAAGTGCTAGTGTAGATTATACTAATGGTAATAATAATCCTGTAGCAAACACTGGTTATTTCTTAGAGTTAGATATAAATGGTTCAAGAACAGTTATAGCAGAAGAAAGACAAACTAGTGCAACTAACGGTGATACGTTTACTTTAAACGGTGAATCTACAGTACTACTAAATCAAGGAGATGAAATAAGTTATTACTTTGTATTATCAAATCAAGGTAACCCAGATGCTACAGATCCTATAGATATATTTGTTAGCAGTGGTTGGGATGTTACTGCCGCACCTTTATCTTATGCCGATTTACCGGTTAGTATGTCTTTGCAAATAGACGAAGATGTAAAAACTATAGATTTATTTAAGGGGTTACTAACACATTTTAATTTAGTAGCTTATGCCGAACAAGAGCAATCTAAGGTAATAGCGTTAGAGACGTTCGATACATGGATGAGAAGCGGTGAAGTAAAAGATTGGACTGAGAAATATAATAGTGCTAAAAGAATATCAATAAAGAATCCTGTATCGGAAGAACCAAGAGAGTTAAGATTTGGTAACGTAGAAGATGAAGATAGAATCTCTAGATTAGCAAAAGATCAAACTCCTAACTTTCAATACGGTACTTTAAGAACTTTATCTAATAGTAATTTAACGTCAGGAGAAAAGAAAGTAGAAAGTTCTTTCTCACCAACACCTTTAGCACCTGTTGTAACTTCTGTTACAGGATCAGATGGTGCAGTAACGTTAGCATTTAACAATGAAGATGCTAGTAGATTTATAGTACCTCATTTTTATAAGTTTAAAAATAATGCTCAAGAGTCATTTAAGTTTAAACCAAAGATAGGGTATAGAACTTACTATACGACAGGCGATAATAGACAGAGTGATTTATATGCACCTTCAGAACAATTTGTTTTGTCTGGTAGTAATAATTCTACTGCTTCTTTTATAGATTATAGTACGTTATCTAACTATAGAAACTACCCTGTAACTTCTTCTACTGAAGATTTACTTTTTAATTCTGCCTATAACAAGTTAAGTACTAATACATCTTTATATCCATCTAGTGGTTCAAGTAACTTTAATAACTATTGGAAAAACTATATAGATAGTATTTACTGGGAAGACGGTAGAAAAGTAACTATGGATTTATTCTTTAACGAGTATGAATACCAAGACATAAAATTAAACGATCAAATTATTATAGGAGATAATAGATATCGTATAAACAAAATAAAAGGGTTTAACTTAACCCGTAGAGATATAGTAACAGTCGAATTACTTAAATTATATCCAGTATATAGTCCTGTAATAGCTTCTGGTGAAGGTACAGTATGTCCTACAGTAGAAACTTATCCTGCTAAAAACATACAATCTTCTTCTATGACTTTATCTGGTAGCTTATTAACAGTAGGTTCAGGGGTATTAGAAAAAGGATTTGTAGTTAGTACAACAGATAGTACTCCTACTATAGAAGAAGGAGCAACTAAATATATAGTAGCAGGTACAACAGCAGGTGAATACGATTATGACTTAACTGGATTAAATGCTAATACAACTTATTATTACCAAGCATATGTTAGCTCTAGTCAAGAAGCTTGTGATGTAGCATACGGTGGTTCAGAAACAGAGACTACTTTAACTGCATCTTTAGGATGTCCTGCAGTAACTACAGATAGTAGTTCAATACAAGGACCATATGCAGCTACTTTATTTGCTACAACTACAGCAACAGGTTCAGGTATAGTAGAAAGAGGATTTGTTATTAGTGCAACTGATAGTAGCCCTGAAATAGGTGAAACAGGAGTTAACAAGAAAGTAAATGCTACAGGAGGAACAGCTGAACCTATAGAGAGCTGGTCTAACGTTCTTACCGGTAGTGTAGATACTTGGTTATCTTGTAGTACTGCATATAACTTTAGAGCATATGTATCTTCTAGTGAGTGTTTAGAATACGGTAGTAACCTTACCTTTACTACTGCAAATTGTCCTACAGCTTCTGCAGAATGTAATGCATTTAGTGCTTCAAGTGAAACTAACTTTAATAATGCTTGTAGTGAAACAATTAGTCAAGTACTATATACTGACTATAGCGGTTCATGGCCTCCAACACAAGGATTCTTAGACGGAGGAGGTAAGATGACAGTATTTATGAATAGTGGATGTAGTGTTGCTTCACCTAATACTTACTATGCATTCGATAGTGGTTCTGCAACAGGAACAAATGTTAATGCGTTCTTAAGAGTAGATGACGGAGTAGGATCTAATCCTGGAGATGTAATTTACATATACGACTGTGAAGGTCCTTAAGAGATAATAATGATATTTATATAATATGGCAAGAAGTACAGTAAACGTAGACGTTCAGATTCAAACTAAGTCGATAGACCAGTTAGAAAAAGAACTACAAGGCATTAACGAACAGTTAAAACAAGCTGATATTGGTAGTAAAGCATTTACTGAGTTATCTACTAAAGCACAAGGATTAACTAAAGAGTTAAATAAAGCTAACGAAGCAGCAGAAGGATTTACAGACGATAAGAAGTTTATGGCAGCCGATGGTGCTATTAAGGCTATGGCTGGTTCTGTAAGTGGTGTAGTAGGAGCATTAGGTTTATTAGGAGTAGAATCAGAAGCCTTTGGAGAGATGGAAAAGAAAGCAGCAAGTGCTATTGCTGTTGCCATAGGTGTAAAAGATATATCAGAAGGATTTAATCAATTAAGAAAATCTACTGTATTAGCTACAGCAGCTACTAAAGCTTATAATATAGCAGTAACTGCAGGTAATAAGATAATGAAGCTGTTTAATATTACAGTGGCTTTAAACCCAATAGGTGTTCTTATTGCAGCATTAGCAACCGTAGGAGGTTTAATTTATGCATTTAGAGATTCTATAATGGATACTATAAAGAATGCATTAGGTCCTTTTAAAGGTATAATTGATAAGATATATGGTGCATTTGTTTCTTTAGGAGAAGCATTAGGTATAGTAGATGATGCTCAGACTAAGCAAACTAAAGCTAACGTAGAAAGAATGGAGCAAGAGTTAGCCGTTGCTAATGCAAAAGGTGAGGCTACTCTACAGATGGAAAAAGATCTCTTATTAGAGAAAAGAAAGCTACTAGAAGAAGGCAGTGACGAATATAAAGATAGTATTACTCAGGAATTAGTCTTAGATGCTCAAATGGCTAAGCAAAAAGAAGATTTATTTAAAGAGTCAGAAGCTAAGAAACTACAAATACAAAAAGATAATGCTGATAAGTTAGAGGCACAAAGAAAAGATCAACTAGCTAAAGAGTTAGCAGAATATAAAGAGCATCTTAAAAAGATGACTGACCTAGACATATCTAATATCGAAGAGTTAGGAGATATAAGAAATGAGTTCTTCGAAAAGAATATGGAGAAGGCAGTTACTGACGAAGAAACAAGAATAGAATTAGATAGAAAAAAACAATTAGAAAGAATAGAAAACTTAGGATTAAACGAAAATTTAACTCGTCAGGCTATATCAGAAGTAAATAAGTACTATGATACTTTAGACTTAGAAAGAATAAAAGCATTTGACGAAGAAAAAGCTAAAACGGAAGAAGAAGATGCAGCTAGATCAAAAGCAATTAAGTTAGAATCTTTACAAACAGCATCTGAGTTATTTGGTCAAGAGACGGCATTAGGTAAAGCAGCATTACTAGCTAAACAGTTTTTATTGGCACAAGAAATGATCTTAGATATAAAAGGTACATTAGCTAAAGGTAAAAAAGCAGTAACTGACGCTGGTATTACAGGTGCAGGAGCTAGTACAGAAGTAGCAGGCTCTGTTGCTAAAGCAACCAATGTAGCACCGCCACCATTTAACATACCTTTTATTTTAACTGCTATAACTACAGGAGCAAGTATTTTAGCTTCAGTTAAATCAGCTATAGGTGCAACTAAACAAGCAGCAGGTGGTGCAGGAGGAGCAGGTGCTCCAGGATTAACTACACCTAATGTATCTGCCGCAACAGCACCGGTAGGACCTACAATTACTAATCGTAATGCAGCTCCACAACCAAGTATGGTAAATCAATCAATGAGAGCTTATGTAGTATCAGGAGATGTTAACTCAGCTCAAGAAGCAGATGCAAGATTAAACAGAAGAAGATCTTTAGGATAAAATTTATATTATGAGAATTATAGAATTATTAATTGACAAGTTAGAGGAGTTAAATGGATTTGATGCAGTAGCATTAGTAGAAGAACCAGCCATAGAAGCAGATTTCTTTGCATTTAACAATAAAGAAGTATTAGATACTATTAAGTTTGAAGTACTAAAACTTGCAATGAAAGAGAAGTTTGTAGAAAGATTACCAGGAGAAGGTAAAGATGATTATATAGCAAGATGTATACCGGTACTAAAATCAGAAGGATATGGTGACGATCAAGCAGCAGCTATATGCTATGATGCTTTAAAATTAGATAGTCACGAAGAATACGAACACAAATACCTTTATGTCTCTGTAGTTAAAACAGACGATGGTAAAAAGTACGTTATAGATGATACGTTACTACCAGAGCTACACTTAGAGAGAGGTAAGAAATACTGTATCGACCAATGTGATGAGTCTAATCAAGACCATCCTATGAGATTATCTATAACTCCTGACGGTATTCATAATGGCGGTAAAGCTTATTTAGGTCAAGGTACAGACGAAGTAGAATACCAATTAGATAAAATACACTTTTGTCCTAAAACTTCTACACCAGAAGTACTTTATTACTACTGTACTAATCATCCAGGAATGGGAGGTAAATTTATTATGGTAGAAAAAGAAATGGACTTAGATATAGATGTATCTAGTTTACCTAATTATGTTAACCCAGTAAAAGAAGAAGAATATGAATTTGAGTCCTTTACAGATTAT
>Ga0208148_1000140_pt1 | contig 29034 bp, 34 predicted proteins | sample DEB08_DNA_16_FD_184525 | JGI IMG/M metagenome (GOLD analysis project Ga0208148, IMG submission 184525) | Aqueous microbial communities from the Delaware River and Bay under freshwater to marine salinity gradient to study organic matter... | ecosystem: Environmental > Aquatic > Marine > Coastal ...
TTACAATAGGCTGTGATCTTTCTGAACTTGGCATCTGGGTATGGAATCTCTGGTTGTTCGTTTAATCGTCTGGCAAAATACAGACAATCATTAACATTGGGGAATGTTTGATCTTGATTAATTATTATCGTGCCTATCATATAGACTAAAGCAAACTCTATCATTCATCTTTGGTTTTCCAAAAGTATTCATCTGTATCACCAAGTCTAAATTTTTGACCATTCTCAACTTGATACTCTATTGTACTCACTTTGAAGTCTGGTTGCAATGGCTCTTGAGGTGTCAAAGAATTATCATAGACTCTCATTCTATTGTTCGGATACAAACAGAACTGTCCGTTCTTTAATTCTAAAAGGTTAAATGATTTATGTTCTGCTGGTGTTTCGCTGGTAGAATAATCTATTACGTCTGGGTCTTGATGATAATTATCAAGAGTACAAATATATGTACCCATCATTGTACCGTGATCCCTTGTTAGTATTTCAAAGTCCATTGATCCTATAAATTGTTTACAAATAGATACCACGCCATAATCCATGCAATTCCAAAACTGAAGATTGTAAAGATCCATATCTGTGGTCGGGGTATCGGGGCTCGATAAGAATGCTGAAATAGGTAGTTTGTCATACAAAGCACCATAATCAGGAAGGTAAGTTTCAAAATAAAAACTTCTGCCTGGAATAGATTTAGCACTAACCCAGACACCTTTTACGAATTCTCCATGTCCATCTTGATGATCCCTTAAATATTCTCGTCTGACCCATACGTCTACGGAGGGTAAGTTACAAATTAAAGTGGACATTAATGCATAGTCACCAAAGGTAGTGAGTATGAAGTATCATGGTAGTCACCAGATTCAATAAAATCTCTTGTGACTATTTGTCTTTTTAAAATACCATCTTCTATTCTATATGTTATTAGTTCTTGTCTAATAACACCTTCGGTGTTTTGTTCTAAACACTGCTTAAAAGGACCATCTTCCATTATAAAATACCTTTCGTATATCCGTTTGCTCTTGTATATGTTAGCACATCTTTTCTATTAGCAACATCGTTGACATAAGATACATGCACCCAACCAGAGTTAGGGTCAATACCGTCCCAACATTCTAGTATTAATTGATCAAAGTTTAAATTGTTTTCTATATATTTTGCTAGGTCGTAATTACTTACGCCATATATTTCTATGTCTGCTGCTTCTCCATCACAATGTTGTGATGTGGATTTTGATCCAATGGCTTCACACAAAGCAACACTTCGATAGCCAGAATTAATATTGATTGGTTTAGCAAATGCTGATCTAACTCTTTCTAGTATATTATGACATAAAGATTCCATAGCCATAACATGTATTTCATTCGGTTTGTTGACTATGCCTTTTCTTTCGGCTGTCTGTGATTTAGTAAATTCTGTTAACGAAAAGTTGTCTGATAGTTTCATGCTGTTCTCCTAGCAATATCCATGTTCTTCGCAATGTCTGTTGGATTGCTACCTAAGAAACTAGGACTGTTTCTAGCCGTGCTTGCTACATTAACAGAAGGAGCAATCACTTGATCCAACGAAGAAACATTTAAAGGTTGTGTTTTGACACCTACATTACTACTAACATTGGGTTGTTGTATAGTTAAATTTGATAAATCTAAAGGGTTTTTCTTTTTTTCTTCAGGCGGATCCACAGGCTCTGGTGGAGTTATTTGCATAAAATCCCTCAAGTCAATTAAGTCTTGTATTGCAGCATACGGATAGTCTAATCCTTTTCTATTTACTTGTTTTATTTTTTCCTTTGAAGGTCTAAAGGATCTATACATATCATTCATAACAGAATTTATTTCATCTTTACCAAGACCTTTTTCTTTCATTATTCTTCTTATTTCATAATCTTTTAAACCAAGTTTTTGTAAACCATCAACATCAAGTTTCAATTCTCTAAATGCTTTTAATCTAGCATTATCTGCTCTAACATATCCTTCTACGAATGTATCTTGAGATGGGTTTTCTAAAAATAAAACATCGTTAAATAGAGTGGCTGCTCCAGATCTTTTAGATTTAAATTCTTGAGATTTAAAACCTAAGACTTTTTCTCTATCTATTATCTGACTATTCAAACCAGTAAAAGCTCTGAATAACTCACCCCCCGTTGTAAATTGTCTGCCTGTTGTAGGCTCAACAGAGTCGGGATCCATAAATGCACCTCTTACGAATCGACCTGCTTCTATACTTTTTACTGGTGTAAAACTAAAATCAGATAAACCTACGTCTGCCCCCACTGGAATTCTTACACCAAAGACATTAGGTAGAAGAGTATCTATTACATGTATAACAGATTTTTCTAATTGCTTTCCAATAGTATCTTCTGGTTTATAAACTTTAGCACCAGAAACTGTTTCTCCACCTCTTCCTACTCCACTACCTCTAGGCATGATATCTAAGAAAGATTCGAAGACCATTGATACACCCAAGAAGGGCTCAAAAAATTCACCTATCGTTTCGAACATAGCATTTCTTGTCTTCTCAATACCGCCTTGATCTAAACGACTTCCTTCTCTTAGACTTCTAAGCATAGTGTTTAAAGGTTTTGATAACATGTCATATGGATTAGTGTGACTAAAATCCATAACTTCTGGGTTACCTTTCTCATCTTTGCCTATAGGTATGAATTGAGCATTTCTCTGATAAGGAGCAGCTAATCTATTTATAATATCTACTTCTTCTGAGCTAGTACCTGTCATCATTTTACCAAATTCTTGTAGCCCATTACCCAATAAACCAAAAGAAGTTATAGCACCCATCATTCTTCTTGCTCCGAGTTCTCTTATAGCGGCATTATTACTGGCTAGTTCTTTCATGGACACATCCATTATATTAAACCCAGTTCTTAATATCTCTGCTGGGAAAGCTATAAAGTTACCAAAAGGTAGTCCCCTTAAACCAGTAATGGCTTCTGGAACTAATTCGTAGTTGGGTACAAGATTACGAACATTGTCTGCGGCAAACTGTTTTAATCTCTCTTCAAACATTTTAGGTTCAAGTGTTTCGCCAGGAGCAATATGTTTACCAAATTGTTGATCTGCCGATCTCGTAGCATCACCAATTATCTTTAGTTGTAATTCATTATTACCTTCTGCTGCTTTATATGCACTGCTTTGTTTAGCTTTGTTTATTTCTGCATTCTGTATTTTTCGTCTAGCATTACGGAACTTATTCATCTCAAAAGTGTAGTTATATATTTTCCAAATATCATCGCCACCTTTGTATAAGTCTTCGGCTTTTTGAAAAGGTGTTCTAAGAAATTGTTTTAATTTACTTCTTTCCGTTGCTTTGAATTCTGGGTTCTGTCTAGTTGCTGTTACTTCATCACCACCAGCCGCAACTCTAGCAGCATAAGATGCTTTGTCTTGTCTGTCGTATCCCATGCCTTTTCTTAGGTTGTCTTGTATCTCTCTAAGTTGAGCCGAACTACCGATAACACCTCGTTCTTGCAACTCTGTTAGAAAATCTAAAACCTCATTATTCATCTTCATACTGTCAAAAGTTTTACCACCTAGTTTAAGTTCTCTATCAATTATGTCCCTTAAAACAACATTGACAGACGTACCTAAACTTGCACCTTTACCAAAGTTACCATTGGCTAAAGCAAACATAGCGGCAGATGTTACGTTTCTAACTTGAGTAATTGGAGATAAAATTGTTTTAGCGTATTGAGAATAGCCTTTTAATTTCATCATAGGTTGATATAGATAGCGAAGCATTGTCGGAAAAGCATCCCCATCAGCCCATACTTTAGATGACATATTATTATACATGGCTCTTGGAATAGCGTAACCGAACATAGTTCCAAACACACTTTGAGTTGGGTTAGCCATTGGATCAGAAGCTCTTCTTCCTGCTGTCTCCAGAGTTCGACCTAAAATCTCAAAGCCTGCATTTCTTCCTTGCCATATCTCTACTGCGTCTGCAATAACATTAGAGTCTAACTGACTGACAGAAGTAAGGTCATCTGCATTATCTATTTTTGCTTTGGCTAGTGAATCTCTAAGTGTTTCTGGGTTTTCTTTTACTATTTTTAAAATTTCATCATCCATTTTGAAAAATAGTTGTCCTTCTTGTACTATTTCTCCGTCTGCACCTCTAACATTGTTAGCTACGTTTTCTGCATTTCTAGCAATAGTTGATGCAATACTTGCGTCAACACTTTGTTTGAAAGTGTTTAACATTTTATCAGAGGCTATGAAGTTTGAAAGTTCTGATACAGTCGCAACATAAGCTTCTCTAGGGTCTCTTATCTCTCCTAAAATCAATCTTTGTATTTCATCGTCTACTTTTCTTTTAGCTAAAAGACTAGTGTCTAATCTAACATTGAATACTCTACTAATAGCTCCAGAGGTTGCTTTACCTCCTCTTTCTTTATTAATTCTAAGATACTTATCAACATATGCTTTTGCTTGTCTGTCCGTTAGTTTAGCAGTCCCACTCATTAATTGAGCCATCTGAGCATCATCAATTGCGAAGGCGGTATCTTGTAGAAGACCTTTTACATGACCATAGTTAACACCCTCACCCGATGCAATCTTATCAAAAATAATTTTTTTGTCTTCGGGTTTGATGACATAGTCCTTATCGTTAAAAACCCTATATAATCTTCTTAGGTAACCCCCTTTTGTCATGTTCTTTTGTAATTCTTTTTTAAATTTTTCTTGAGTCATTTCTCTAGTGTTAGCACTAGCTTCGGGTAAAGATTTAAAAGCGGCAGAATTTAATATTTTATTAGAAAGATTATCAATGTCTCTCTTAGCTGCAACGTATAGATCTTTTAATTGATCTGGTAACTCGTTTATTTTTGCTGGATCAGTTCCTTCCAAAATATCCATAAAGTTATCAACTAATTTTTGTTTTTCTATTTCTGGTAAGTTTCCGTATGGTTTAGTTTTCAAAACAGCTTTAATTTTTTTATCAATATTTTTAATTCTATCTGTAGCTTGTTTAGTTGCACCTTCTATTTCTGGATTAACTAACGATTTCGCTCTCGCTACTATTGGATCTAAAAAACCACCATATGTAAGCATTGCAGCACCGTGACCAACAACTTTGTCTAATGTTGTTAAATCATCTGGTTGTTTTAAAACTTTTTGTTTAGCGTCTGTTATTGTTTTACCTGCTACTTCAAAACCCTTCCGTGCTACGGGAATCGTGAAACCACTAGCAATGTCAAGTACACTTGTACTTGAACCTAATCCTTCAAAAGGTCGTATAGCTGCAACCTTGGATACTGTTTTAAGTCCAGCTCCTACAACTGGAGGCAGAATAGCAGTAGCTACACCTCCTTCTACACCGACCTTTAATTTATTTAATATCTTTTGAAAGGCTTTATCTCTGCCCTCATAACCCACTGCATCATTTGTGCTAGTCGGACCTTGTTCAAAGAAATCACCTATTGTTTGTGTGCCATCAGTAGATACAATTGCATCAGCTAAACCTGCTGCTGCAACTTGTTGAGCAACGACACCTGCTCTTTGTGACCTTGTTAAGGCAGATGCTCTTCCTTTTACTACGTTTCCATACTTCTGACCTAGTTGCCTAGCATCTTTAGCACCTACACTTTTTACACCTATCTTTGATTTACCAGTAGCAATTCTAGCAAGACGACCTGCTTTACCTGCGGCAGATGCCGCACCTATTCCTGGGATACCAAACTGTACAAGAGCTTCAGTGACTTTACCAGCTGCTCCTTCTGGATCAATTCCTAAAGCATCTTTCTGTTCTTGAAACCAGTTTTCTACTGTTTCGGTTGCGTTTGTTCCAGCAATTAAATCAACGGCAAGAGTTGGTAAGGTTGTAACACCTTCAACAATATTCATAAGTCCAGAAGCTACACCTTCTCCAGCTTCAGTAAAAAAACCTTCGTATGTATCTGAACCACCAGAAGCATTTTTTTGCCCTCTTGCAATAATTTCTTCGGCTTTTTCTTGTCCTATTTCATCAGCGAAAGAATAAGATTTACCATCTATTATGTACTCTGGCATTTGTAATCCTACTGTGAGGTATAATTAATAAATATGTCTGAGTTTAAATCCACTAAACTTTGCCCCTTTGATTGATCTGTAAAGATCTGTTTCATTCTATTTGTTTGTTTTGAAAAGTCAATTTTACCGTTGTTAACTTTAGCAAATTGTATGTCTTGATTTGCAATCATTGGAGTTTCAACACCACCTGCTGCTTTAATAGTGTCTGCTCTTGTTTTGTTGTAAGTAACTATTGCATCACCTGCTAATCTTGAATTATAATCATTATTACCTATTTTTAAATCTATTCCAGAGGATGTTAATCCTCTGTCTCCAGCAGTTGTTTGACTAAATCTACTGTCTGTTATTTTACCAGATAAATTCCTAGTTAATAAATTCTCAATATTCTTTACACCGTCTGGTGTAGCTTTTATATTATCTGGTGTAAGTGGTTTACTAGGATCTATAACAGTTATTTGACCAGCTGCTTGTAGTATCTTTATATCATCTGGCATCATTTTAGCATATGCCATTTGGATAGATTTATCAAAATCATCACGGCTTACATTAAATTTCTTTGCTTCAAAATTCATGTCTGCAAAAGTTTTGTAAAGGCTTATAGTTAATTTTCTATTTGCCACTTCATTATTAACTTCGTTTGTAAGTCTGGTTCTTTCTTCTCCAACTTCTGTCTTTAAGATATTGGTTATAGCCGCAGACTTTTGAAGATCCAAAGCTTTCTTAGCAAGGTCTTCCGATCTACCATCTTTTAATAAACTATATATTGTTTTAGACGCTTCTTTTTTATCGGCTCTTAATTCTTTTCTTAACTCACCCGTATCTTTTCCATAGCCTTCCAATCCAACAGTAAAACCTTTTGCAAAATTTGTTAGCGTATTAGAACTGCCACCTGCAGCCATTGCCGCACCAGCCTTCATCATATTCAACCAGAAAGAAGCTTCTCTATCTTCACCATATTGTTCGTCTAATTCTTCTGGATCAGAAATGCCCATATCCTTTGCAACTTTTTTTGCATCGGCAATTGAAAATTCTTTACCTTCTTTTTGTAATAATTCAAGTTGTTTAGCAACTTCTTTATTATATGTTGTTCCTAAAAACTCTGCATCTTTTAGATTGGCAGTGTTATTATTAAATTTATCATAAGCATTTTTAATAAGTTTAGCTTCATCTTCTATCTTTTTAGATACACCACCATATAAAGTGTCTGCTGATACATCTGATTCAGTTGTGGTTGTGTTGCCATCTTTTTTACCTGGGAATGAAGGTCTTAATTTTTTAACACCAAATTTATTAGCTTCTTCTCCAGCTGTTGTTTCATCTATAATTTTTTTATTAGTTTTATTAATTGCATTAGATTTTGTTAATTCAGAAGAATCTACCATCGACTTGGTAATTTCGTTTTCTTTTTCTTTTTTAATAAGTTTAGCTTCATCTGAAAAAGCTAAAGGTGGATAATCAGACACTATTGGAAATGGATTATCTACAAGCTTATCTCCCGCAGTATTCATTGCAGTATAAGGAATAGTTTTCCTAAAACCCGATAACATTTTTTTAGTTGGAGCTTGTTGACCCAATACTGGTATAAAGTTAACACCACCGTTTTCATACCCTTTAGCTGCATTCATCAACTCTGGAGATGAAGCAAGAATACCCATAGGTTGTTTAGACATACCCGCTTGACGGAACATTTTTCTTTGTAAAGGATCATTCATTAATTATTCCCTATTTTTTTGTTGTAGGCACTGGTGTGCCAAACATATTTTGAAATCCACCCGCTTGTCCTACAGCACCTAATCCTGCAATGCCTAAACCTAACATTTGAGAACCCATGCTCGGACTAGGAGTTGATGTTGATGAATAGGTTTGTTGCAATGCTGGTACACCTCTGAAAACATCAGACATAAATCCAACTTGTTGATAAGGTAAGGCTTGTCTAGCCATGTCATTAGCTCTTGCTACATCTAATGCTTTTTGTGCTTGTCCTTGTTGTAAGCTACCAATACCTAATAAACTATTTACATCTTGAACACCCATTGCTTGCCCCATTTGACCAAGACCCGCTGTTGCTGTTCCAAGTTGTCCTACAGTTTGACCTAGAGCTCCAGTTGTAGAACCAAGTTGCCCTGTCAATTGTGCTTGTTTCAATTGTTGCTGTGCTTGTTGCTGTGCTAGATTCTGTGCTTGTTGAAATCCAGCCGATCTTAATTGCGACCCAGATTTTGCTTGTAGATCCATAATATTTCTAGCAAGCTCTTGTTCTGCAACTGCTTGTCTTGACCCACCAAAAGCTCCCTGTGTTGAGGCATTTGCACCTATATTACCTCTTTGTATATCGCCTTGTCTTTGTATGTCTTGATATTGTTGTTGGATCACATCTTCCATAAAAGGATTCATGAATTGTTGATAATCCATAGGATTAAAATCTGCTTGTGCGGTCTGACCTATAGCAGAACCTATTGTTCCCATACCTACACCCACTGCACCTATTCCTTGACCTATTGCATCAGTGCCTGCTTGTAAAAAAGGTTGATAAGCACCTACTCCTTGCGTAGCTGTATCAACAGCACCTTGTTGACCTGTTGATAAACCTGCTACTTGTTGAGCAGAGTAAGGCATTTGAGAATCAGCACCAGTAAGATCTTTAGCTGTCTGAAATATATCTGCTAAATACTCCTCTTGAAAAGGAGCTAATCTCATAATTTGTTCTTGGGTAACTTTTTCTTTTTCTGCCATTATGCTACTCTTTCTAGTTGCGACATCATGTCATACATTCTTGCTGCACCAACATTTCTGTCTCCGCCACCCGCACCACGAACAGCTTTTGCGGTGACTACAAACTCTCCGTCTGATAGTCTAGCAGGAACTGAATCAGAAGTCCCTGTTCCTGGACCATTTACTTCTCCACCTGCGGCTACTGTGCGTATGCCGTATTTATCATAATTAGTGACTACTTCTCTTTTGCTTTTTTCTTCATTGTTTTTTCTTATCTGATTAAGATACTCCTGTCTTTCTTCCGGATCTGAACCATCAAAATAAACCATTTTACCATCATCATCTTCAGTCATTAGAGTACCACCTCTATAGCTACCTTCGGCAAAGGCTCTTTGTTCAGCATCTTCTATTTCTTTTTCCTCTGCACTCATTAAACCTAGAGCACCTCCTGCTAAAGAGGCAGTTAGCATTTTGTTGTCTTTCACAAAATCCATAATTCCGTTAGAATCTGAACTAGTACTTATAGCCTTATTAACTACTTTTTGTTCTTCACCAGAACCTCCACCACCGAAAAGTCCAGCCACAGGTGACTTACCAAAATCAAAAGTATCTTTACTGAAATATTCTTGTCCCTCTACGTTTTGACCAAAACCAGAACCACCTGCCATGTATGCGGCACCACCAGCCAAGGCTGCATTTCTTAAAGCGTCTTCTGCACTTCGTCCACCTGCTAAAGAACCTATACCAGAACCTATAGCCGCACCACTTGCACCACCATAATACATACCAATACCTGCACCTATTACTGGTGCAGCTTTCTTTAATGCTTTTGTTATTTTCTTAAAAATACCCATATCTTATAATACCAACTATTTGCTGTTTGTTCAATACTATATCTGTGATATTGCACTTGTTGTTACTCTTGTCTTCGATAATTCTTGTATACTTGCTACAACATGAAGCCTATTTGCCGTGGCTGCTGTTACCTTTAATATTTCACCTGATTCTAATATTAAATCTCTTGTTAATAATTCTATCGTTGTACTAGCTCCAACAGCTTTTACATGAAACAAACTAAACACAGTGGTTCCATTAGTAAGTGTAACTGTTATTGTATCAGCGTTGCCAGAATCTTCTGATACTAATATTGAATTAACAATAGACGCATTAAAATCTGCTCCGCTAGGAGCAGTGTATAAAACAGTTGCATTTGTTGTAGTTAAATCCAACTTAGCGTTAGTTAAACCTTGTATATACTGAGGAATACTAGTTACTAACATTATCGTCTACCATCCTCTCGTATATCAACTCTTGGTGTACCTAGCTTATATTTTGTACCCAAGGAGGTTGAATCTATTCTTAAAGCAAAAGATCTACCTCGTAGTCTATAATCTAACTTTTCTGTGAACTGTTCGATAGGACTTGTAGAAGATCTTTGTGTGGTACCTTCTGTTGTTTCACTAAAGTTAGATCCAGGAAAGTTCTTTGTTTTCATTGTAAAAGATACATCGGGATTAACACTAGTAGATCCATCAAAAGTTATATCGGGTATAACTCTTTTTAAAAACACAAACTTATCGCCATCACCTATATCTATTGGTGCTGATTCAATAAAAGATGTCATGGCAGAACCATCATCATCATAACCTACCTCATGGTTATATAAATATTGTCCACCAGTTGCCATAGGTAATGTTCTTATACCTCTGTCAAGCCATGCTTGACGAGCTAGTGTTCCATAATACCAGACCTTTTCTTGATAATTATAAGCAACATATGAATCTATTTCCGTACTAGACTTAGTTGGATAAAACCATAATATTTCACTAAACTCTGAATTTAATCCAACATGAACCTTGTCTCGTTCTTCAAAGTTAAAATTTAAAAACACTTTATCTTTTACAGTGCAAGGCAGTTGAGCAGTTTGACCACCTGCATATACATAGAAAGTATCCACACCCATCCAAAAAACAGCATCCTCAACAGCTATACCCGAAAACGGACTCATGATTGTGATATTCTTAGATAGTTCCTGCAAACCAAACGTAAATGGAGGACCTATAAATTTCATGGCGTGTAATGTTTTATTAGTAAACACAAGTATCTGTTGCTTTGTTTCTACGGCTTGAACAAAGGTTGATCCACCACCAAGTCTTAAATCACCTGCTGTGTTTGTAGCAGTCGGAAACCAATCAATAGGATTTTCTTGTGAGGAGAATCTAATAAGCAATGGATCTTGTACCCCACTACCTTTTTCCGTGGTGCGAGTAGCTCCAAACCCATCACAACCAAAAGCAATCACATGTCTGTCTTGGTCTGATACAAGCACTTGTTTAGCAACTTGTGGAACACTAGTCTTTGTACCACTAATCGTGCTTAACTCTATCGCTCTAGTGCTAAGACCATTGGTTCTATCCCAGTAAAACAAACCACCATCTCTTGGATTTATTATTATATCTTCACCAAAATTATCGTGTGACCACAATCTAATCTGTGCACCGGAAACCGTGACACTCGCTGCATTGTTCCAACCAACAAAATCATTGGCAGAATCTGCATTACCTACGGCTAATCGTACAAGTGTATCATCATCGTGAGCTACAGCATCCGTGCCACTATGTCCACGAGTTACGGTCATTGTATTGTCATCCGTGGTTGCCGATACAAGCATAAGTTCGTTATCAACTAAGATAACATCGTTAGCTGTGTTCATACCCGTTTCATCGTCTACATCAATGGCAGTTTCACTATTATCTAAAGCTTCAGCCAGTTGTGTAGCTAAAGCACCAGAGGTTGTACCACTCCATTGTCCAGCACCCCAGCCAGTTCCACCAACTGTAACATCAAGACCTGTGTTTATTTGATATGTGCCAACAGCATTGGAACCACCACTACCAGTGTCGGAACCATTTGCTGCGACAGAAGATGTAATTGTATAAGAGTTAGAGCTTATTAAAGATACGATTTGAAACTCTGCATTTAATATTGTTGCTGTTATAGTACCTCCAAGTGTAGCTGCACCAGAAAAAGTAACAAAATCACTTTCATTTGCACCATGTGCTGGATCTATTACAGTTACTGTTGTTGATCCGTTTGTTGCAGAAAAGGTTACATCGCCCGCTGATGTTGTGCTTCGGACGGGTGTTATATCGTTAAATGTCTGACCTTCTTCTATGTAATACTTTAGATTTGTGCCAATCCCCATATAGTCAGATCCATCCAAAGCGACCCAATTATGTAATCTTCTTGCTGATCCTTCAACAGTATTAGAACTGTACTTTGCCCAACCGCCAAACTTTTCTGGAAAACCAAATCTAAATCTTACTTTATCTCCATCTACGAAACCGCCTTCATTACTTTCAGAGGTAATATCTGATACAACTCCTGGTTTAAATTTTAATTTTGTTATTGGCATTACAATCCACTCGCAGAAAAAGTTCCAGAATAACCATCAGTATTTAAACTACCTGTGCCACTGTTCACAACAGCTAAAGCAAAGGGTTGACTACTACCATCACTACCAGAGATAGTTCCAGTAAGACTAAAAGATCCGTCTGTTGATCCTGTTCTAGTGACAACTGCCGTAGCTCCCGCACTGACTGTAACATCATCATAAGGGTCACTTCCGGATAAAACAACCGAGACAGCTAAATTATTAGTAAAAGTTAATATTCTATTAGCACCTGATACTGTTATTCTAAAATGTGCTCTTAATGAAACGGAAATATGGCTACCGCTGTCATTTTCATCATTACTTGCTTCAGAAGCAGGTTTAAATATTAATATTTGATCAGCAACACCACCAGTTCCGTTTTGCTGAAGAATTGATCCAAAGCCTCCTACACTTGAAATACTAGTAGTAGCTCCGATTGTTAAGGGAAAAGATACAGTTCCAGTTCCACTAGATTGATCAGGGGGTGTCGTGGTGCTACGAGCACTTGTTCCTGTGAATAATATACCAGATGCAAAACCACTACCGGACTGAAAAACAGAAGCCAAATCATCGTGATCTACGAAGAACGCTCCAGCTAATTGATTGCCATTAGATGAAATAGGTGAGTTTGAAGTTGTTAAACTAAGACTACTTCCACTAGCAGTGGCTTTATCTACAAAGCTATTTGTGGTTGTATCCGTACTTGTAATTGCCATAGTTGAACTATCTGCTTCACTTATAGTTGTTGTGCCAGTATTCGATGTGTCACTAACAGAACTAGTGAAAGTTTTTAAGGTTGACTGTATATTACCCGTGCCTTGAAGCTCTAGTGTTGTGCTTGAGTTTGTAGTTAAAGGAGCTCCCGCTGAATTTAATATTGTTTTTCCATTGGTATCTAATATAATTTTTTTATGGTTTGAATTGTTGTTTAAAGTTAAATTACCCGAAATATTCTCAGTCAGTTTAAATATTTGCACAGGTAAATTTATTTTAGCTCCAGCTTTATCATTTAAAGTTCCCGATGAGCTAACTTCTGTAAAGCCAGTGTTTCCAATCATAGGAATTGTCATAAGTCTTTATCCCTTTATAGACTCAATAAATGAAAAAGCAGTTCCGTTATATATAGCAAAAGCAAAATCGCAAGCAGTGCTTAAACTTATGCCTTGTGAATTACTAGCATAAGCCATTGTTAATGTATTACTTGTGGAGGTTTTATCTACAATTATATACTGACCTACTGCTAAACTACCCACCGCCAAAGTTAAAGTCACATTCCCACCCGAAGTGTCAACTCTTTGATATATTGATTGTGCGGCACTTGGAGTTAGCGTTGATGTTGATGTAATTGCACTTGGAGCAGAATAAAGATTAGCATTAAAATAGGTAGAAAAAGTTGCCGCTGTGGTGTGTCTCATTGTACCACCATCATTTGTAACTATACCATCACCTGCGGCTACGGCAGTAGTCCCTACACTTGTATCACCGTCAACAATGTTTAATTCTGTTGCGGTAGACGTAACACCATCCAATATATTTAGCTCTGCTGCTGTAGATGTAATAGCAGTGCCACCTAATCTCAACGTAGCTATGTCCAAAGCGTCCGTTATATCAACTACGGCTGCACCAGATCCCGCACCATCGGCATAAATAATTTTCTTTGAACCAGCAACTACTGAAATATTAGCACCAGATCCTTGTGTAAATGTAGCTGTTTGATTTGTTCCATTTTGAACTATGTAAACCTTGTCTTGATCATTAGGAGCTATGGTAATTGTATTTGTACCAGAAGGCGAACCTCCTAACACTAAAACTTTAAAACCACCATCTGATAATGTGCCATCGGTTGTTGTAAGTGTGTGAGTTGTACCAGACAAACTAATAGCACCGACACCATTTATAGCTCTATCTAATATATCTAAATTATTATTTGTGGTAGTTCCCCAGGTTCCAGCTTGTTCACCTGCACCTATTTTTTCTACACCACTATTAACTGTATATGTACTTGCCATGTTTACATCCTGTATATGTACTTGCCATGTTTACATCCTATATTATTCTAGTGCTTATATCAACCCAGCCTTCATTCTCGGGTGAAGATATAGTTGTCCATGTTTCGTCTCCAGAAGGTGAAACGGTTGCCCATGTTTGAGTGTTAACGGTTGCTGGTCCATATACAGGATTAGCAATATCAGACCAAGACTCCCTTAACGATAGAAATCCTAAATCAGATAACCCTACTTGAGAAAAAGAAACTTCTGAAAAAGAGGCTGCAGGAGTAGATGCGGATAAAGTAACCTCATTGTTTGGTGCTGTAAAAGCACTCCAAGTTTCAACACCACTTGGTAATACTTCAAAATAGAATTCTCTAGAAGTAATATTAATATCATTAAACGGATTTGTTGAAAATGGTGCATTACAAAAGAGCATAACTCTATCTTTCTTTTAACTTAATATCATTATTATAATGATAAAAATATCTGTGACAATATCTGTTACCAACTATAGACAAACTTTACATACTTACATTTATTTCAAAGTTACCTGAACAACAAATACTATTACTACTTTCTGCCCTGTGGGATAACCAACCGGGAAACATTAATATATCCCCTTCTGAAACTATTACTTCATATTCTTTATTCTCTGATATAAATATTACTTTTCTATTAGTGTCACATTTTAAATACCAACTAAAACTATAATGACTAGGTAAAGAGACATGAGTATGTGATTTAAAATACGATTCATTATCATATTCAACCAACCATAACTCTCTAATATTTATATGTTTGTGATAGTTTTGAATTACATCTCTTTTTAAAGGAGAATAATGTGTACTATCTATAAATAATGACATTAATATATCAAATAGATAAGGTCTTATATACTTATCTTGAATACTTTTTATCAAGTGCAAATCCATTTTAGACATAAATTTAGGATTTATTAAACCTGATTGAGCCATTCCTTTAAGGTCTTCATTAGGGTACTCCTTACAATCTTTAATAAATTGTTTATTTATACTTTTATCTACCTTGCCTACAGGAATTTTAGTTGGTGTCATTATAGTGTAAACAGGATTCATAAAGGATTACCCATGTTATCTCTTAAATTATATTCTTTTGCTGTCCAACATTTAGGACAGTTACCACAGAACCACTTATCAGAAACACAACTTCGCACCATTTTCTTTAAATCCATTTCTAGTGAATCCCATGCTTCTTTTTTTGTTTTAAATCTATCAATACTAGTTCCGTTAAAGTTTAATTTAGGTGTACAATATTTAGGTGGGTCATTTAAAAACTTTGTAGCTGCTTTCATCCACATGTCTAAACCACCATTATATAAATAATCTTCTGATTTACCATCTCTCTTTTGAACAACTAAATCTGTATATGTATAATTACCTGCCCACATTCTTTTTATGTTATAGTTATTACAAAACGTTGACCCAAAAAAAGCACACCATTGATGGTCTGTTCCAAAATACTTATCTTCGTTTTCTTCATCTAAAGTAGTAAGTATAGATGCTTGTGAATATTTAAAGTTTCCATACTTTTCTCTTAAATAATTTAAAACATTGTTAGCCGCTACGTTTTGAAACTTTATTCTAGGTTGAGTTCTTAATGCCCAACCCATTTCGATATACAGAACTCTTACCTTTTTGTTTTCTTGTAAAAGATGTTTAAGTAGTATTGTACTATCTGGTCCTCCAGAAAATAAAACTAATTCCGTTTCACTCATTTAAAAGGATAATTTTCAGATTGTAGTGTTGGTATACTATTTGAATGGTTTCTTATGTAGTCTTGATTAACCCCTGCCCCAAAATAATTAATATTTATTGTCATTCTATATAGTGTATCTGTCGGTGCTGAACTTGAATGTGGTGTTGCAGCATTAAATACTATAAGTCGATTCCTTTTTGATTCTATTTCAGTACCATCTGCCATGTAAGTCGGAGCATCACAATCAAAGACAAAAAATAAAGCACCTATATGAAAAAAGTTATAGTCTATATGGGGTGCATGTATACTGTTTATATTAGACCCCATATATAAATTAGCTTTAATTCTCATCAATGCATCTATATGAATTTTATTAGTGATACTTAAAAAGGGGTCTATATTTACATTAGGAGACCATTGTTCTCTAGCATATCTTTCATTGTTATATATGGACTTAACTAAATAGAAATCTTTGTTTGATGTATCATTCTGATTAATTTTACCACTAATAGTCCACCCTAAAGTTAGCATAGTGTCTTGCAATAATCCAAACTCTTGGTATGGTAAAAACTCATCATAAACTGAATAAAAACAATCACCATAACTATTTTCATTTTTACAAGCTTCAAGAAATTGTTCTTTATTCATATCAACTCTACCTAAATGATGGACCTTTAAACCAACTAACTAAACTGTACCTAATACCTTTTGTAACGGGCTGTACTCCATGCGTTAAATAAGACGGAAAAAATATAGCAGTTCCTTGTTCTCTTGCATCTTCCTCAATAAATTTTTCATTATCATTAGGAAACTCTAACTGACCACCTTCATAATATTCAGGGGGTGTTAATTGTATAGACATTGAAAGTTTTCTTACAGATATATCTTCAATATTATCATAAACACCATCTTCATGTGGTTTATAAAAACCTTTGTTTGCTTCGTCATATTTAGTTAATTGAAATGTCTCAGGTTCTCTAATATCAAATTTATAAAAAGTATTATTAACGTGTGTAACTAATTCTAGTATAGGTTTATACAAATTAAAATAAGGTATACTACCATCAAAAAAACATACCTCACTATTTCTAACTTTTTTATTTATTCCTGCGTGTTCTCCAGCAGAACCTATACAACCTTTTTGGAATTGATTTTTTCCTAGCTCTATAATTTCTTCACATAGTTGAGGAGCTAAAGCTTTTTTTGCTATTATTATATTTCTTTTCATTCCCCTACTACCATATTTTCATATATATTTATTCTTTTGTCATATTTAAACTCAGGATAGAACTGCCCATCTTTTTCTATATAATGAAGAAACACTTGTCTGTGCCAATCATATGTAAGTTCATGTCTCCAATGTTCTTGTTCACAACCTTTATATATAACACCTTCACCTACATTTAATTTAAATGTTTTATCTTCTACATTTATTGCCCACATGTCATCTTTATAAGATGCATCAATACAGAGTGTTACACTTACTTCACAGGATGGTCTGTCTTTATGTGGTGGACAATCTTGATTTTTATAATATGTTCTCCAAAATGAATAAGTAGGAACTAGTGATTTACCATAATTTTCTTCTATTTTAGGTTTTAGATAATTTAATAAACTTTCAAATACAGGGTCTGCATATATGCTTTTACTACCTGCAAAAGGACTATCTGTAACTTTAGGTATACTAGGTTCTAGATATTCCATGTGTGTTGATAAACATTTTGCATGTTCATTATTTAAAAGTTTTAATATTTTATTCATTTATATAATTAAATCATATATACAGTAATTTAGCAACTTAATTTTAATCCCAAGGGAACGCAGATGTAAAATTATTGTCTGAATCAGTGCTACCTTTTGCTACACTACCATTAACCTTTTCTAAAAAATCTATTTCTGCTTCTATACCCTTTTTAATTTCAGTTATAGTAGCTAAACCTACTTTATTTTCTACCCAAGTTTTTACATTAGCTTCTGTTACAGATGCATATGCTGTAAAACTACTATCTATATTGTCTACATTCATGTCTAAATCAAATGTGCTTACAGAACTGATACTTCCTACAGTTTCACTTGTTGCAGTTAAAGTTGCTTCTACTCTGAGTATACTATCTGAATAGGTAGTTCCATTTTTTGTGATATCTTTTGTATATAACTTATCTATTGTCCAAGCATATGTTGCCATTACTCTGTACCTCCTGTGGCTGTTCCGTTATTAGTAAACGTAACATTACTTATTCCTTCTATATAATTACCTGCTGCTCCAACCGAACCTGCTGCACCTCCTGCTGAACCACTAGCCGAAGATGCTGTTCCTGCTTGACCTGCTTGACCTGCTGTTCCTGCTTGACCATAACCACCTCCAGCTGCTCCGTCTCCACCATCTCCACCATTTCCAGCTTGACCAGTAGTACCAGAAGAACCACTTGCTCCAGCATCACCTCCGGGAAGATTGTTGTGTCCTCTACCTAATCCACCTGCACCACCTGCACCACCTGCGTGTCCTGCTACTTGTGTTTGTTGTTGTTGTGGAAACGTTCTTCTTATTTCATAATTTTTATAACTTCCCTCTACTTGTTGACTTTCCATAGGATTCACTACTATGTTGCTAGACACTCTTTGTGGACCTCTATGATATGTAAATTGTCCGATTGTTTTAGAAGTTTGGGGAAATGGCATGCTACCAAAAGACGGACTAGTAACACCATATGTAGGGTATTGTGCCCTTGCTCCTTGACCAGTAGCGACAAAAGGACCTTGAATACCTATAGTATTTGCTGGTTTATTTGGACTACCAGAATATTGATAAGATGCCCATTTATCACCTGAAAAAGGAGAACCATAATTAGGACCATTTTGTGCAGTACTTTGAGATTGTTGTTGTAAAGCACCACCTGCTCCACCTCCACCACCACCAGCACCTCCACCTCCACCTGCGAGGATGCTTCCATTATTAATAAAGGTACAAGCAACCGCAGCTTTCATGGCATCACCACCTGCTCCACCATTCCCACCTGCCGCATCTGCTGAACCTGCAGCTCCACCTGCTCCACCTGCTCCTATAATGTTTCCATTATTAGTAATAGTAATAGTGCCATCACCACCTGAATCTACTTCTAAAGCATATTCTGAAGTGTTATTTGTTCCTAATGTCACATCTGATGGTATAACAATATTTTTAGGATAATCTAATTGATAGTCATTTGTACCGAATAAAGCTGAAACATTTTGGTCTGTAGCATCACTAGAGTATGTAAATGTAAATCCTTTACCAGAACCATAATAATCACTTATGGCTAAAGCACCACTTGTCGGAACATCTGCTGCATCATTTACTGCTGGATTAGATGGGTGTTTAGCAGCTATATTAGAGCCACCTCTGTATAAAGCACCAATAGGCAATGCACTACTGCCACCAACAAATTCAGTTCTTAGCGAAGAAAAAGATAAAGATTGTCCAGAACTAGGTATAGCCATTTACTTTGCTTTTAACTCCTCTATTTCATCTTTTAATTCTTTTATAGCTTCAATAAGAACAGAACATATCTTGCCATAATCTACAGATTTAGTTTGTATATCATCGTCTGCTGTAAGAACAACTTCAGGTAGTATTTGTTCCATATCTTGTGCTAAAACACCAACTTGTTCTTTGGCATTTTCTACATCATTTCTTTTGTAGTAAACACCTTGCATCTGCATAACTTTATTAAGACCATTTGTTATTGGTTTAATATCTGTTTTTAATCTTTTGTCAGAAAAAGCAGTTACATCATTATTAAAGGTTGCGGCTCCTGCGGCAGACATATCAAGTGTAAGAGCAGTTATATCAGCACCACCGTCAGTTCCCTTAAATATAATATCTGCATCATTGGCAGCATTATCAATAGTTATAGTACCACTACTTGTGGTAAGAAGAACGGCAGCGTCACCTGCTGTCAAATTATCAGCGGCTAAAGAACTAGCACCCGCAGCATCTGCAAAAGCAATATCAGTTCCATCCGATGTTAATACTTGATTAGCATTACCTGGACCTATAACAGAAGGATTGCCACTAGCATCCCCTATTATTAACTTACCTCTAGCAATACCTGCCATTTTTGCTAATGTTACTGCATTGTCTACAATAGAAGCTTCTACCACAGCATTGGCAGCCAACTCGTCTGCTCCAACTGCATCATCGGCTAACATAGAATTTTCTACTGCTTGAGCAGCAATCGTAACTGCTCCACCATTTGTCATCGTTACATCGCCTGATAATGCTGCCGCTGTAAAACCTGTTCCGTCACCTATAAGTATTTGTGTATTTGTAACTGCTTTAGCAGAAACAACACCCGAACTATTAGCATCTCTTACTAAGACTGTGTTTGCAGCTTGATTGGCTATCTTTGCTAAAGTAACATTAGCATCTACAATAGAAGCAGTGACAACTGCACTTGAAGCTAATTGGTCTGCTCCAACGGCATCATCTGCTATCTTTGCTTGAGTAACTTGTGAATCAGCTATGTGAGCAGTATCTATTGAACCATCTGTGTAGTGTTCTGAATTAATAGCATCATCAGCTATCTTAGCACCTGTGATAGCATCTGCGGCAATCATAGCTGTTTCTACAGCAGTGTTTGCTATAGTAACTGCACCTGTGTTAGCAATAGTAACATCGCCACTAACTGCAACTTCTTGATAGCTTGTTCCGTCTGCAACTAATATTTTTGTAGATGTAACATCAGGCATAATAAGTTGAGCACCTAATGTTAAGTTACCTGTAATGGTAGCAGTGGATGCCATGTCTACTGCACCATCAATGTCCACAACATCAAGATTAGTTGTACCATCAACATCAATATCACCGGATATATCTAATGAACCAAATGAACCTACACCAGTAGTTGTGATTGCTGAAGCACCATTGTTAATAGTACCAAATCCACTTGTGATTGATCCTGTGTCTAAAGCACCAGTTGTAACTATGCTTGAACTACCTGCAACAGCAGATGCACCTATATCTGATAAAACCTCACTTGCTGATCTACCTTCTATAGCTGTGCCATTTACCCTCAAAAAGTCATCATCTGCAACACCAGATGTAAACTTAGGCACGTTGTTATTTGATATACCTGTGGATAAAGTTGCTGTTGCAGTAATCGCAGTACCATTTAATGTAATAGCATCTGCCTCTAATGTACCGTCAAAGTCACCATCTACGGCATCTATATTACCTTTAAATATTGTAGCAGACACTGTACCTGTGCTTGGGTTATATGCAAAGTCACCATCAGATTCTAACCCAACATTTCCAGTAGCAGAAGTATCTTCAATAAAAGGTATTAAGTTTTCTTCATTTGTACTCTCATTATCTGCAACAGATACATGTGCTGCATTGGTCGCATTTGTTACTGTAGTGCCTGCGATTACTGTGTTAAGAGCAGATCCTCCAACTGTTATCGCATCTGCTTCCAAAGTTCCGTCAAAATCTCCATCTACTGCATCGATATTGCCTTTGAAGACTGTTGCACTAACTGTACCAGTAGAAGGGTTATAACTAAAATCTCCATCTGATTCTAAGCCTACGTTTCCTGTAGCAGATGCGTCTTCAATAAATGTTATAAGATTTTCTTCATTTGTGCTTTCATTATCAGCCACACTTACATGTGCTGAGTTTGTTGCGTTTGTTACAGTAACACCTGCGATAACAGTGTTAAGTGCTGTCCCATTAACTGTAACTGCGTCTGCTTCTAATGTGCCATCTATATCTACATCACCTGATATATCTAAAGAGCTGCCTGTTAAAACACCTGTAACACCTAATGTTCCACCAATAGTAGCATTATTAGTAATAGGCATATTACCACTAGAATCAAGAAAGACTGCTTTTTCAGCTGGTTGAGTGCAGAATATTATTCTTGTACCATCTGTCCAATTAACTGCCGCATCACTATTACTAGATTGTAATATAGTTGTTCTAGCTAAAGTTGTTCCAGATAATGTGTAAGTACCGATACCTACTTCAAAATCAACCCCATCCGTACAACAATAGTAAGTTGTATTACTGTTTCCTATAGATGAAAATGCCTCAAAACCATTTTCTGCACCCGCTAAAGTATAAGTACCCGTTCCGGTTGTAGTGGTGGTTTCTTTAACTCTATCTTTTAAAACTAATGCCATTTATTAAGTCCTCGGTCTTGAAGGTAAGCCTTTTCTATAAGCATCAAAATTTTCTCTGGCTTCTCCTAAATCTTTTAATCTTTCTAGTGATTGCATATACATATTATTATAATTTTGTATAACATCCGCCTCACCTTTCATGTAAGTATAAGCCTCAATTAGAGATCCATATAGTAAAGCAAAAGGTGCATTTGTACTAACCCAAGTTGTACCACTGTCGGCTCCTGCGGTCAAACTAGCGGGTCTGTAATAGTAATGTAACTCTAGCGTGTAATTACTATTAGGTGTTGGTGCTACCATAAAATGAGTTTCATCAAATCGTGCATAATATTTAGGTACTCCTGTTGTTGAGGAACTAGGGGTATACTCTCTTAGAAAGTTTACATCTTTTTGAAGTAAAAAATTTTCAGAACCTGATGTTGTTATCTGCAACGAGAATGATGCTAAATAGTCGGTTGGTACAGTTAAGAATTGATCAGATGAAGTAAAAGCACTTGTTACATTTTTTCTAAAATAATCAAGATCAACACTTTTAAATATTTTTTCTTCTGACGCTTTAATAAAATCTGGCAAATGAGTAACAAAGGATGTTTCACTGTTATCTGTATAATCTTGTATCGCTGTTTTTAATTGTGCTAATGTAAAACTCATTTATGTCCCCAATGTAACTGGACCAGCAGTAACTCTACCACCACCACCTTTTACTCCACTTGTTGCCGTACCACTACTAGCAGAAAAACTATATTTATTATCATCAACCTTAGTTATAGTATAACCACTTGAGCTCTCAAGCACGGCTTTTGTAAAACTATCAAAACTGGATACATTTCTAAATCTAACAGTATCACTTGTTGACCTCCCATGAGATGGTTCTAATACTGTTATCACTGCACTACTAGCCGTACTAGTAAATGGATTCAAACCAAGAAGATTCTCTACGGTCACTTCTGTCCTCGTGTCAACTCGTGGTTGATACAAGGCTGTCGGATCTGGTCCAGGATGATTAGGTTCTAGTTGTGGATGTTTAGCTTCATATTCATCAGGACCAACCTTCAAACCATTCCATTCAGTTTTCATTTCTCGCAAGCGATAACGAAATCCAGAACGATCTGAATATGCCCATGCTTTTTTTCCTGTTGCATATCTAGCCATTTTTCTTAAAACTCATCTTAATTTTTTCTTCTAAATGCCCAATCATAATCCTTCTCATATATTCGGCTCTACCTAAATCAGTAAAGGAGTATTCACGAATATCGTCATTATCAACTCTTATTGAAAAATTATAAAAAGCACCAAACTTTTTAATGGTAGAAACACTTCCAGATGCCATCTTACTAGGACTAACCAGAGTTCCAAATTTTGTTTCAATAATCTTTGCCATATCAGTAACTATAGTATGTCATGCTAGGTGTTAATTTTAAAGGAGTGCTGTTGGCATCCTCGGCTGCAGCTCTTTGGAATTCTTCTTCATAAACGGATTTTAATAGTTGAACTCTCTCTGGTGCTTTCTTCATAGCTAAATAGTAAGCTAGTCCTGCTACCATACAAGGAAGAAATCTAAATGGAGTGTCAGTAGTATTAACTAAAGCGTCTGCATCTTGGATACGACTTACATAATAATAAACAAGAGTATAAGTAGCATTCGGTGTTGCCCACAAAGTTATTGTAGGAGTAACTTGTCTATCAAAAAAGTATTGACTTGGTTGTCCGGTGGTTGATTTATTAGGAATAGTTAAATACTCACTTCGACTCATTTGAGTTAAAGTAAAATCTGTACCACTACTATTTCTTAAAACAACTTCCAAGAGATCGACATGAGTAGCATCGAAAGAATAAGTTGCCGTACCCGAAGTAATAGATTTAGTGTCTTGTGTGACTGTCCACATATTCAAGCCTCTGTTTGCCCAATCAGCAAACATGAGATTCAAAGAACGTCTAGCAGTCTTTGCATCATAGCCAGTTCGCATCTCCAAACCACAACGCTCATAAGCCTCTTCTATTATTTCACCGACATCTAAGTCGAAATCTCTTGAATTTGATGTTGCCATTTACTTTTTCTTTTTAATAGGTTTCTTTTTTAAAGAAGAAGGCTTATTCATTAATTTTAAAAATTCTTTTCCTCTAACTGCTTTTTTTAAATTTTTATTTAAATCGTTAGATCCTCCAACATTTTTTTTAACAACTGTTTTCTTCTTCTTAGTTTTAGTTTTAGCGATGTCCATTCCACCACCACCAGCTTTATCTTTTTTCTTGTTTGTATTTTTATAATTCTCTGAAATAAATATTGGCATTATGTTTTCCTTCTTTTAAGTGATTTAACTCTTCTAGGCTTACCTGCTGGTTGACCTAATTTATTCTTCTGATTTATTCTACTACGTTTTTCAGCAGAAGTCATCTCCGAAGACGTTTTCGGAGTTTTCTTAGATACTCTTTTAGTTGGACGACAATAAGGTGTACCCCTCTTTTCACCCTTTTTACGACCACACGCTTTGCCCGTTTTAACATCTTTCCAATCCTCCTTAAACCATCTCTTTAAGGCTAGACCTGCTTTTGTCTTTCTTACTGCCATTATCTATACTTTGTGACCTTACGTCTTTCATTTAAGACTTGTCCACAACCTCTTGCAACATTTTTCTTATTTGATTTTCTTTTTGTAAAAGCTTTACCGTTTTTAGCAGTAATTACTCCACCATCTGCTTTTTTCTTGGTCTTATTTCCATAGTTAGCAGCACCTACCTTACGGCATTTTGCGATGGCTCCTCCAGCATAAGCACTTGGAAAAACTTTAAATTTTGCTTTTACTTTGCGATAACATGCGTCTTTTGGCACTTCTTAACTCCTCTAATCCACTAACTTTATAACAAGTACAAGTCCATTTTTTCTTTCCACATTTTAAACAGTACTTAACAGGACTTCCTCTGAATATTTTTTGTTTTTCGTTTTCTTTTTGGTCGTTTTTTATTTCCACTTGAAACCGACTTTGCTATTTGTTTGCTCATCGAGCCTCTCGACATAACCATCTTGCTTTCTCCTAATAAAATCTTCCCATAGAGGTTTTATCATCTTGTGATTTTCGGATACTTTTTCTGCCATAATAGCTGTTCTTTTATCAACCTCAATCAAAGTTGATATAGACCATCCGATAGCACCTGCAAATAAAATTATCATTACACCAGTTGAAATCTCTTTAGTGTTCATTAGCACTTCCACCTTCTTCTAGCTTGTCTTAACCTACTATTAGGATTCTTTGCAGCTTTAGGAAATTGTTTCATTTGACCAGCTGATCGTGCACAATATGACTTACGTCTCTTTGCAGCGGTGCTACCTTTTTTTACTTTACCAGTAACAGCCGTTTTTAGTTTACTTCCAGGGTTGTCTCTACGATATTTTTCAACACCCTTTTTAGTCATTCCAGCACCAGATTTGGTGGGACGCTTTTGCCCACCACCTATGGTGTGTCCCTTCATAGTACCTTTTTTCTTTTTCTCAGCCATATTAAAAGCCTATGCGTGAAAGTAACTCATCATGTCTACTGTAGTATTAGTCCACACGATATATAAACCACTGCCAAATACAACGCCATTTTGTGGTATTGTATTATCTATTGTAGTATTATCTGTACCAAGTGTTCTAGCTTTAAATAAAGCAGATCCACTATTATTAGGATCACCATCAAAGAACTCAACAACGCCAGCAGTTCCACCAGAAACTATAGAATAACCTTTTAATCTGGTTCTTTCTACATTAACTACTTCTGCGGCAGAAGTTGTGGTTCCTGCTACAACGGTTCCCGCTGGATCACCAACGGCAGTAATACTCGCAATTGTTCTAAAGAAATTTGTACTTGTAGCAGTTGCTGAATTACCACCTGTAAGAGACTCTGTTATAGCATCTCCATTAATACCAGTTCCTACAATAGTAAAAGATATACCTGAATCATCTCCTCCTGAAGTAATTTCTATTTTTCTTGCTGCTCCTGCTAAAGCTATAGCATTACCAGAGTGTAAAGCACCACCTATTACTAAAGCGGCATTATTGGCTACTTGTGCTGATGCAGAAATACCATCTGGATCTGCAGCTATCTCGTCAGTTATAAAGGCAACTTTTACGTCTGATTTACCACCCGACATACTCATATTAATCTCCTTCTAAAAGATGGGGGTATAAAACCCCCAAATATTAAGCTTCGTAGCCCATCAATTCAATGAATAACTTACCTGCTGTGTAATCTGCATCTGTTGCAGCACCAGTTGTTAAGTATAAGAATTGATCTGCGGCTGGAACAGCTGCAAAGAAAACCTTGCTTCCTAATGTTGCATCACCTGCGTTGACTAACAATGTCTCTGTTAAATCACCGATAGCTCCGTCTTCAACACCAGTACCTTCTGTTGCAGAGTGTACGTTAATGTCTGGATCGCCACCAGCTGGTGCTTCAAAACATTCCATGCTACCAGTTAAGATAGTTCCGTTTTGTGCAGCAGTTATCTGACCAATGTGACAAACCAATGCAGTTCCATTAACACCGATGATGTCAGAACCACCAGTTGATCTTAAACCAGTTAAGTCAATTAGAATTCTTGTTGTGATTATACCACCAACTCTTTGAACAGCAGTTCTATATATAGTTCCAGAACCAGTTGTAATACCTGTTCCTGCTTCTACAGAAAGTGTGTTCGCATCAAATGATGATACACCACTTGAGTTAATGCTTGATTGTGTAGTAATTGCTCCAGTTGTAGCGTCTTTACTTATTGTAGTAAATCCACCTTCTGATCGGACTGGACCCGAGAAAGTTGTATTAGCCATATCAATCTCCTTGTCTTGGCAAATGTCAGTCAGTTTATCCGACTGTCAAGGTTTAGTCTATTATACACAAAAAAGGGCAGTATGTAACTGCCCTTCTCTGAGAAAATATTTATTAAGCTTACGCTCCTGGTGAACCAAACACGGCACGAGGATCAGAGAAACCAAAAGAATATCTTTCTCTTGCTTTATATCTCATGTTTCCTGTCTCGAAGTCTGGATCCATCGCAGTAGCTAAAGACATTCTTTCGAAGTGCTTTAGACCATTTGGTGCATCTGTCTTAATGAAGAAAGCATCTGTATCAGTCAAGAAGTCATTGACCACATAACCATTTGGTAACATGCCCATTGACTGTACAGCGTTGACATCGTTGTCTGCTGTTCCTGGTCTCATATTAGAAGCCATCAATCTTTCTGCTACAAATTGTAACTGACGAGGGATAATTAACTTCATGCCTCTTAAAGCAATGATTAATCCTCTCTCATCTGTAAAACCTGCAATATTGATTAATGCATCTTCTAAAGATGTTTCATTAAGATCTGCCGCTGAAACATTGTCTAGAGTTCCACCATTTGTTAATGGGTGATCTGCTACACATAATGCTTTTCCGTCACCACCAGTTACGCCAGTGTCGAATGCACTATTTAATACTCCTGCTGCTTTTACTTGCTTAGTATGTGCCATAGATCTTGCAAGTGCTCTTGTATAACGAGAAGAGATTTTGTCATAAAGGTTATCCTCTACGGCTTCTTCTGTTATTGAGAACGCCATTGCAACTGTCTCATGGTTATACCTTGCAGTATAAGCCTCATTTGCATCGTCAAATGTTACTGCGTTACCCTCTGACTTAGTGGGTGCAGCTCCAAATCCACTCAACATTACTTCTTCTTCAAACGCTCTGTCAGATGACTCGGTGTCAAAGATTTCTGAATGTTGACCTTCATACCTATTATACTCCATACCAAAGAGGGCGTTTAAACCCGGCTCTAATTCCTTGGCGAGTTGTGCTCTTGAAATTGCCATAGTTAATTACTCCTTATGATATAGCAGCATCAGCATCACCAGAAGAACTGGCAAATACATGATTGTTGAGTTTAACGATATAAGAGATACCTGCGGCAGAGTGATCAGCGTTAGTCACATCTTCATGAATACCCACAATCATTAGAGGGTTTGAAGGATCCGAATCTTCGGCTGTTGATATATCAATCATAGCACTTGAAAGACCAGTTGTGGTACTTCCAGCAGTAGCAGTAGCTAATTGTGCTGTTTTGAATATATCTGCTCTTGCAGTTGCCTTATTAGTGTTAGTCCCATCTGATGCAATAATAAATTTTTGCATTGGATTGTCATAGACAAAACACTTTATATCGTGGTTAGTATTGGCAGTACCTGACCCTGCCCATGTGTTTTTAAAGGTCAATTTACCTGTTGACGCATCAACGTATTCACATCCAGCAAAAACACCAAGGAGTTGTTTACCATCTCCATCGGCACTTGTAATTATTGCTGCGGTTCCACCTGTCAACTCGACTTCAACTGGAGAACCCTGAAAAATCGCTGAAGCATCGCTTTTGATAAAATACTGACTAGTAGAATTGATGCCACCACCAATAACACTAATCGGCTTTAACCCAAACTTTACGTTTACATTAGCCATTTATTTAGCTCCTTATTGCTTCATTATTGTTACTCGGTTGGTTTTGCTTTACCACCGAAAGATACACGACTTTGCCTCTCATTATGGATCGGCATTGAAGGATGTTGTTCCCTCATTAGGTTTTCATCCACGGCTTTCATCTGGTTGCGGGTCTGGTCCCGATAATATTCAGTTCTTTCCTCTACCGTTTCTTCTGGTATTCGAGCAAGCATTAAACCACCTACACCGATTACCCCTGCATTCTTACCCTCTTCAATAGTCGGATACATCTCTCCAGAATCTGGATATTCATCCGCCCTAACTGGCTCCCAGCCTTCCCTAAGTCTTGAGTGCATATTCGTTTTATCGTCCTCACCTCTTAAATGAGTTCTGATCCAACGATGTTTGTACCCAGCGGGTGCATCTGGCATTGCCAACTTTGATGGGGGTGCCCACGGTTTTCTTCTTGCCGGGGTCTTTGCACGACTTTCATTATCTCGTGTTGTTCTTTTTTCTGCCATGTTTCTACTCCTTCACATATTT
>Ga0208148_1000141_pt1 | contig 29013 bp, 46 predicted proteins | sample DEB08_DNA_16_FD_184525 | JGI IMG/M metagenome (GOLD analysis project Ga0208148, IMG submission 184525) | Aqueous microbial communities from the Delaware River and Bay under freshwater to marine salinity gradient to study organic matter... | ecosystem: Environmental > Aquatic > Marine > Coastal ...
AATCCCGGCTTCTTGACTGGTGCAGATAAATTAGTGCCTCCTGAACCGATTGATCCTATAGAGCCTCCTCCATCAACAGTGAAAGAACCTCCTTGTTGTGGTGTAACAATTGGATCTGTCATACCACCAGGAGTCATACCAAAACCACTTTTTACTCCACCCATAAATCCTTCAGGTGTGCCCATAGCACCAATACCTCTGGCCAGTGATCCGTAGGCCACGTTTCTTAAAACATTCTCAGGTTTGTCACCTGCAAGTAAACCTGCACCTGCTTGTGTTAACATCGGGTTCGCTGCTGCAAAACTTCCTATACCACGTGCTATATTTGCCATGGTTCCTGCACCTTGAACTCCTGCTAGACCAGGTAATAGTAGTCCAATACCGATTTGTCCAACAGGACTTCGTAATAAATCTTTTGCAGCTTTGAATATCTTCTTAAACATTTTTACTCCGGTAGTGTATGTGCTCCAGCAAATACATTCGGAGCTGTTACATGAACATCTCTTCTTATATCTGCTTCTTTTGTGTCTGTATCTGGATTGTCAATATCTGCCTGACATTCCTCATGTGAATTATATTCTTGACCTGTTTTAGTATTAGTGACAGTAGTTTCTACTTTTGCACTATATACAGGAACTTTTTTACCATCGATCGAGTCATAACGCAGGATCTTTGGTTCATCTACAATCTTTGCCATACTCTATTTTTATAGGTAGAAAGCTAGGAAATCAACAGGTTTATTGTTGTTGCTTGACTTCTAATACAGATATATCAGAGGTGAGATCTGTTGAAGACGCTTGAATTTTTAAAGAGTCTCCACCCTCATACACAAAAGGTCCATTGAGTTGTTGAGTAGCACCGTGAGCCACATCAATGTTATTAATTTCTACGTCAGTAGAACCATTATTATGTGTAATTTTTGCATTAACAGTACCTGATCCTGAATCATTATGAAGAACTATCGTTTGAACTATAAAGGTTGAAACAGGTGTTGGAGGAGTTGCTGCCACATTTGCAACAGGAACTGTAAAAATTGTTATAGCTGCAGTGTTAGCTGCTTTTTGTGTAAACCTTTTAAATACATCAGCCATCTATCTAAAAAACCACGCTCTTGAGTGTCTTGTGTATATTGAGTGTTCAATTGTTGTATCATTTCCTCTAATTGTCGAATTAGTTCAGCAGACTGTTGAGCATCATACTCAGGTCTAGGGTCAGGAAATCTTTGTAATGTTAGTTTTGCCATTATCTTCTACCATCGGGTTGAATATCAAAACGTTGTGTTCCTAATCTCCAAGCGGTGCCTGTTGTATTAGAGACAACATTGACTGTGAATTCTCTACCTCTTCCTCGTAAGCTTACAAACTCTGTTGTGTCAGTAAAGGTCGCTGTCTTAATAGTGCTCGTTGTATTGTTTGGATAATACTTAAATTCTAATTTCATATTTAAAGTACCTTCTTGATTTTGAATATCAGGTATAAGTTTTTGTACAAAAAGAATATCATTACCTTCACCTATTTCTACAGATCCTGATTTCACAAAAGCAGTCATGGCTTCACCGTCTGCATTATTTCCTGTCTCATGTAAAAACATTTGAGTCGCACCATCAGTTAAACCAGAGATAACTTCATTGTTGGCCGTGGTCGTTGGTAAGTAGTCCGAGGCTACAGGATTATCATAGACTTCTCTATCAATCCAAGTTGTTCTATCTAGTGTTCCTGTCCACCAAGTTTGCTCTAGATAGTTATAAGCCACTACTGCGTTAATTGTGTCAGATCCTGTTCTTGGGTAAAACCATAATACTTCATTGTACTCGCCATTATGACCTACAAAAGCATTTTCAGATCCTGTTATATTAATATTGTCAAAAACAAACTGTTCCACGGTACACGGTAATTTTTTGACTGTACCATCAAACAGATAAAAAGAATCTTGCGACATCCAATAGGCAACACCGTTTAAATCAAGTCCTGCGTGACTACCAATGATTCCACAGTTTTGACCTAATTGTCGTAAACCAAAAGTAAAAGGAGGACCAATAAACTGCATTGAGTGTAATGATGTATCTGTCCATACAAGTATTTGACCTCTTGATCGCTCTGCTGCCACGATCCGTGATCCGTCAGCAATTCTTAATGAGCCAGCAGTATTTTCTGCTGTAGGTTGATACGTGGTAATATCCTCTTGATCCGAAAATCTTATTAGTAAATCATCTTGCGAACCTATATTTCCAATTGTGTTTTCTGTTCCCATAAAAAGTAAATGTCTATCAGGCGTTGAAACTAAACTTATTCTTGATGCGGTTGGTGCACCTGATATAGCAGCAGCTCTTGTGCTTACACCTGTTGATGTGTCCCACCTAAAGGCACCACCATTTAAAACTGTTGCAATTAAATCTTCTCCAAAATTGTCCAAGGACCACTGACGAGCTTCTAAGGTTACGTTCGAAACTGTTGAAGGTTCTCCCCAAGCTCCATCGCCCCAACCATCTGTGCCCCAACCAAAAGCTGAAGTAGATATTTCAGGTCCAATTGATATCTGATATTTAGCATTGCCTGATCCACCACCACTTGCTGTTGATCCTGAAGCAGCAGCGGTTGTTGTTACAACATAGGCATTGTTATTAGCTACTGATGTAACTTCAAATTCTTTATTCATATCCAAGCCATCAATAGCTGAGAAAGAATCAAAAGTAACAAAGTCACCTTTCGCTGCTCCATGCGCAGTGTCAGTCACAACCACTGAAGTTGTTGCGTTTGTAGTAAAAGGATTGGTTAAAGCCTGTGTTTCTCTTATAGGAGTAATGTCATAAGCCAGACCCTCCTCTATAACGTAAAGCTTTCTATCAGTGCCAATAGCGTTGTATCGTGTGCCATCTAAGGCTACCCAAGCATGTTGATCACGAGCCACACCCACCAAAGTCGTGGAGATAAACTTCTCCCATCCTTTAATTTTCTGTGGCAATCCTTGAAAAAAACGTACGTTATCACCATCTGTCCACTTGCCTTCGCCTGTGTAGTCGGTGACTTCTTTATTGATACCTGGTGCTGGTCTAAAATTTACTAATGGCATGACGCCAATATATATAAATTACTCTTTTTTAGCAACTAAAGACCCAACATGACCTTTAAATGCTCTATTACCAAAGTGAGTTAAAGGCATAGCTAAGTCAGCCCAAATCTGTCCACCACACTCCTGCCATAGACGAGAGAAGTAGTAATCTTCGGATAGATATCTTATTTGTGGTTGACCTTCTTTGGTTTTAGTGTTGTAAGGTCCAACAGCAAATAAATCATAACAATTATCAGACTTATAAGATCCACCATTAACAATTTGATCAGACTCATATTTTCTTTCAGGAAACTTTTTCATCATAGTTCTAAATACTTTTCTTTTCACAAGCATCATACCTGTGGCTGCTTCTTGCACAGGAAAAAAACCTCCCTCACCTTTTAAATTTAAAGGGTCATCAAAGTTTACATTATACCCTAAGGCTCTAGCCTCTATTTCATCAGGTTGCGCATCGGGGTATTCTTTTAAAATGTCTTTAATTTTTTCAAGATATAAATGTTTTCTGGGATAAATTCCACAAGCTATATCTTTATCTACACAAAGTAATCGCTCGATATTTTTCCAAGTAAAACCTATATCAGCATCTATAAATAAAAGATGTGTAGCAACAAAATCTTGTTGATCCATCATCATAGAAACTATGGTATTTCTAGCACGAGTAATTAAACTTTCATTACCCATTGTTTGTATTCTCATTGCAATATTGTTAGCTTGAGTCCAAGACTGTAACTCCAACAAACCATGTAGTGTTGATTCAGTAAGTAATCCACCATACATTGGCATTCCTAAAAATATTTTAAAATTTTGATCTTTTAGTTCTTCTGGTTTAATCATTTTGTTTTTCCTTTATTATGTTAGTAAATATCCTATTTCTTGCTTTCTAAGAAGTACACTGCGTTATATCTCCAAGTGTCACTACAATATTTTTTATGATCTTCAATATATCCTCCATGTGGTAGTTTACCATTAAATATAACACATCTATTAAATTTAGCGGGAATAATATCAAACTTGTTATTTGATATATCACATCGTATATCAATTTCTTCTTCAATTAAATTCTGTGGCATGTCTTTGTATATTGCTGTTCCTCCAGAACATTGTTTATCTAAATAAATAAGTATATTAAAGCTATCGTCTATGTGGGGCCTAAATTGAATATGATTAGAGGGATCATTAATCCATTTGAATATATTAAATTTTATTGCGTCACAATGATAGTCTTGCAGATTTAATATCTGTTTCAAAGTATTAATTGTTTTGTGTTCTTTATCTACACCATAATTAGTTAAGGGTATTTCTAATCTGCAGTCATAATACTCTTTAAAATTTTTAGTATCTTTATTTAATTTCCAATTAGGAACCCAAGTTTGTTTTAACATCTCGTATATTTGTTCAGAGTTTTTATAAAAATTATCAATGTATATATACTCTTGATCTCCTACTTTGCTTTTTGCTACTTCTAAAGTATCGTTTATTTCAAATAGTTCATGTGTTAAAAAAGGATAAGACATTAAAAAAACATTCCTTTCCATTTAGAAACAAATAAATAGTTGAAAGCTAAACTTATTCTTAAATCTTCATTTTGATTTGGAGATACACTATGTGGGCAATCATCATTAAATATAATTATATCTGCAAACTGTGGTTGAATGTTTGTTTCGATATTAGATCTATGTTGAGAATGTAAATTTAAATTAGAATTATTATCACTAAGATAGACAACGCCACTTAAATATTTTCTATAATCATCACTATGTATGTGCTCCTCTTGATAAAAATCTTTTTCATAAATATTTATCCAAGAATTAAAAATATATCCATTAAAGTAATTATTTCTTAAATGCATAAAATTTTCAATATGGCTTTGTATATTTAATTTTAATTCATGTAACTCAGTGCAATTCAAAATATTGTCTGTAACATTAAATGAAGTTCTTATTTTACAATTCCAACTTTTTTCTTTGTAAGAATTATTGGTTTTGTTAATAAAGTCAAAAGATTTTTTACATACTTCATCATTAATTTTAGAGTGATAATAATCTTCTTTATATAATGTTTTTAACATTAAAGTTAATGTTTACTTAATTCCAATATTATTTCTTTTATCAAATTTCCATTCTTTATAAGGACCTGATTTATCCACGTAATGAAGAAAAACAGTTATAAAATGATCGTGTTCACAATATTCTCTCCAATGTATTTTTTCCATTCCTTGAAAAATTACCGCATTATTTGGTAACATAGAAAATTTATGATCAATTCTATATCTTTCCCAATCATTTTTATCACTGAAATATTTATACTCAGATTCTTTATCTCTCTCACCTACAAAAAGATTATAAGGCTTATCTTGTGGTTCTGCTCCCAAACAAAGAGCTACTGTGTATTCGCACGATTCTCTATCGGTATGAACTTTAAGATCTGAGCCTTTATCATAAATTCTTAAAAAAGAATAAGTTGGGAAAAGTTCTTTACTAACATTTTTTTCTATAACAGGCTTACTAGCTTCTAAAAGAGTTTCCATTAAAAAATCACTATGTTCTTTTATTAATGAGTTTGATTGAGTGTCTGAGTCTATAAAACTCTTATTTTGATATTTTAATAAACAATAACTATAGGCAATATTTAAAATATCTTTTGGAAGAAATTCTTGAATAAAAATTGGTTGCATCAAATAACCCATCCTATTAGTGCATATCTTGATCCACTAGTTATCTTTTTTACTTGATGTGGAAACATAAAGTTTGAAGGAAAAATTATAGCATCGCCTGTATTTTGAGGATATTGAACTTGACCATCTAAAAAATCAAAAATAAATTCTCCACCAGTAAAAGAATTATTTAAACATATAGATATTGATAAATGTCTATCTGAAGTCTTCGAACTAAAATCAACATGATAGTCATAACCTACATCATATTGATTATGATCATATCGTAACAAGTCGCAAGAGCTGATTTTATCGATGTAACACATTTTATGTTTCTTTTTGTATTCTTGAACGCATTCAATTATTTTATTTTGAATATAATTTGAACAAATTTTTTGACCAAAAGAATTTGGTGTCATTACTGATTTGAAAGTGCAATTCCTAACTTTTTTATTAGACCCACCAATAGTGGTGGCATCTTCTAATTTTTCATCAAAATAAGATATTATTTTTTTACAATAATTTTCTGGAATTAATTTTCTAACTTCTAGAATATAATCTTTCACTTTAGTAAGTAATACTTAAACCTGAAAGATAGTTGTCTCTAGCAGTATTTGCAGTTGTAGTTGCACTAGCTTGAGAATCTTCATCACCACTCATTGCATTATCGTATGATGTTTGCCAAATATCTTGTGCTTCACATCTAATAACTACATTATTAACCCAACTAGGTAAGTCAGATTGAGAGGAATAAATAGTGTTAGGATTTGAGTTTGTATGCTCTAATTCATAAGACCATGAACCACTTTTGTTCCAACATTGAAGTGCATGCACAGTAGTAGGAACTTCAGTGTGTGATCTAATATTAAGATAATTTTTTGAATCTATATATACATCTGATTCAGTGTTACCACTACCAAAAACAGGTCCATCATTTACACTATCTTTATTTGTATTGGCATCAAAAATTATAGTGAGTCTTTTATTAATAGTTGTATTATTTATTGTTATAGACATTATTTTTTACCTCTCTTAGTTTTTACTTTATTATTGCTTAATTGTCTAATACTTTCATTTTCTAGTTTTTTATCTTTAATTTCCATAGCTTTTTGATGATCCCCTATCGCTCCAAATAAACTACCTATATTTTTAACTTGTTTTTTGGTTTGAGGATTTGTGGCTAAAATATTATTCATCACATTTTGACCTTTTACCATTTCATTCCTAAAAGATTCAGTAGCAGCTTGAACACCATTTAATTTTGAAGAGTTTTCAACTAATAAAAGAGGCAACCAAGCAATAGAACACCCCCACTCTTGAACGTCTAATCCTGTTTGTGGGTGCTTACCTTGAAGCATATTATACCAAACGCATTGATGTTTGATACATTTCTTATTTAAAAGAGGACACTTTCCATCAGGGTCAAATATTGGCATTAATCTTTGGCAGCTATAATCACGTTTGCATATTTAACGTTTGCGGCAGGAACGGTTGCATCAACATCCGCTGCGGCACTTGACAAACTTCCACTAAATGGATGAGAGTGAGATCCACCACCACCTGTGTTACCTGTGGTTCCAGAAGCTATGTAGTTATTACTAGGAGCATTTCTAGGACCACTAGTTGGTGATATGGCTGCTGCAGGGTGATTGTGAGAAGGTATCTGAGGCGTTGATAATGTAGTATTTCCTACTGTTCCAGAAAGTGAACCAGTTACAGGAGCTGAATCTTGAACCGCTGTTTTATTTGTCGTTGCTAAGAAAGATGAAAAGAAAGCGGTTGAACCCCCTGTACCACCACCTGATCCTGTGACAACTGACATAACAGCTTCATTAAGTGCAGCAGTTGTATCTTTAGTCCAACCTGTTGGAGCAGATGCTTGATAGAAAACTTGTTTTGTTCCAGAAGGAAAAGGTTCAACTCCACTTAAATTTGAACCATCACCTGTAAATGTTGTAGCAGTTACAGCACCATTTGTTCTAAGAATAATTTGTCCTGATGAACCAGCAGTAACAGTGTCTTTAAAAGTTGTTGCTCCTAGTTTATCAACTGAGTTGTAAATTTTAAAATTTGCAGAACCCTCACAATATACATGTGAGTATGCTCCTTGTGCTATAACAAAACCATTTGCTGTATGACCTGTTGCAGCTATGGTAAGAGTTTGAGAACCTGTTGTATTATTAAAGAAAACATATTCACTTTCAGTGGCAGGGATAAATACTACGATATCTCCTGTTAAAGCCCCTGTAAGTTCAATTACTTTATTAGAAGACTCAGCAGTTGGATCTGCATCCGCAGTTGAAAGAGTAATATTAGAAGAACCTGCAACAGATTTAGCTAAATAACCACCACCAAAAGCGTCTAAAACATCTAAATTATTATTAGTGTTTGTACCCCAGGTATTGGCGTTAGCCCCTGTTTCCATCTTTTCTAATTTGAATCTACTTGTATATGTACTTGCCATGTTTAAACCTCTCTAAAATATATCTTTTTTTGTTATTCAAGCAACATCTTTTATGCTGCGTCTACCCCTGTCCAAGTATTACTTGCACCTGTCGTTATGCCTGTCCATGTATTGCTAGCCCCTGGAGAAACATTTGCCCAAGGTGTGGCAAACGGATTTCCTGTGACTATCGATAAGTCAAGTCCTGTTAAGTTCACTGTAGCACTACCTGTAGCTGTTGCTGTTCCTGCAGCGAAACTCATGGCAACTGTGGAAACACTTACAATTACACCCGTTCCTACCTCTACTGTTTCCGTACCTAAAGCAGAAGTCATTGAAACTCCTGTAGGTTGTACAAGAGCATCTGCCTCTGCCACAGCAGTTCCAAGTGCAGAAGTCATTGTTACTGGAACAGGATCTACTTGTGTAAATATTTCAATAGTAGGAGTTCCAATAGCAAAGTCTAATTGATCGGAAGGTGCAATAACTGCAACACTTCCCTCACCAGAAACAGTCGCTCCTGATAAAGCTACACTTACTAATTGACTATCTAAAGTAACAAGAGATGTTCCTGTTTCAGTTGTATCACCTAGAGCACTTGTCATCTCTAAGCCTGTTACAGAAACTATGACACCCGAACCTACTTCAACTGTAGGAGTGCCTAGGTCCGTGGACATCGCCACGCTTGTGACGCTAACCTCTTGAGTTATATTTTCATTCCATGCGAAAGATCCCCATGTAGATCTTCCCCAACCTGCATCAACGGTTCCTGATGCGGTTTCAGTACCTAAACCAAATGATGTGGATAAACTTCCGAGAACAACACCTGTGCCCTCACCTACCGTGACTCCTGATAATTGTGTTTCAAATGAAACGCCTGTTGGAAAATAAACGTTTTCAGGTTCAGCTATTAGAGTGCCTAAAGCAGAAGATACTTGTAATGAATCTAATGTGACTAAACAATCAGCTATAACACTTTCTGTGCCTAATGCTGTTGTAGTCGATAACCCAGTAACAGATACCGTGATCGAGCTTTGTTGGCCAAATGCCCCTTCGCCCCAATTATTTTCACCCCAAGCATCTGCCATGGTAATGCTCCTCTAAATTAAGATAATCTTAATATAGCACTTGAAGCATCATTAGTTGGGAATGCGATTGTGAATGTACCGTTTGTTGATGTCTTTACACTTCCGAAATCAAGAACACAAATAGCTGCGTTTGTATTAGATGATGATCTATTATAGATCAAAGCTGCTTGAGCAGATATTGTTGCTGATGTAAAACTTGCGTTTGCAAAATCAACAAATGCTGTTGAAGCTGTTGCGCTAGTTGCTGTTAAGCCAATGGTTGGACTTGTTAAAGTTATACCACCTGCTGCGTATGTTCCGGATGCACCTACTTCGTTTGTTGCGGAATAGGCTGTTGTGTTTCCATTTAAAGTTACAGAGTTTGTGTACAAAGCGAGATTGATTGTATCGTTATCAATATCATGATCGCCTGCTAACAGTTCTTTTTTAAATGAAGCACAGACTGCTTGATTTATTGCCATTTTTTAGTTACTCCCTTATGGTGTTAGCGATTTCATCGGAATGCGTAACACACCATTTTGATACTCATCCCTACGTTTACGACCCATTTGCTCTTGTGCAAAATCTTGCAGAGCTACTTGGTACTTACTTTCGTATAATTGCATATCTTGTGGGTTTTTCAAGTAAGAAAAAGCCTCCGATAAAGTTCCAAATAATAGAACTTCAGGAGCGTTATTAGACAAAAATGTTGTGGTGGAGGTTGTTCCTGAACCATTCCCTAATCTTTCGGCTGTTTCATCATACCACATCTCCACTGTATAAGCTACATTTGGAGTAGGAGCTACAATCAAGGTTGTTGCGTCCCAATTACCCCAATACTTGGGTTGCCCTGTAAAATTTGTATCTGTCGTGGATCTTTCTACCGAATATTCGTCCATAAAAGTGGCATCTCTTTGCTCTAACCAAGTTCTTGTTCCATCATCAGCTACGATTTGTAAGGCTCTAGCAAATCTAAATCCACCTTCTGGACCACTGACATCTAGAAAAGCATTATTAGCTTCAAAGGTTGTAGTGGCATATCTTCTTTGATCATCAGAATCTAATTGTCTAGCTACTTTATTTTCTATGTTAGTTAAAAAAACATTAATCACAGAATTAGACAATACATCACTTGTTACTTCTGTGTAATTTCTTACATTATCTAAAAGTTCTGAATAATTCATGATATCTCCACTGTCACTTTACCAACACTTGAACCAATAATCAATGCTCTACTTGGTTCAGACGGTTGCATTCCATTTGATTCAAAAGATGAGTCTCCTGAAGCTCCAACAAAAACAGTCATAGGTTCTTGTCTCGCTGGTCTAGCCCAAGGTAAGGCTTGTGCATCAGCACTATGATAAGGAGGATCTAGTTGAGGATGCTTGGGCTCAAAACACTCAGGACAAGTTTTTAAACCGTTCCATTCTTGTCTTAATTGATTGAAATTATATTGTTGACCACATCTGTCGCAAAGAGCAACAGCATATTTACCAGTAGCAAAAACGCCCATGTTACGACCCGTTTATAAAATAATTTTGAGGAGTCAAATGAACAGAGGCTCTTTGTCCGTCTTCGGTGAGAGCTCTTTGTAATTCATCTTCATAATATAATTTTAAAGATTGAGTAGCTTGTGGGTTTTTCTTTTGCGATAAATAAAAAGCTAATCCTGAAACCATACAAGGAAGAAACCTAAATGGAGCGTCAGGCTGATTTGTATAAGCTCCAGCGTCTTGTATCCTACCTATGTAGTTATAATTAATCTGAGTATCTGTTGTATTAGGTGTTTGATAAAGATTAATTTGAACGTTAGACAAATTTCTCTCGACATAATACTGCGTCGGTTGACCTTGAGAAAATTTGTTAGGAATGGCTTGATACTCCGATCTTGATATTTTTGTCATAGTAGTATCAGTTGTTGTTCCACTTGAGACAGTTCTAAAGGTCATTTCTAACACATCACTTGCATCACTAGGAGCATTATAAGTAGTTGTTCCCGCTGTTAAATTAGCAGTATGATTTTCTACTTTCCATAAATGAATACCTCTGTTCATCCATTCTTGGAATAAGATATTAAGACTACGTCTAGCAGATTTTAAATCATATCCTGATCTAGTCTCAAGACCACATCTTTCATATGCATCTTCTATAACGTCATCTATATCTAAATTAAAAGTAGTTGTACCAGAGGTAGCCATTTTACTTCTTCATCATTCCGCCACCACGTTTTTTGGCCATGCCACCACCACGCTTTTTAACGACAGATTTTTTCTTTGCTGGACCACCATCCATCATTTTCTTCATCATGCCACCACCACGCTTTTTGGCCATGCCACCTTTTTTCATTACTTGTTTCTTTTTTGCCATCATGATTTTACTCCTTTTTTAAAAAGTTTTTCGTACGTATTTTGCCTTTCAGCTACTACTTCATCGTAGTATTCCTTAGGCCATTTCTTATAATAGCCTATCTTATGTAGTTTGCAACTTGCATCATACAGTTGTTTAAATTTTTGTATAAGCATCATGGAATATTCTAAGTCACCATGTTCTACAGGATCCTCAGTGGGATCACAAAGAAAAGCTTCACTATCAGGATCAGCAGGTGTTTCAGGATGAAATCCCATAAAGTACACATCTCTTCTGTTATAGGTTTTATTGTAAAAATCTATTTTTTCTTGAAATTGTTCAGGATTATATTGTTCAAAAAAAGGGTCGCAGTAAATTATAATATCATGTTCTTTTTTATTCCAAGACTTAATAACAGAAGTTAAGTGTTTTTCATATTTAGACTTATCCATACGAACTTCAATTCGCACTTTTTTATCTTTTCTCCATTTAGCAGCGAAAGGACACGCTGGAAAACCTATATGTTTATTCATTGGTTCCAAGACAGTCTTGGACCAATTAACTACATCAAGCTTTATTTTTTCTGCTTGTTTTTTTCTTGACAATTGTTTTAACCATTGTGGGTTTTCCACCTGGGTTGCCAGCTTTTTGTTTTCTACTGACAGCGGATCTTTTTTGACCTTTTGACATGGCTCTTGCTTTTGCTATAGGAACACATTTAGGATAATTTTTTCTTTTTTCTTTACCACTTCTCCCACACTTAGGATAAGAGCCATCAGATTTTTTATTAGCTATATCTACCCAGTTTTCTCCTACCCAAGCTTTAAGACCTTTTTTAGCCATTACGTTTTTTTAGTAACTTTTCTTTTACTTTCCATGACACCACCACATCCCTTAGCTATTCCACCTTGACCATAACTAGATACCATCTTTCTTTCTTGAGAAACTTTATTAATCATACCACCATCAGCTTTTTTCTTTGGTTTCTTTTTACCACCTGGAGTTACTTTTCCACTGCACACAGCACCTGCATACATATTAGCATATGCGCTAGGGTAGACTTTAAATTTCCTCTTAGCGGCCGCTTTACCTCTTGCACATAATTTACCCATTATCGTTCTCTGTTTCTAAACCACATATGCATCCGTAATCTTCATTACACTTACACATCTATTTTACTATTCCACCTTTTTTCTTAAAGCCCATTTTATTCCTTACCTTTTTAGGTAATTTTTTAAGACCTTTATTTTTTGATGGTATTGGTTTTAGTTTTTTATTCATTTTCTTATCTCCTGTAGATACTTCCTTTTGCATTTGTGCTCGTGATATGACCACTAAAACTCACTATAATTCTTAATTAAGAATTCTTCCATCCAAGCCATTTTTTCATCAATTGCTTGAATTTGTACTTTTATAACAGCAACATCTTGTTGCATTTTTGCAACACTATCTGCTTTTTGTTCTACTGCATTTAAACGTTCTGACCACATGCCCCATGTAATTAACATTGTGCCAATTAGGACAAGATAAGGTAATATAGTTTTTATATCTAATTTAATCATTTTGTTTTAGCACTCATGTTACTTAAAGGGTTATTTAAAGCCTTATTAATTTGTAAGTCAAGGCTTTCTTCAATGAGCTTTAACTCATCAAATACTTCTCTTGTATCTTCTTTTTGTCTATCTTCCACGTCATTTACAATTTCGGTTATGTGACGAATATCATTAGCTTGTTGACGTAAATCAGCCTTCATGTCTGAACGCATATCACGTGCCACATCACTGATTATGGTAATTTCGTCTAATATGATATCTAGTTCTGATTTTAAAACTGCTATTTCTTCATCATATTTAGATAGATCGGGAGCTGTATACTCCAAAACTTTGGTGGTTAGGTCTTGATAATTTTTCCAAAATTCGAAGACTGCCCAAGCACCACTACCTAGGGCACCTAATAGTGTAAGAATAGCAAAAGCTTTACCTCCACTTACCTTTAAACCTGAATACTCAATACTGGGCATTTATCATATCCTGAATTGTATTTTCCTGTGCCATGTCAAACAACATACCATACTGATCATCTATTGTCTTGTTTAAATACTCACCCACATCAACTTCTGTAAAGCTTTGAGTAGGTGTAAAGAAAATTTTTGTATCTCCTAATATCTGCATTACAAGTAATGTTTTTGTTTGAGCAGTGTCGTCATAACGTTCTTTATCGTCAATATCCTTCACTATTTTTGTAGCTGCTTTTTCTTTTGCTGAAGGTTCTTTTGCAAGTTTTTCTTCTGGTTCTTCAACCTCTTCAGGTTTTTCTTCTACAGGTTTAGGACTACTTTCACTTTCTACAGGAGCTTCTTCTTTAGTTTCTTCAACAGGCTTTTCTGAAGGTTCTTCTTTGATCTCTTCGACACTAGCTACTTCAATTGTCTCTTCTAATTCTGCTTCAATTTCCATTTCTACTTCTGCCATTTGTGTTTCAGGTTCTGGTATATCTACTTCAAAATCTGTTTGTATTTCTTGTATTTCTACCTCAACTGTTTCATAAGAAATTTCTTCTTGTTGAGGTTCTATAGGTTCAAAACTCACGTCTCCCGCATCATCAACAACGACATCATTAAATTCAATAATCTCTGTAGCATATTCTATTTCTACAGGATCAAAGATATTGAGATAAACTATTTCTTCTACTGAAGTGATTTGTTGTTCAATAATCGTATTAATAACGTTGTAGAATACATTGACCGATACCTCGTCAAATAAAGGACCTATAGCAAGATTGATATCCCTACCCCCTATTTCAATTGTTAAACTTTTTAAAACGCCACTGAAATCGAAAGCTCCATTGTATGATTGATAGCCTGACGAAACTCCAGATTCAGACAAAACATCAGTGCCTGAAAAGACTGTAGTCCCTCCATTAGTTCCTGTAATGTGCATGTAGATTCGATCTTGAGCATCTTGTTTATCAACCTTTATGGAATATCTAACTTGACCACCCTTATCTATACTTAAATCAGAAATGTCAATTGTATTAACAAATGTTGTACCCATACCATCAACACCCATATTAGAAGTTGAATTACCTCCTCCTGTAATCTGAGCACACTTATCAGAACCGAGGCCATAACAAGAATTACCACTAGGAATATTTGCAGGGCCTTGACCACCCCAATCGTAATCCATATCACCTTCTTTGCTTGTAGTGACATAATCATTATCACCATCAAGAATGTCTCCTGAATCTTCATTAGTAACAGTTGTTGTAGTAGTGGTTGTGGTGGTTGTGGTGGTATAGATAATTTCTGTACCTTTATCTTCTTCTGTTTTTTCTACAGTAACATCTTCTTCAATAGTAACACCAGGAGTACAAAGTCCTTCTACATCAGGTAAGCAAGTATCTGCTTTAGAATAAAAGGAGACCAGTAGTAAGAATAAACAAAGTTTTAAATAAAGCAGCTTGTTGTACATCACTAAACTCCTGTGTTTGTGGTTTTGTTTGAGCTATATAGTCTTCTCTAAATTTAGACCCAACAGGTATCTTATCAGGATTGGTTTTCCAATAAGTAGCCGCTTCAGCGCCTATGGCTCCTTCTGCTGGGCACGGAGTCCCTGCATCGAGCATACTATCCCAGACACGAGGGTCTTGACATAATAATGCCACCGCTGCAACTTTCATGCCATATTGGTACATAGCACGACTAGCACGGAGAGTCTCACAAAATTCGTCTGTAACGACATAGCCTGAAGCTAATCCTAAAACATTATTTTGTACACTAGCTCCAATTCCAATTTTACATATATCACTATTATTATTCATGATAGTTGGAGCAGATGCTGTAGGAGGAGTTGAATTTGTCACAACCGTGCTCGACACGGTATTGGTTTCAGCTTTTATATCAGTTATTGTAGCTACTAATGTAAAGAAAAAAAGAATTGTTATAAGTAGTTTCATCTAACATCTCCATCTCTTTCTTGCTTGTCTTAATCTGGAGTTTGGATCTTTTGCTGCTTTAGGAAATTTTTTCATTTGACCAGCAGATCTAGCACAGAAAGATTTTCTTCTTTTTGCATCTTTACTGCCTTTCTTTACTTTACCTGTGACTGCTGTTTTTAATTTAGAACCAGGATTGTCTTTTCTATATTTAGCAACACCTGCTTTAGTCATTCCCGCTCCAGATTTAGTGGAGCGGAAATATTTTTTAGTTTTTGGTGGCTGTTTGTCTGCCATTACCCGAAGATGCAAGTCAGTGAAGTTACATTAGTCAATGTAGCATGTATTCTATCTTGGAATCTCATACCTGTATCGCCGATGTAAGTTTCAATTACCGTTGTAGCAGAAGCAGGAGTGTCAAGATCTAACAAAGTTGATCCTCCACTACCGTCTTTTAGAACAATGCTTCCAGCAGATGCACCACAGATAGCATGAATAGCAATAAGTCTTGCAGGACCTGATCCTACATTACCTGTTGCTGTTACTTTAGCCGATCTATAGTTAATCATAATTTACTCCTTACGCAGGTACATCGCCAGCAAGTGCTATTGAATTATTTTGTAAATATTTCACAGTCACTGTTGCAGCACCTGTTGTTGCATCACCACTAGCTCCTGTAAAATCAGCTACCACTTGAATATCGGTTGTGCCAATATCGGTAGCTTCCGTGTCAAGAGTACCATAAGTAGTGCCTAATGCTTTAACATTCGCAGCATCAATAAAAGCATTGGCATCAGCTATTGTTCCCACTGAAACAGTTGCAGCACCAGAGTCATTGTTTACTGTGGTGACGTTCAATACCACATCGGTGATTTGTGAATTTGCAGGAATTGTTGCTATCACTTGGTTTAAGTGAGAAGCACCAATAATATCAGCAATTGCTGATTGTGCCATTACAACAAAACCTGTGTTCTTGACATCTGAGCCAAGAGTAGTTCCTGTTGTGTCTTTAATTGTTCCGGCCTTTACTGGTCCAGAAAATGTAGTTGTTCCCATGTCTATCTCCTTTTGTTAATAGTCCCCGAGGGGTCATAGGGTTAATAAAGTTATATTTTGACATAAAAAAAGGGCGCAGTCAAAGACATACGCCCTTCTTATTAAGTTAATTATTTATTATGCGCCTGAAGTTCCGAAAATACCTCTAGGATCTGAGAAACCAAATGAGTATCTCTCTCTAGCTTTATATCTTACGTTACCTGTATCAAAGTCGCCTTCCATATTTGTGGAAAGAGCAGTTCTTGTGAAATGCTTTAGACCATTAGGTGCATCAGTTTTAATGAAGAATGCGTTCACATCAGTTAAGAAGTGGTTCACTACATAACCTTCAGGAATCATTCCCATATTTCTGATTGCGTTAATGTCGTTATCAGCAGTTCCTGTTCTTAAAGCTGAAGCCATTAATCTGTCAGCAGTAAACTGTAATTCTTTTGGAATTATAAGTTTTCTACCTTGAGTGGCTATTTTAAGACCACGCTCATCCACGAATGCAGCAATGTCAATTAATGACTGCTCAAGTGATGTTTCATTCAAATCAGCATCTGTTGCTAATCTGTTTGATAAAAGACCACCTTGTGCTAGTGGGTGTTGTGTATTAATAAGTGATACACCATCACCACCAGGATTAGTTCCTGAAGCACCCGCAGCAGCAAAGGCTGTGTTTAGAACATCAGCACCTTTTACTTGCTTTGTGTTTGCCATTGATCTTGCAAGAGCTTTTGTGTAACGAGAAGAAAGCTGATCATAAAGATTATCTTCGATTGCCTCTTCTGTTATTGCAAAACCTAATGCAATTGTTTCGTGTGTATAACGTGAAGTGTATGCTTCGACCGCTGTGTCATAAGATATGCCAGCACCTTCTGCTTTTGATGGTGCAGAACCGAAACCTGATAACATTACTTCTTCTTCAAACGCTCTGTCTGAAGATTCGTTGTCAAAGATTTCTGCGTGTTCGTTTTCATACCTTGCGTACTCCAAGCCAAACAGTGCGTTTAGACCTGGTTCTAACTCTTTAACGAGTTGACTTCTAGATATAGCCATAGTTTAGATTCCTGTGGTATCTCTATACTGATGTTTGTTAATTCTAACAAGAATGTTAGCGTTAGCAGCAGTATAGTCACTGTTGTCAGGATCTGTTGAAAGATCATAAACAGCGAAGTTTGAAGCGTTGCTAGTTGCAAATGTACTACCGTCAATTGATACGCCTGAAATACCTGATTTGGTAGATCCTGCTGCATAAGTTGCGATATTAGCAGTTGAACCGACTTGCGCTCGTCCAGCGTTTGCATCGTCACATTTGACTTCAAACACTACGTCTGGGTCGCTGATTACGTTTGCAACGATATCATCAGCTACAATTGCCCCTGGATAGTGGTTTGAGAAAGTTGGTTTTTGTGAAGTTGGGTCTGTATAGAAACAACCATTGAAAACACCAACAAGCTCAGCACCAGCAGAGGACCCACGAGAGATTGATCCGTTTGCGTTTAACACGACAGGATCTCCCATAAAAATGGAATTCGTTTCGTTGCTAGCTATGGTCATTTGTTGTTGACCTTGACCCTGATATGCAGAACCTAGCATTAGCACTGGACGAAATCCAAAGTTTCCTTGTTGATTTGCCATAATATTACTCCTTTGTAATACGTTGTTAGTATTGGTCGTTTAACAAACCGTGCCGATTACGACTTGTTTCCTGAACCAAAAGTTACTTTGGTTTGTCTTTGGGGTTTACTGATCGGCATCCGAGGATCCTCAATCTTCAGTAGATCGCTGTCGACAGCCTCTTTTTGGCTCTCGGTTAAATTTTTGTAATAAGAGTTTCTCTCTTCAACAGTTTCTACTGGCATACGAGCTAACAGTAACCCACCTACCCCTATAACACCAGCGTGTTTTCCATCATCAATAGTAGGAAGTTGCCAATCAGGATACTCGTCAGCTCGGACTAATTCCCAACCTTCTCGTAATTTTCCCATGATGTTTTTCGTATCATCAAATCCTCTGACTGATTCCCTAATCCATCTGTGTTTAAAACCTTCAGGTGCTGGGGGTGCGTCTAATGAAGAGGGTCTAGTCCAACCTTTTTTACGAGCTGTTTTTTCCCTAGTCTCATTAGATCTTGACGTTTTATTTACCATATTATCTCCAATCTATACATATTTTGCATATTGTTCAAGTGTAAGACCTAGTTTTTTCGCTATAGCTACTTGACTAGGTGTGAGCTTTACTTTTTTAGAACCACTTGTTCTAGAGGTTCTAGAAGTTCCTGCAACAGTTTGAGGGGCTCTTTCCTTAGGTTCTGTTACTTCTTTTTCAAACTTACTTGGAAATTGACTTTTCATGTAACCATTAATTTCCTCATAATAATCATCACTTTTAGGATCAAACCCTTCTCTTAAAAGTTTTTTATGATGAGCTAAAGCAGTAAAAGTCATTGCTTCATCCTTACCAAACCATTCATTTTCTTCTGCCCATTGTTCAGCTCTTGGATCAGGCTGTCTTGGTTGGGCTTGTTGTGGTGGTTGTTTTTCAGCCATCAATCCTTCTTGTTGTTTTAATAACCTTTCTCTTTGTTCTTTAGAAACAATTGCTCTTTCTTCTTCAATTGCAAGTCTTGTCAAAGCTCTTTGAGCCTCTACTTCAGAATTTACATCATTATTAAACCTTGCATCAGTCAAAGCCTTTTTAGCTTGTTCAATTTGAGATTTAACTCTTGTTTCGTACTCTGAGATATAGTTTTCATCAAGAGATTTTATTTTTTTTTCATACTCTTCATACTTGTGTCTTGCTGTTTCAGCAAATCGAAGAGCTTCTTGTTCTCTTTTCTCTGTTTTTTCTACTCTGTCTAATAGTTTTTTAATACGTCTCTGAACGTTTTTAGAATATTTATCTAAACCGTCGTCTTTTGAATCATCACCTGAATCTTCTTCAGTTGATTTCTCTTCTGCTTGATCTTCTGATGAAGCATCTACTTTTTCTTCGACTTTTTCTTCTTTAGTAGATTCTTCTTCTTGAAGTTCAACCTCTTGACTTTCTCCTGTAGTGTCAAGGTCTACCATTTTTTCTTCAGTCATTTTTATCTCCTTAATAGATAGTTAGTACGTCTTTTGGATCTTTCAACTTTGCTAGTATTTCATCGTCATTAAGAATACGTATTTCTCCACCTTCAATTCTGACTCTAGAGCCAGCATATTTAGCAAATACTACCCAATCACCTTTTTTACACCAAGGTCCATTAGGAAATTTATTCTTATCAGCATAAGCATCAGAACCCATACTTAAAATCAAACCCACATTAGTAGTGAGTTGTTGTTCCTCGATGGCTTTGTCAGTAAGTAACAAACCACCTTTTGTCTTTTCTACCCCTTTATAAGGTAGAATTACCATTCTCCAACCTGTTGCTTGAGGAACTCTTTCCATAGCAGGTTCTTTGTCTTCTTCTTTCTTTTTTTCCTTTTTTTTGTCGTCGTTATTTTTTAAATAACTCGGTACTATTAGTTTACTCATTCTTCTATCACCTTTTCTTTTAGTTCTTGATAGTCTATTAATAAATGCTCTAAAGCATGTAATTTTCCAAGTTCATACTGATACTCCTCATAAGAACTCAGATTTCTACTCAACAAGTTTTCTTTTTGGTTTTCTATTGCTTGTTGAATAAGTTTTTTTACTTTGTAATCGAACTGTTCCACTATTTCGTAATTTTCTTACTTTTTTCGAAGCTACGAAGCCCCGCCATTCCGAGCAAAGCTGTGACAAGAGGAAATAAAGTCGACATGTCAAGCTCTGGAAGAGGTGCGTGTTCAACACTAAATGCTGCCAATATAAATACTAAGAATTGTTTTAAGACATACTCCCAAAATATAGCTAGAGCACAGGACATTCCAATGAGGGGTCGCCATGATCTTTGCATAATACCACCAATACCTGTAGCAGTAGACTTAGCGTCAGCTAAGTTGATATCCATTTGTTTGGAATTAATGTCGTTTTCTAATTGTTGTAATTTTATTTTGATTTGACCTTTTTCTTCTTCTGAAGTGTGGACACTGTCAATAACTTTACCGACAGTGTCTACTAAAGATCCACCTAATATTTTAGATAACATTGATTAGATATATTGAGCGATTACCCAACCGATTACTACACCGATTATGAGCCATTTTTTCTTTGGGTGTTGTTCCCAAAGGTCCTTAATCCATTTTTGCATTAGAATACTCCTTCGAATTTAAGTCCTTTTGATGCTATTCCATAGCCACGTTTACGCTTTTTATCCTCAGGGACAGTGCCAACTGGTACTATTTTTCCATAAGGAATATCCATACCTTGTGACTTAGGTCCTTTTTTTGGAGGAACTGTTTTTGTTAATCGTTTAGTCATTAGTGTAATGTTAGACTATTTTCAGGATTTTTCAAATAACTAATTTGTTGTTTAATATAACTATCTGCCACTACTTCACCATAAACGTCAACCATAGCTTCTCGACTCATTGAAAGCATAACCTGAGCTAACTCTATTAAATCAATACCTTGTTCAGCCTGTTCTTGAACAAAATCTCTTGTGCTATCAATAATTTTTTGAACTCTTCTTTTTGTTGTTTCATCCATAATATCTACAATATACTTTGCTTTTAACTTACTTTCCATTTTTCTTTTCTACTTTCTTTATTGTACCTTTGTTCTTAGAAGCGTAAAATACTTGCTCTCCTTTTTTCTTTCCATATGTCTTTTCCATGGATTTTTTTATTTTGCTACCCTTTTTTGTTAGAGGCATCTTTTCTCGCTTGATTCAAAGTTTGAGTAGTCATTTTATCATACTGAACTTCGGCACGTCTATCTGCAATATCGTAATCTTTTTGTATTCTTGCTTGATCAATCGCTGTTCTTTGTTTCAATCTTTCAACATCTAATTGTAGCTTTGCTTGATCCACTTGCGCATCTATTTGATCTTTTTGTGCGTCTTGTGCTAACTCTTGTTGTTTTAACTGTATTACAGGATCAGGTTTACCTTGGCCACTAAGTTGTGCTGATAATTGTTTTATCTCTGCCATAAACTGAGCCTCTAACTTAGCTACAACAGAGGCCATATCGTCGATAGGTTGTTGCATTGCCAAGAACTGAGCTTGTTCTTTTGCTTTGAGAGAAATATGTTCTAAAACGTGTTTTTGTAATTTCATTGCCATTGGAGGATTACCAAGAATCATTTGATTAGTTCCAAAGATTAAGTGATTCTGTATATGTGCATCATGATCTTGTCCTTCATAGGCTTTCAGTAAATTACCATCGAGTAAATCAGCGTGCTCCGTGGCTGGATCTTTGGGAGCAGTTGGAGAATCTTTTCTTAAAATTTGATCAATGTCCTTGACTCCTAAAGCTTCATACATTCTCCTATAAGCTTCTTTGATATTGTGAATATCAGGAGCACTTTGTGCTAATTGTAATTCAGTTTGAGCTAAAGTTACTCTTTGAGTTGTAGAAAATATGTTAGGATCAGAAACAGGAAGAACATCTACACGATCACTGAAATCTTCAGCTTTGATAGTTCTATCTGCACCTTCGACAGAATACGGATATGTTTCAGGTAAGTAATCGGAGAAAACATCAAACAATAGTTTGAATTCTTTTTTCTGAGAATAATGACATCTCTTATGGATGCCTGACATAACTTTTGAGCCCCTCTCTAATAATGCCATTGTTGTTCCCACTGGAGCATTTTGATTAGCATCACCAACCTGTAAATCAGTTATGGCTGCAAATCTCTGTCCTGACTGAACAACAAATCCTAGAAGAGAGTATAAAGTTTGAGAGGGTTCTTTATAAGGTAATGGCATGAGAGCATTTCGTAAATCACCATTAGGTGCATCAATATCCCTAAATTCTCCTGGTTGAATTGGCTCTGCGTCGTCTCTAATTTTAAGTCCTCTTGACTTAAATCCTGCTGGTAAATTTGCTAATGTACCTGCGTCTATTAACTGTCGTAACATTTGTGTTGCTGCTCTTGATAAAGCGCCTATCAAATGTATTAAACCTAGTCCATAAAAACCTAAACCAGGTAAAAACTTGTAGTGAACAAAATATCTTTTCTTTAATTTTTTTTCGTCACTTTTTTCATAGTTTCTTCGAATACCTACTACCTTACCTGAGCTATCTTCAATGGTTACGATGTAAGGTATTTTAATTCCTGTGGGCTCATCATCCATGCCTTTATCTTCAAAACCTTCTAAGTCTAAAGATACATGAAACTCATAAAGTCTAATTGACTTGTCCATATAGGAAGGCTTGATACCTTCCATTTGATCGTATTTTTTTTTGACTTCTGAAGGACTTGTTTCCCCAGGAACAATTTCTACGTCTTTGTAAAAACCTGAAACTTGTTTTTTTCTAAAATCATTATAACTCATGTTAATGATTTGAGTAATTCTTTCACAAGAGTCTAAATCACTAGCCATATAGTTGACGACTAAGTCCTCTGCTGGAACAAACTTTGAGACAGCTCGATCTAACAATTCATCATAGTAAACTTTTTTAAATGTCGAACCTGCGAGAGGTAAATAAAATAACATTTGATCGAACTCAGGAGTGTAGTCTTCCATTTTGTTCATCAATTGATAGTTCATAAATTCTTGAACACGTTGTGACTGAGAATATTTTTCAGGAGTCTCTTCTCCCATGACTGCTGTGCGAACAGGACCGTTCGCTGGTAAGAGCTCTTTAAAAGCTGTTGCTTGAAACTGTGTAGCACTTTCAGCTAACAAAGGATGAGTGACACCACTAGCTCCTTGAAAAGGTCTTGTTCTTTCTTCGTACTTAGTTCCTAATAAATCTAAACCTTTGATATAAGAATCTTCCCAATCTTTTCGAGAAGAACGATCGTTTTCTAATTCACTTAATAATTCATCGGATAGTTGATCTAGATCTCCTTCATCCATGACTTCAGCTAAGTTAGAATAAAATTCTACTTCTTCAGGAATCTCGGACATTGGATCAAAATCAAGTGTTGCTCCTCCGTCTTCATCCATTTCAATTTCTAATCCTTCAGGAGTAGGAATAGGTTGACCGTCAATCTCGACGGAAGTATCTGATTTAATGATTTCAAGTTCAGGTTTACCACCTAGGTCTAGAGACTTATCAATATTATCTGCCATTTTTTATTTATACCACCTAATTAGCCTTTTACAACATGTCTATTTTTGGAATAGAAATAGGTCCTCCTCTTCGTTTTTTGTCAATTGGTTTTGTAATAAAATTAGGAGTTTGTACGTTAGAGTATTCACTGTTTAAGTCAGGAAGATTTGATAAAAAATTATTCAAAGCATCTGCACTATCTGAAGCGACATATCCTTTAAAATTACCTGAATCCCAATATTGAACTACATTGTTGAAATGTTTCATCAATATCTTTTCAAAATCTCCAGAAGTAACCTGTCTTTTATCCATTCCTTCTAAAGTTTCTTTTTGTTTTTTTGTCAAATCTTTTTGATCGTAATACTGTAATTTAAACTGATTCTTTTTATCCTCATTAGCTTTCCATTCAGGATCGTCATAAGAGGTAAAAAACTTCTCTTCAAATAAGGCAATCCCTGTTGGTTTTAATTTTTCACTAATTAGTTTTACTTTATTGTTTCTTCCTTTATCAATGAACTGAAAAGTCATTTTTTCCGTAATTGCATCCAAAGAATTGTCTTCAATTAAATTGGCATCAAAGAAGTCTGTTGAGATTGGTTGTTTCTTTTCGTCCTTAACATCAAACGCATAATTGCCAAATTTAGATTTATCTGTGGTGAAAGCACTTCGAATATAGTAAGCGTTAGACATTTGTTGTTGATTAAATATTTTATTAGCAACAACGTTAGGGTCCACAATAAATCCAGTCACATCTGGTCTTACTTCAGCAATCGTATTGATAAATCCTCCTTCCGTTCCACCAATGTCTAAGACATTAGCATTTTTAGGAAGAGACTTAATTAGTGCATCAGCAGTAGCGACTTGAGCTTCTTTAAAAGTAGGAATACTAGTGAAGATATGGTTTTCAAAATTACCACTTCTCTTTTCCTCAAAGATATTAAAAGTCTGTCCTATCTCTGATAGGTCGACAATAGGTTGATAGGTTGATTTGGGAGTACCAATTTCTCCCAACATGGTTCGAGTGAAAAAATCACTGCTTTGTTCTAGAGGCGCAATTTCAAAACCTTCTTCGGTTTTTAATACATATTCTCCCTGATCGCTTTGAGATCCTCGGTCGACATCTCCTCTTTGGGTTTGTTCACTTTGCGCTTTGAGGGCTTCAATGGCTGTTTGGCCTTCTTCTTGGCGTGTTCCAGTAGTTTCTTCATTTGTTTTACTTATATCACCTTTTTCAGATAAAGACAAAGACTGTTCTTTAAAATAGTCCTCTCCTTTTTTTAATTCATCTCTTAAAAAATATAAATTTTCTAAAGCACTATCGACATCTAATTTTCCTATTGAAATAGCAGCATCCTTAGCTGCTTGATGAATAGGGTTGTAGGTTGGTAGTTTTTCGTGAGCAGAAACATAGTTTTTCAAAAGAGAGTCTAAATTACTTTTATACTCCTCTACTGTCATATCTTTGTATTTTGCATTCCCTAAAATATTTTGTTCATGGTTTTTTAAAAAAGGCATTCTATAGTCTTGGTCCTCTAACATTTTAATTTGTCTGTTCACTTTTTCTAAAACAGCTCCAGGAGAACCCTCTGTTATTCGATGACTTAAATCTCCGATATCTTCTAAAGATTTTGCTAAAACTCCACTATGAAACCTAGTGGCTTCTAACATTGCATCTTCTGGTTCTTGTCTTTGTTTTAGTCCAATTTGTTCGTAATAAAACTTACTTCGCTCTTTTGGTTCTTTTGGAACATCTTCAGATGTCATAATGAAATCAGAAGGATCTCGTTTAGATTCTGTAAAACCTACGTCTTCTACTTTTGTCTTCTGTTCAGGAACATCAGGCGTGATCAACGGTTCAGGGACCGTGGTTGTTTGTGGTGTTGATAAAATTTGTCCGATTGGTATTTCCGAAGGAAGAGTAATGTTTTTATTTAGTTCTCTCATTCGTTCTTGTTCTTTTTCTATTTCTCCTAAATCAGGTGCAGAAAAAGTTCCTGAAGGAGTATCTCTTAAAGCGCTCACCGCAGGTGACGCAGCAAAATTTATAAGAGTATCGTATACATCATCTAAAGTTATGTTACCTAAGTTTAATTCGTTCTGTATTTTATTAGCTTGTTGCGATCCCACAGTACCCACGAGCAACGATCCGAGGACCGCGGGATTCTGTAAAGCTTTCATGGCTATTGGTCTTGCTACATTGAATAGTGATATCATTTACTTATCCAAACACAATCCATTGTCTAAAACTATTTTCTCATTAGTCTCAATCCAAACTCGTGCACCACAGGACAAAGGTTTAGTAGGACTATAAATAACTTTTGCAACAACATTATTATTCTTATCAAAAATTTCTACATTCTTTGCGTAATCGTTTGACTTAGAAGTTTTGCAAGTAATCACAGGTTCTTCTAATCCATGTTTTTTATTCGATCGGATCTTGTGTTGATTGATATGAATTATTTTTTTTACCATCTCAATTACCTGTCATCACATCTTTATCATCATCAATAATGAGTTTGGTATCATGAGTTATACCATTCTTATCGTAGTTCTCTAAAATCTTTACCAACTCATCTTTACTCATATTTTCTAAAGGAGTTTCTGTTTGAACTTTGTTATCGTAAAAACCAGCAACCTTACCTCTATTGACTTCAGCAGCCACGGCCGCCGAATAGTGTTTATGTTCTCGTGCTTCCTCTCTGATTTGTTTTAAGGAGGCCAAGTGAGACGCTGTCGATACTCCATACATTTGATGAAGATCTTGTTTCATCTCATGAATGGCCTCCACGACGAAAGGATTCATATGAGGGTTCAGTAAATCAGTAGCAGTTTGACGTGCTCGATTTTGTGAATAGCCCGCGCGTCGCGCAGCTTCGGCAGCGGAACATTCTCCGAGTAAAACTTTGTGTACGTATTCATAAACAAAAATCATCTGTTTCGGTGTTAGTTTTTGTTTTAGTCTTCTATCTTCAGGATTAATTAATTTTTTAATAGTATTCATATTTGCGTTTTCCAATAGGTTCTTCAGGCTCATCATCATACAATGAAATGAACCTTCCTTGTCTATATCTTAACAGGGCTAAGGTGGTTGCGTCAACAAGATCATCATGCTCTCCATAAGGAAAAGATGCGCATTCTTCTTGTACTTCTTCAGCCCAATCGATGTCAGGTCTCCAAACATGACCAGCTTCAAAAATAGGGGCAACAGAATTTAATCGTACATGCTTATCCATACCACGGTTCGGAGAGAAAGCTGTCGCGTACACACCAAATCGCCGTAGCTCCTGTATCAAGGGTGTCCCTGAAGCCTTGGCTTCAATCATGACAGCATCAGGATTATAGAGACGTAGTTCTTCTTTTGCGACTTGTTTAAGCTCAGGAAAGTCCCAACGACCTTTTCTACAGTTTAACAAAATTAAATGTGTCTCTTCTCCTTCCTCAGGATAGAAAACTCCCCAAGTTGTAATAGCTGAGTAGTCAGCAGACTCTTTTTTTGAGAATGCTGTATCATAGCTTTGAATTTTAAAGGCACATTCAGGTGGATCTTCTTTTTCCCAAATGTTCCACCATTCACGTTTAATGATACTTGTACCGTCATGCGTGGGATTTTGTTGCCATTGTGCGCTCCACTTAGTTGGAACAAGAGAAGCTTTCACTTTATCTAGTTCATTAAGCTTCCAATACTGAGGCCAAATAGGTTTTCTCTTATCTTCGTCATCGTCGTCTAAAATTGCCGGGAATTCTATGACATCCCATTTGTCAGCTTTCAGATCTCCCATCTTTTTGATTAATTGACCAGTAAGATCCTTATCAGACCATCGAGTCATCACGATAACAATGCTTCCCCCTGGTTGCATACGCTGTCGAGGACCAGATGTGTACCACTCATAGGCGTTATCCATTGCATTTTCAGACAAAGCATCTTGTTCACTATGTGGATCATCGATAATTAGTAGATCAGCGCCACGACCTGTGATCGCACCACCTACACCTGCCGCGTAATACTCACCTCCAAGGTTAGTTTCCCAACGTCCCGCCGCCTGATTATCAGTTCTTAGCGTAACATCAGGGAATATTCCTTTATATTCTTTGGTGTTCATCAAGTTTCTTACTTTTCTACCAAATCTTATTGCTAATTCACCTGTGTGAGTCGCTTGAATAATTTTTAGTCGGGGATTTTGCCCCATCATCCATGCCGGGAATAAAAATGAGGCAAACTCACTTTTTGTGTGACGTGGGGGCATGTTCACTATCAATCTTTTGTTCTTTCCTGTCATAAAATCCTGAAGTTTTTCTGCAATTCTAATGTGATGTGATCCTTCAACAAACTCAGGCCACACCGATTTTACGAATCTCATGAAATTTCCACGTGCATGCTCTTGTTCCACCTTCCTTCTAAGCAATACCATTGCCTTTAATTGGTTTGGATCAAGTTTTGAATAGTCTATGTGCATATTTTACTCCTATAGTGTGTGTATGTTGCCAGGACAAGGCCAGAGCCATGCGGACCGGGGCCAAATTTTTGGGGGTCGGTGCTCGATCTCCGCGACCCTCGGACCGTTCGGTCTAAGTACCTAAGGTTATTTGTTGCATAATATATGTTATAGGCCACCCAAACGCTATATTTATCAACGTTTTTCGCGTCTCGCGGATTGGTATGTCTGTATCTAGTGGTACTCATGCAAAATTTCGCTGATCGTGGACCATGGTTGGCCCACGTGGACCGTGCAAAGTGGTGCAAATTCACCATTTTCTGCAAGAAAGTCGATATCTGTCGATCTATACAGAAAAAACGCTCTCTCTTTGAGGGAGCGTTGCAAGATAAATAGTCCGTTCATAATCTGTTTGTATTTATGATGAAAAGCTTTTTGATGTGGTCTCAGGCTCTGTAACAATCTAGAACGTTCACAAACCTTACATTCGATAAACAAAACACGTTTCTTTTTATTGAACAATATCAAATCAGGAAAACCGTTTATTGTAGTTGTTTCAATCCTAATTGGATTAAAATCAGACAGTTTATCTTTAACTATTTTGTATAAATTCTTTTCAGCACTCATTTGAAATACACCGTTACATCTTAATCATTATTTAACAAATTGGTACTAGAGATTTTCTGACAACTTCTTTTAAAATAATCAATTTTGAAAAAGGGTCTAATTGCCTAGAGGGTTAAAAAACCCTTATTTTTCAACAAACAAGCGGACACTATGCACACTTCTAAAAATGAGTAGTGTGATAGGTAAAACCCACCTAATTAAGGTTAAAACACATAAGCGGACACTATCACACTTGTTTTAAAATATTTTTTTATTTTTTTTTTATTTTTTC
>Ga0208148_1000144_pt1 | contig 28720 bp, 44 predicted proteins | sample DEB08_DNA_16_FD_184525 | JGI IMG/M metagenome (GOLD analysis project Ga0208148, IMG submission 184525) | Aqueous microbial communities from the Delaware River and Bay under freshwater to marine salinity gradient to study organic matter... | ecosystem: Environmental > Aquatic > Marine > Coastal ...
TTACAGAGATGCAAGAGACAGACGGTTCTATCATCGAAGTGTCAGAGGATGTAAGCGTCAACGGTATATTCAACGAGCACTTGGAAGAGTTTTGTACTGGGCACCAAGCGGCTGAAGAAAAAGAACAGATCCTGCTCAAGCGCCCTTGGACAGACGAAGAAAAGAACGAGACATACTTCCGGCTGAAAGATCTGGAAGGTCATCTGCTCAAGGCCAACTTCAAGCATTTCAAGACGCACCAGATTGCACAGCGCCTGCGAGACATCAACGGTGAGGCCACGCAGCTACGGATTCAAAGCAAGGTCGTGCGGCTGTGGAAGATCCCAGCGCACAAGGTTACAAAGACGGTCATACGCGACCCACGGTTCACAGTAGATGAAGAGGTTCCGTTTTGAAGATTGAGAAAGGACTAGATATTCCGTCCAAAGCGGGCTGGGGACGCTGGGTCAAGCTGGTCAGAGACATGGAAGTCGGCGATAGCATTGAAGTGCCAGACGGCAAAGAACGTAACGCTTTACGCAAAGCGATGGTCGATGCGGGTTACAAGGTCGTACAACGCAAGAACCATAAAGACTCAACAGACGATCAAGTCCTCGTTCGACTGTGGCGGGTTAGCTAGTGCAGCGCATCTTTGGCCCACCCGGTACAGGCAAGACAACTACACTGCTTAATCTGGTCGACAAGGCTTTATCTGACGGTGTGCCACCTACACAGATTGCGTTCTTCGCGTTTACACGCAAGGCCGCTACTGAGGCAAAAGAGCGGGCCGCAGCACGTTTCAATCTTGATCCAAAGACCGACCTGCCGTTCTTTCGAACCATCCACAGTCTGGCGTTTCATCTGACCGGACTGAAGTCTGAGCAGTTAATGACTGCGCAGCACTACCGTGAGGTCGAGCGCAAGATTGGGATCGCACTGGTGAGCGGTGACGTCCCCATGTACGAGGTCGAAGAGGATCTCAGCAACAGCCTGCGCAAAGAGTCCCCGATCCTGCGGTTGGTCACGCTGTCTCGGCTCAAGAAGTCAGAGCTACAAACCGAATACAACGCAAGCGATCTTGAGTACACGTGGCTTGAAGTGGATTACGCAGCACGGGCCTTGGCCCAGTACAAGAAAGAGTTTGGGGTCTACGACTACACAGACATGCTTGAGCTCTTCGCACGCTCTGCCCATGAGGTGTGCCCGTCGTTCAAGCTATCCATGTTGGACGAAGCGCAGGATCTTAGCCCGCTGCAGTGGGACATCGCCCATGCGATCGATGAAAAGTCAGAGCGGATGTACTGTGCAGGCGATGACGATCAGGCGATCTACAAGTGGAGTGGCGCCGACGTCGATCATTTCATCAACCTGCCCGGCGGCAGCGAGGTGCTAGAGCAAAGCTTCCGTATACCACGTCTTGTGCATGAAGTGGCTGACCGGATCTCTCGACGCATCAAGCACCGGTTTCCAAAGTCGTACCTGCCGAAAACAGAAGAAGGTCGCATACAAAATATCTCGACTTTTGCAGAACTGGACATGGCTCACGGCTCTTGGCTGTTTTTGTCGCAGGCACAGTACTTTTTACATCCCGTGCGCGACCATCTCAAAAGCCAAGGTTATTTCTTTGAGATACAGGGGCGGCAAAGTTTACGACTCAAGGTGCGAGAAGCTCTTGAGGCATGGCGCACGTTGCAGCGTGGCAACCCGATCACGTACGATCTGGCTAAGGTGCTGTACAGTTACATGACCGGCAATGGCGTGCGTGTTGCACGTGGCCACAAAAAGATTCTTGGGGAAGAAGACGATACGTTCACGTTCGAAGAGTTGCGAGACAACAATGGGTTGCTGGCAACGCTTGATATGGCGTGGAACGAGGCGCTGGATAAAGTACCGGGTGTTGACGTTGCGTACGTTAACGCACTGGTACGCCGAGGCGAAGACCTCACAGCGCCTCCACGTATCAAACTAAGCACAATACACGGCGCGAAAGGCGGTGAAGCAGATAACGTGGTGCTGTTTACGGATTTGACGGTCGCTGCGGAGCGATCGATGGACGATGATCCGGACAGCATGCACCGTGTCTTCTACGTTGCGGTTACACGCACAAAGAAGAACCTGTTCACTGTCTTGCCAGAAAACTTTTATCGGAGCTACACGTTATGAGCGATCACTTTGAGGTCAGTGTCGGTGACCGTAAGGAGAAGGTCTACTTCAAAGACATTCCCGACGGATCAGCAGGCCTGTTACCGGACATGGTGAACCAGCCGCCTCATTACGCAGACTCCGAGATCGAATGCATAGACGCGATGGTGGCTGCCTTCGGGCGCGAAGCCGTCGCCACTTACTGTCGAATTGCCGCGTTCAAGTATATATGGCGGGCAGGCAAGAAGTTTGATGCAGAAGAAGATTTAAAAAAAGCCATCTGGTATCTGCGCTTCACCTACGAAGATCCCCGGAGTGACTGATGCAAAAAGAAACACGCTTGCAGTTTCCGTTGTTTACACCAAACGCGGAATGGACTGCACCGTTTGAACTGAAAGACATAACCGACGCGAAAGAGATCGCGATCGACCTAGAGACACGTGATCCACACTTGAAAGAGTACGGTCCCGGCTGGCCTCGCAAGGATGGCGACGTCGTGGGCATCGCAGTCGCAACCGAAGGCTGGGAAGCCTACTACCCGATCGCACACCTTGGCGGCGGCAACCTCGACAAGAACGTCGTGCTGCGCTGGCTGAAGAAGCAGTTATCCACAGGTTGTCCCAAGATCATGCACAACGCGCCGTATGACTTGGGCTGGCTCAAAGCTTTAGATATCCCGGTCAACGGGCCAATCATCGACACGATGATTATGGCGGCGTTACTGGACGAGAACCGCTACAGCTATAGTCTGAACGCCCTGTCCTACGACTATCTGGGCGAAGCCAAGTCAGAAAAGCTACTGACCCAAGCGGCGGTGGACTTTGGTGTCGATCCAAAAGCCGAGCTATGGAAGCTGCCAAGCCAGTTCGTCGGGCCGTATGCCGAGATGGACGCTCGGTTGGCCTTCGATTTGTATAAATTTTTTAAGCTTGAGATCGCCAAGCAAGACCTCAACACGGTCTGGGATCTTGAAACACGGCTCACGCCTTGCCTGATCGACATGACCTTCCGAGGTATCCGGGTCGACATGGATCGATGTGAGCGTACAAAGCAGGCGCTGATTAAGCGCGAGAAGGCGGTGCTTAAGAAGATCGAAGCGCAGGCCGGTGGCAATGTAGAGATCTGGGCGGCAGCGTCACTATCGAAAGCGTTCGACAAACTTAATATCAAATACCCACGCACCGCGACCGGGCAGCCGTCGTTTACCAAGTCGTTCCTTAGCGAGAACCCACACGAATTTGCAAAGATGGTTGTAGAGGCCCGCAACCTCAACAAGGTGCAGGGCACGTTTGTGTCGTCGATCATGCGCTACGTGTCCAAAGAAGGCCGGATACACGGACACATCAACCAGTTGCGTAGTGACGATGGGGGTACGGTTAGCGGGCGCCTGTCTATGTCCAACCCAAACCTTCAACAGATCCCGGCTCGTGATCCCGAACTGGGACCTATGATCCGCAGTTTGTTTCTACCAGAAGAAGACGAGCAGTGGGCTGCAATCGACTTCTCGCAGCAAGAACCACGGATCTTGGTTCACTACGCACAAATCTTCGGCAAGTGGAAAAGCAGGCCGTTGGGCGGCGCTCAAGAGTTTGTAGACGGCTACAACAGTGACGCGAGCATGGACTTCCATACAATGGTCGCTGAGATGGCCCAAATCCCGCGTAAGCAGGCCAAAACGATCAATCTTGGCATGATGTACGGCATGGGTGTAAACAAGCTGGCAGACCAGCTAGACGTCGATGTCGACACTGCCAAAGAACTGACGAAGCAGTACCACAACCGGGTGCCTTTCGTTAAAGAGTTGATGAATGGCGTATCACGGGCCGTGGACCAGAAAGACGACGGTTCGATCCGCAGTCTGAAGGGACGTAAGTGCCGGTTCGATATGTTTGAGCCGCTGGGCTACGAACTGAAGAAAGCATTGCCTAAGAAAGAAGCACGGGCGCAGTACGGCGACACAACGCCCCTGCGGCGTGCCTACACATACAAAGCTTTAAATCGTCTAATACAGGCGTCTGCTGCCGATATGACCAAGCAAGCGATGGTCGATCTGTACGAGGCCGGTGAGCGTCCCCTACTGCAGGTTCACGATGAACTGGGCTGCAGTGTGCGCGATCTAGAGCATGCAAAGAAGATCCGAGAAGTCATGGAAGCAGCCGTCACGTTACAGGTGCCCAACAAATGCGACATTGACCTTGGGCCAAGCTGGGGTGAAGCAGTCGAAGTCTAAGCTTGCACGCACTTGCAGATTAAATGCGGGCCGTATTGCCGACAAAGTTTAAAAACTTTAAACCCGCTGAGACGATCCGGACAATTGACTGCGTCCGGTCCTAACTGATCCCAGTACGTTTTGGTTGTCGGGGCTGCGCAGCCCGTTAGAAAGAGGATTAAAACCCCGCCTAGCAGCCACACGGGCGGGGATCGTGTTGGAAGGCCGTGATGTTGCCTTGGCTTGGAGTGGAGACGGGTGTTAGAGCCCGTCAATCAAGTACACCAAGATCCCGCGCTTCTTGCAACCGATCTTCTTGCCATTCTTTGAATATTTTGCGCAGTTGACCACTGATTGAGCGGTCTTCTTCAAACGCGATTTTTTTAATGTCCCGGTAGACCTCAACAGGCACCAGAACCGATTTCCATTTAGATGTATCCATGCGCTATTCTCTTACTATATAAGATGATATGTCAAGATATATCGGGCTTACGGGCTTCATGTAGCGTTTGAGGCCACCCGGCGCTTGGATCACGGATTTCTAGCGAGTAAAAGTCTTGTCCGAGGTGCTTACGCGCCTCTGTCGTGGCAATCTTCACTGCTTCCTCTGTGCTTTCTGCGTCGCACGCAAAAAACTTGCGTGTGGTAATCAAGATCTCAAGATCGTGATGCTTCATAAACCTTCACCGTTCAGATACTTGTTATGGCTTTGCAACGCGACAGAGTCCATCGGCATCGATCGCATCGTCATACCAATGATTTTGTTCTGTTCGAACTTCATTTCCATCGCATCGTTGATTTGTTCCAACGTCAAGCCTTGGTAAACCTCAGTTTTATACATGTTGGAAGGTTCTTGAAACGTCAAGATCATCTCCCAATTTCGTTGTGCGTTCATATGATTTCTACTCCAATCATCAAAAACAAAAAGATCGCCATGCAGTCGTAACCACAGCGGTCCCAAGCTTTAGTCACACGCTTCACAATGTAATCTTTTGCCGTCTTCATCTTCGACCTCGTATAGTGGCTGGCCACAATCGTCACACAAAACCTCATCGTCGTCATATGGGTTATCAAAAGCCCAATCCGATCGTTCGATCATAGTCCACGGCTCCTGTACCACGGCTTACCGGCAGGACTCAGAACCAGATCGTACCGATTCAAGATGTTGTAGACGGTGTGCGCCGGTAACCGCAACTGCCTAGACAGCGAGGCTTTCGACAATCGCGGCTCTTTGTCACGCGCCAGCAAGACTTTGAGTATGGTCGTGTCTGGAATGGTGGCCTTTTCCGTTCGCACCTTTTGCATTTTCAGCAAACTGTGCCGATCGCTTTCCAGCCGGTCTGCGTAGCGTTGCTGGTATCGAATTGCTTCAATCATTTTTTAAAACTTTTCAGCGGGTTCTGGGTACAGCGCGCCTAATTCTTTTTCGATCATGTCCTTGATGTCGAGTAAAAGCGGTTCACGCAATTGAGTGCTGGGGCCGATTTTAATTTGCGACCGAGTTTTTGTGTCAGCAACCCTGCCCATATTGTATTTGGCTTCCAACATTGCGTCTGCCTCACTTTGTCCTTCCCGGCGCTTTAGAACTTCCGTGTTAACTACAAGTACTTGGATCAGAGCTCTTTTGCACACCTTTTCCATAATCCGGTTTGCCATCTCATCCACCATTTCTTTGGTCACCGCTTTAACTTCTTCTTTGACCATTATTAGTAAAGCTTCTTCCGTGCGTTTCATAGCTCACCTTCATCGCACATGTACAGCTTTTGCGTGCCGACGTTGAAATCCCAACTTGTAGCCGTTTGTCGTTTGAAAGATTCGTAAAGTGCTTCTATCTGGCAGCCACCCTGTAACAGGACTAAGTTTGCATAGCCATCAAATCTAGGATCGTCACTTTCTTCCACCGCATGCATAGCGGTTTCCAAATCGCTCCCGTCACGCCACAACCTGTCCATCAACAAAGTAAATTGGTCTTTGTTCATGGTCACCGTAAACTCGTCACGGGCCTCGTTTTTTAAATCTTCAACCTGACCCTTCAGCTTTTGAACCTGCGCTCGCAACTGGTCTTTAGTCTGTGCTTTCATCACTTTCTCCTAACAAAAAATTACACAAGGCCTGACCTTTGGCCAAGCCCACTTCTGTTTCAGACAACCCTGCGGTCGCCTGTTTCTCTGCCCCGCATATCCGGCGCAAAAACCTTAGTCGATTCTTGTCTTCAGACGTTCGATTCGGCTTGCTTAACAACTGCAATAGCTCGGTATGCACGTCGATAGAATCTTCAAACTTCATTATTACGTTTCCTTCCCGGCACGTACGACAAGCGCACGTCGACCTTTACAATGTCTTTGCGGTAAACAAAGTTTTCCTGCATCGCCTTTTGAATCAGCGGCACAACGCTCTGCGCGTCGAACACGTCATCACCGTCGTCGCTCAACACTTCGATCCACATCATCCGTGGCACGACACGGCGCCGCTTCATTTACCCTGCTCCTTGACCGCGACCTCTACCTCACGCAGCTTGCGCTTCAGAGCTCGGACTTCTTTTAAAAGTTCGTCAAGCACGGCCCGCGAGTCTTGGACCAGATCCATAAATTCACGGGCCTCGGCCTCGTCTAACTCAACGCGTACTTCGATGCGCTTCATGCCACCCCCAGCCGATTGATTGTGTAGTCGTCATTTTTTTTAAGTTCAGCTAAATTGAAAATAGCGTCAATGAAGTACTCAGTGTCACCCGAGTACGGGCATCCAAATCCGTGTTCTTGCTGAATGTATGCATCTGCTGATTCAACAACGGCGTTGCTCGGATAAACTTTGTCCGTTTTGTCTGTTTTTAGAACAAACCAATCTTGTTCACCACCACCGGGATGCCAGATGACTAGCCATTTAGTTGCGTCAGTCATTCCAAGTCCTCTTTCATCAAAGCTTCCATCTGAGCTAAGAGTTCGTCACGTTCGGCTTCTGCTTCACGCCGCGCGGCCTGTTGCCGGGCGATCTCTTCTTCAAGGATTGGCATAGCGACATCGTGGCCGATAATGTCGGCCAACTCGTCGATGGCTTTTTCAAGAACCTCCAGTTCTTTTTCGTCTTTCGTGCTGGACGCATCACGCAGCGCGCTGCGGTAGCACGCGACGTCGAGTTCGTGGGAAGTAAGTTCTGTTTTCATTCACATTTCTCCAAAAGGGGTAAGCGAGATTACGGGATGTTGCATATCAATGCAACCCTACTTCTCTCCTTTGATTATTGCCAGCGCCCGGTCGGCTTTTTCTTTGAGGCCCTCGCTGCCGTGTTTGCAGAAATTAACTTGCAGCTTGCTGTTGGCCGGTTCGCCTTTACGCCACACTTCTACATACATGGCTTTGAGAGCGATCTGTTCAAGTAGGTCCCGCAGTTCTGCGAGTTGTTCGTCTGTTGGTGTCATTCACTTCTCCTTAAAAAAATGGGGGCGCACGGCCCCCGGTTGGTTGTAGGTGTTTATGCAGTGTAAACTTCAAACCATTCTTCGCCGTTTTCTTCCTTGTGCGTTTTCACGTGGGGGTCAAAAGGGCAGCCGTATGAATAACCGATCTTGCCTTTCAGCGTGTCTAGCATCGCGTGACACTCAGCGGCCAATAAATCGCTGTACGCATATCGGGAAAGGTTGAAGCCTCTGAAAATACCGTCGTCAAAAAAGTCGGTCTTCAATTTGGTTTGAAGCCCATCAGGAAAGTTTTGCTTAATGAAGCTGTATATATCTTCAAGACTTTCGATGACGACTTTGCCGCCCACGGTTTTGTCTTCACTCATGGTGAATCTCCTTTTTCATTGTTAATGAGCAAAACAGGCCGCCAAGCTGTTTGGATTTTTAGGCGTCCCTATATTTTAACATGGGAGACGTCGCATATGGTGGAGAGATAATGGACTGTTGGTGGAGAAATATGGGAGATCTTATATGGAGTGTTACTAAAGGTAACGGGTGTTACTTCACGTAGCACGGGTCACGGCTCGGGGGACAAAAAACGGCTTTATATATAGAGTTTTTGGAGCAAATTACTTTTTGAAAAAAAAATAAATTTTCAAAATGCCGGTACAGGCGGTACAGCGGTACAGATCGGCTCTAGCCCTTGTCGCGTAAGGCTTTCAGCCGTACCACTACCCGTACCACTGTTTTGCAGTGGTGGGACGCTTCTGAAAAAAAAGGGATGTGTGTTATAGGCGTCTGAAAAAAAGTTTTTATAAAAAAAATAAAAATGGCTGGAAAAGACTATAACAGTAAGGCGATTTATAAACATATGCGATTAGTCGTTGACATCGGACGATCGCATAGTGTTAGCGTTTGGGTATGACTTGGTTATTGATGAAAATTATAAGTTGGTTTGATCGGCCGCCCGAAGTAGACGATCGGCTACGGGAGCGGATGCGCGAATATGAGCGCGCGAAAGCCGGGGTTGACCCTAACGCCGTTATATCGGATGATTCGCATACACCTATAAAAGAGAGTGCGAATTGTGAAAACGATAAAAAAACTTTTAGATACTGATACGACTAACGGCAACACGAAAGTAGCGAAAACCGCCGCGTTTCAAACTAGTTTAGGCCCCGTCCGCTTGGCGTCCCTAAGCCTGTTACCCGATGAAACGCTTTGCCCCGGCAGCAAAGCCGCCGGCTGCATGAAACCTTGCTTAAAAGAAGCCGGCATGGCGGCCGTGTTTGAATCTATCAATAAGGCCCGGCAAGCTAAGACTGATTTTTGGCATGCTGACCAATCCGGCTTTTTGGATCAATTACGCCGGGAACTAACCAATTTTTTAAAACTATGCCGCAAGCAGGGCGTGCAGGGCGTTGTGCGCCTTAATGTGTTGTCGGATATCCAATGGGAGCGCCACGGCATCCCGCAAGCATTCCCGGAGCTTTTCTTTTTAGATTACACCAAGCTTGCCAAACGACTCGGCAAAACGCCGGCGAACTATCATTTGATATTCAGTTACAGCGACCGGCCGCAGTACGCGAAACAAGTAGAGCGTGCCGAGAAAACCGACGCGCCGCTTGCTGTAGTTTTTAAAAACGGCATCCCGGCCGAATACCGGGGGCGGCCGGTTATTGATGGCGACCGATCGGACATATTGAACGCATTAGCCGGGCCTGTAGTCATTGGCTTAAAAGCGAAAGGCCCCGCCAAAAACGACACAACCGGCTTTGTGGTCGATAGCAATTTGATAGCGCGCGTCGCCGCGTAAACTTTTAAAAAATCGGTTGCGTTTACTTGCCCATATGCGAGAATGCGCATGCGGCATCGAATCAGGCCAAGCCGCATGGCCACAAAACAGGTAAATAAGTGATGTTAGATACCAGACTTGAAAACCAAAACGGCACGTTGGAAAGCATTTTGCGAACCATTAGCGAGCAAGCCTCCCGTAAAGCCGACTACATAGCGCCCACAAGCGAGCTACAGGTACAAACTACCGAGGGCCGCACTAGCGTAGTGTTCGAAGCTAACCGTGGTGAACCCACACAATTTTTTGAAACCAATGAAGTAGCGTTTCAGCAACTAGCGGGCAACTGCGACATAGATGTCAGAACCGCTCGCCGGTTGCGTGACAACGAAAACTATGCGCCGGAATTCGATGCGCTCGTGAACAAAATTCTAGTAAATGAGCCTAAAAACAAAATGATTCGCACGTTTGACGGCGAGAATCCTATCTGCCGCGCCATTGTCAGCGATAAGTTCAAAACTTTTGATAACGTCGATCTAGTGAAAGCCGCGCTGCCGCAACTGATCGATAGCGACGCCAACTGGAAAATTGTTAACGGCACGGTTACCGATCAGCGCTTATACATGCGTTTGAAATCCGAAAACCAAATAGCGGAACCGGCGATCGGCGACACTATGGCCAATGGCATACTTTTAAAAAATAGCGAGGTCGGTTTGGGATCTGTCGAGGTTTCCCAATTGGCTTGGACGCTATGGTGTTTGAATGGTTGCACGACCGAAAACAAGTCACGCCATACGCACGTGACTAGCGCGCGTGGTGGCGATCAGTGGGCGCTGTTAACCGATGAAGCTAAGAACGCCGACAACAAAGCGTTAGAATTGAAACTGCGCGATGTGGTTGCAGCGTACGGCAGCCGCGAGTCATTCGATGCGCACGTTGAATTGATGCGTCAGGCGCACGGCGATGTGGTCGAGAACGGTTTGATGAACCCGCAAGGCGTGGTCGACGCGGTAGTATCGGTGCTCAAACTGCCGAAAAAATCTGGCGGCGACATATTGAGCGGACTAATGCAAACGATCCAGCAACCCGGTTACACCAACAAGCCGATAAGCCGCGCGACTATCGTGAACGCGGTTACTGCGGTTGCCCACACTGCCGACGCGGATAGTCTCGATGATTGGTACAGTAACGGCCGCACCGTTTTAGACTTGCCCGCTAACCAATGGGAAACGATAGCGCGCGCTGCGTAGATCTACCCACCCACCAACACAAGGCCCCATCGCGGGGCCTTTTTTTTGCCTGCGACTACTCTTATACTCTGGCTATCGCCCCCTACCGGGGCGCGCTAATAGGAAAACGAAAAATGGATTTATTAAAAACCGCAACATCGGAACAATCGACCGCATTAGTTCGCATTTTCGAAAGGCACGTGCGCGATAGTGAGCACGGCGATTTTAAAAACCTCGGCTTTTTGGATTGGATCAAACGCGACGTGATCCGTTCGCACGCTATGGATTGCTTACTGGCGACCGTGCCCGGAATGACAATCGGCATAGAAACCGACGGCCTTTCTCATACGTAATAGGAAAACGAAAAAATGAAAATGCAATTGCTCAAATTAGTACCGGCCGGCGAATTCGTAAAAAGAAAACCGGACGCTAAAAAAACCTACGTTCGCGGCGAATACGATCGGCGCTATAAAAAATACCGATTAGATGATTGGGACGATATCAGCCGCGACATTATGTTGCCCGGCAATACGCCCGTGTATGTCGGCTTTGACTTCTAACCGATCGGTCGATCGATTTGGCCCGCCATGTGCGGGCCTTTTTTTTGCCTGCCGTTTTACCGGTTAAACAGGCCCCGGCCCGCCTCCCCCGGGCGGCCTGATTCGTACCGCGCCCCGTGGTGCGTGATCCATTGTCCCCGGCGCATGGCCCCCGGTCCGCGATTCGCCGGCCGTGATCCAAGGCCCGCGCCCCGTGGACGTTTGTGTTTTTAAAAACGTGGAAGTCATTTTGGGCCGTTTTTTAACTTCCAAGGTCCGCGAATATTGGCCCCCGGTCCGCGCAGCATGGCCCCCGGGCCCGGGTCCCCGGCTCGGGTCCCCCGGACAATAGAGGCTAACAACAATGCACAGGGATCGACGCCCCGGCGATTCCAACGCGGCCGTTGGGTAAAAAAAACAAAGCGTGTAAAGGTGCAGGTTTCACGCAAACAATTCACAATAAAAACCAACGAAGTACCAAGGGCCTTTAACTGTGATAAAAAAGTGCTATATTTGCGTCCCAAGTCCACTCTGATATGGGATTTGATGCATGGCTAAAGAGGCAGGAAAAGTTGAAACGCGTGGCCGCCCGCGCGTAACGGAAAATAGTCGGCTAACCGGGAAGCAAGTGAAGTTTGTCGAGTTGGTTGCGACGCGAGAAGGGCAAGATACGCTCCGTAATCTGGCCGCAGAGGCGGGATTCAGTGTCAAAGGTGCGCACACCCGTGCGTATGAGATGTTAAATCCGAACAAATCACCGCATATTGCGAAGGCGCTGCGTGAGCGGCGACGTGAGTTAGCGGAGAAGTACGAGGTTAACTACTCGCGACACATAAGAGATCTGCAACGAATACGTGACGAGGCTCTGGAAGCCGGGGCGTACAGTGCTGCGGTGCAGGCTGAGAAAGCACGGGGCTTGGCCCAAGGTGACATCTACGTCAACAAGAGTGAAGTTCGTCACGGGTCGATTGACCAGATGTCGAAAGAAGAGGTTGTGAAGGCGTTGAACGAGTTGAAGGCCCAGTTGGGTGAAAAGGTAATCAATGTCGAAGCGGACGGAGTCGAACTTCTGGAAGACGTTAAAGTCCAACATTGAGAAGCTGGACTCGGACGTGGTGCTGACTCGCATTGAGAACAGTCAGACGCCGGGTATACCGGATTTATTGTTGATGGACCGTAACAAGCGGCTGCATATGATCGAGTTGAAGGTTGCGAAGGGCAATCAGATCAAGTTGTCGCCGTTTCAGGTCAGTTTTGCGGTTCGGCATCAGGGCAGTAATTGCTGGGTATTGGTCCAGCGTTGGCGGCCCTCGGACACACAAGCGGAGTGTTTATTGTATTCAGCAGATCAAGTGATGGATGTATCGGTGAAGGGCATGCACGCATCGCCGCCGAGTTTGACGTTTCCGTGCTCGGCGGGCTATGAGCCGCTTGTTGAGTATTTGAGTCAGGGACCCCTATGAGTCTCTCTTTGGATTCGACCACGGATGTTCAGAAATTACGTTTGGAGTTGCGTCTGAAGCAACTTGAGCGTGTGGAATCCTGCCAAAATAATTTTTTACCATTTGTAAATTCTATGTGGCCGCAGTTTATTGCGGGTCGGCATCACTATTTGATTGCTGAGAAGTTGGAAGAGATCGCGAATGGGACGTTGAAGCGGTTGATAATCAACATGCCCCCGCGTCATACGAAGAGTGAGTTTGCGTCTTTTTTGTTTCCGGCGTGGATGATTGGTCGTAATCCGGCGATGAAGATCATACAGGCGACGCATACGACCGAACTTGCGGTGAACTTCGGTAGGAAGGTCAAGAATCTTCTGGAGCAGGACGATTATCAGGAGATATTCGATAATACGGTCTTGTCGGTGGACAGTAAGGCGTCAGGGCGCTGGGACACGAAATCCGGTGGTATGTATTACGCGGTGGGTGTCGGTTCGAACTTGGCGGGCCGTGGTGGTGATTTGATCATTATTGACGATCCGCACTCGGAGCAGACGGCGATGTCGGCGAGCGGGTTTGAGAATGCGTGGGAGTGGTACACGGCGGGTCCCCGGCAGCGTTTACAGCCGGGTGGGGCGATCGTTCTGGTACAGACGCGGTGGTCTGAGAAGGACATGACGGGCAATTTGATCCGTCAAATGACTAAAGACCCCAATGCAGATCAGTGGGAAGTCGTTGAATTACCTGCAATTTTGCCATCTGGCGAGCCCACTTGGCCTGAGTTCTGGAAGAAAGAGGAGTTGGAGTCGGTCAAGGCGTCGATACCGCCGTACCAGTGGAACGCGCAGTATCAACAGGCGCCGACGTCCGAGACGTTGGCTATATTGAAGCGAGAGTGGTGGCGTTTTTGGGAAGGTGCGTCGATCCCGGACCTGCAGTATGTAATCCAAAGCTACGACACGGCGTTTTCGAAACGCGAGACAGCGGACTACAGTGCGATTACTACGTGGGGTGTGTTTTACCCGGAAGAAGCTGGGGGCCCCGCGAACCTTATCTTGCTGGATGCGAAGAAGGGGCGATGGGATTTTCCTGAGTTGAAAGACATTGCGTTGGAGCAATACAAATATTGGGAGCCAGAAACGGTAATTATCGAGGCAAAAGCCACAGGGACCCCTCTGACCCACGAACTGCGGCAGGTCGGCATACCGGTTGTAAATTTCACGCCTAGTCGTGGTAATGATAAGTTATCAAGAGTACATTCTATCTCTCCGCTGTTTGAAGCGGGGATGATCTGGGCTCCGGATGAGAGTTGGGCGCACGAAGTAATTGAAGAGTGTGCTGCATTCCCGAACGGGACCCACGATGACTTGGTGGACAGCACGACGCAGGCGTTGATGCGATATCGCCAAGGGAACTTTGTGAGCCTGCCCAGTGACGATTGGGAAGAAGGCTATGCGTCGAGTCAATTAGTTTCGGCGGCTAATTATTATGGATAAATTTTATTTTTTTGAGGGCACGTCATGCTACCAATGCTTTTGAGAATGTTAGGTGCCGCAAAAAGCCGAGCTATGAAACAAGGGCGGGAGTTGGCTGAAGAGTCCATGACTGCGGTGACTCGCAAACGTCTGGAAGCAAAGCAACGTAAGACGATGGACGAAATAAACGACCTTCGACGGCAGATCAAAGAACAAACACCGCCAGACCAGTTTCCACCCGAAGGGTTTTCAGAAGGTGGTCGTGTAATCGGACCGGGGCTCTCGGGCCTATTGCGTGGTTACACACAGGGACCCCTTGCACGTGTTTCACGTGAAACACAAGAACCTGTTGGCATGTTCCGTGGTGGAGGCATGGGTCGTTTTGTACCCGAACTAGATTTTTCAAATGTGCAGATCGATCCATCTGCATTACCCGCTTACGCAGTTCCTGCACAAGCCGCAGAGGCTCTTGCGGCACAGCAGGCGACACAAACAACTCCGGCAGCCGCGCCAGCGATGCCTACGACACAAGATTTGATAGCGCAACAAAGGGCTCTTGAACAGGCGGCGGCTTTCCAAAACCCCGAAGGCATGCCAGAACAGACTATTTATGGCACAGCACCGAACCAAACCCCGTTTGAACCGGGCATGTTGTTATACGAAGGCACGGACGTCCTTCAATCCCCGACCATAGAAAACTATCAAAATCGCGGCGGTACACGACCTGTCGACACAACGCCGGTAGCCACAACACCTGTTGAGACTGTAGAAGTAGCAGCCGATCCCGTGGCTACTACGCCGGTAGCTACCACTCCTGTAGCTACCACTCCTGTAGCAACGACGCCCGTTGCGGCAGCGCCTGTCGAAACCACTCCGGCGGCGGTAGCCGAAGCCCCTGTAGCCGCTCCGGTTGCAACGGTTCCTGCCGACCCTGTTTATTTGCCCCCTGCAGAGGTAGCCCCTGTGGTTGCTGGGCCATCCGCAGCAGAAATATTAGCCGCTGAACAAGCTGCAGCAGACGTACTTGCAGCACAAGAGGCCGAACAAATCCGAATCGCAGAAGAAGAGGCTGTACGCGTGGCGGCAGAACAAGAAGCCATTCGTATTGCAAACGAGCAAGCGGCAGCGGATCTATTAGCGCAGCAAGAAGCGGCTCGCATAGCTCAAGAACAAGCCGCCGCCGAAGAAGCTCAAAGGCTTGCGTCTGAATTGCTTGCTGCCCAAGAAGCAGAAAAGGCCCTGATAGCAGAACAGTTGGCTGCGGAACAACTAGCGGCAGAGCAGCTTGCAGCACAACAAGCTGCACAGTTAGTCGCAGATCAAGAAGCCGCCGCCCAGCTTCAAGCAGCGGAGCAGTTGGCTGCCCAGCAAGCAGCGGATCGTGTTGCAATGGAAGCACAGATAGCTGCCACGCCTGATCCCGATCCTATTTACGAGGCACCTACACAAGGTGAGCTTTTGCAGGCCGCAGAAACCGCACAAGCAGCCGAAGCGCCGTTATTTACTACACCGACAGAAACAGACACGGCAATCGATCGGGGAGCGTATGGTCGACCGACCGGTCTGGGTCTTACCGGTATTCAATCGTTACTCAATCGGGTGGATCTCGATGTGGCGGACACGATATCGCCATACACCACCGGATTCCCGACAACCCAAGGCATGGACATTCAGCGCACGTACATGCCGTTTGAGGGTACAGAAGAAGAGCGTGCAACAGGCTACACGATGCCTGTGTACAAACCCGTAGCTCAACAAGCGGTACCGTCGTTGTTTGACACGACTGATTTTACTGACATTGATCCCGACGCGTTTACCGCAGGGTCAGCAGCACCGGGGGAAAACTCCGGCATTATTAATACGGGCACCCAAAGCACGGCCCCCGGCACGTTTGGACTAGAACCTACGCAAATGTATCGATGTGGTAACGGTTACATCCTGAACTTTGTAAATGGCAAACCCGTTTGTGTACGACAAGGTGGCGGGGGTCCGGGAAAACCGGCTCGTAAAGATCCCGAAATTGTTGACATAGCGAATCCGGGTGGTATGCGCTACGGGGGTGATGTAGGCTTGAATCGAGGCATCGGTAGCTTTGGAGCTTAGATATGGCAAATGGTGACACACCTCCTGTTTCTTTAATGGATCGTCAAGGTATGGACCTTGACTTAGACGACGTGCAGGCGGTGGAAGTCGAGGCTTTGCCCGGCGACATATCGACACGTGTAGAGATAGAAGGCGTTGAGATCGTTGAAGAGGACGATGGCGGCGCTACTTTAGACTTTGACCCGTTTCGTAATCGAGATCGAGAAGACGACTTTTACGACAACCTTGCAGAGTTTCTACCTGATTCGGTGCTTTCCCAAGTTTCGAACGAGCTCATGGATCAATACAGCGCCAACCGTGCATCTCGACAGGATTGGGAAGACGCGTACTCCAAGGGCCTTGAGCTTTTGGGCTTCAACTACGAAGAGCGTACAGAGCCCTTTCGGGGCGCTACTGGCGTAACACACCCACTTTTGGCAGAAGCAGCGGTTCAGTTCCAAGCGCAGGCGTTTAACGAGCTATTGCCAGCGAGCGGCCCAGTACGAACCACGGTCCTTGGCTCACAGAGCACGGACAAGATGGACCAAGCCAAGCGTGTTCAAGACTTTATGAATTACTACATCACTAATGTGATGGAGGAATACACGCCTGAGTTTGACCAGATGCTGTTTTATTTGCCCTTGGCAGGGTCAACATTCAAAAAAGTTTACTTCGACGACGCTTTAGGTCGGCCTGTTTGTAAATTTATACCGGCAGAGCATCTTGTTGTGCCGTATGAGAGCAACGATCTGGAGACTTGTCCGAACATAACGCACATCGTGCGTATGTCATTGAACGATTTGCGCAAACAACAGGTCAGCGGCTTCTACCGGGACATCAAAGTACTGCCTTCGCAGCCTGATTCGACCAGTGTCAGCGACGAAATTGACTACATTGACGGAACGAGGGCTTCTAGTGTCGATTATGACTGCACTTTGTTGGAGTGCCATGTCGATTTGGACCTTGAAGGGTACGAAGACACGGACGAAGACGGTGAAATGACGGGCATCAAAGTGCCTTACATCGTTACGATCAGTGAAGACAACGGCAAAGTGTTGTCAGTGCGCAGAAATTACCGTGAAGACGACCCTTTGACGGCCAAAATCCAGTATTTTGTTCATTACAAGTTCCTACCGGGCTTCGGTTTCTATGGAATGGGCTTGATTCACACGATTGGCGGTCTTTCTAGGACTGCAACCGCTGCTTTACGTCAATTAATCGACGCAGGCACGCTTTCTAACCTGCCTGCAGGCTTCAAAGCACGTGGTTTGAGGATCAGAGACGACGATGACCCTCTACAACCCGGTGAATTCAGAGATGTAGACGCTCCGGGCGGCGTGATACGCGATAGTTTGATGCCTTTGCCCTTCAAAGGGCCGGATGGCACGTTATTTCAGCTTTTAGGCTTTGTAGTCAGCGCGGCTCAAAGATTTGCAACTATTACCGATATGAAGGTAGGTGATGGCAATCAATCGGCGGCGGTTGGCACGACGATTGCTATGATTGAGCAAGGCGGTCGTGTTATGAGCGCCATACATAAGCGCCTACATTACGCCATGAAAGTAGAATTTCGGATTTTGGCGCGTGTGATGAACGAAAGCCTGCCAGATGTGTACCCGTACGCCGTTGCGGGGGCCGATCAGGCGGTGAAATCCAAGGATTTTGATGAACGTGTAGACGTATTACCGGTTTCTGACCCAAATATCTTCTCGCAAAGCCAGAGGATCGCTTTGGCTCAGACTGAACTACAACTTGCTATGCAGGCGCCGCAGATACACAACATGCCGCAGGTATATCGTCGAGTTTACGACGCTATGGGTGTCAGAAATGTAGATCAGATCTTGAACGCTGAAGTGCCCGACGAAGTGCGCCCGAAAGATCCTGCGCAGGAAAACATGGACGCCCTTGAGAACGTGCCTTTAGAGGCTTTTAAGGGTCAAGATCACATGGCGCACATACAGTCCCACCTGTTGTTCGTAACCGGCGGTGTGGCCGCTACGTTGCCACAGGTGGTGCTTACGATACAGAAGCACATCTTGAACCATATTCAGTTGATGGCAGAAGAGCAGGCAGAGGCTGCTTTTGCTCAACAGAACCCGAATGTGGCCATTGCAGATCCTACGAACAATGCACCGTTCCAAGCGATGGTGGCGCAGTTTGTAGCACAAGGAATGCAACAAGTTGTCGCACTGGGTCAGCAGATTCAGCAGGCAGGTCAGCCACAAGAGCAGCAAGGACCCGATCCGTTGATTGCGTTGAAAGAGCAAGAACTGCAACTCAAGGCGCAGCAAGAGCAAAACGACGTGGCAGAGGAGCAGGCCAAACTGCAGTTGGAGCGTGAAAAACTTGCTCAACGTGAAGCAAACTTCCAGCAGAGGCTGGCAAGTCAAGAATCTCAGACTCAAGCACGCATTCAAGCGGGCATTGAGCGGGAGCTTTTGAAACAAAGAGGTGACGCATGAGAACAGTCAAAGTAAATGGCGTAACGCCAAAAGAACCGCCTACGCCCGTTGCGAAAGCGGAGATACAGAACCAAGGCAGTATTCCGTACGCAGTTGCGAAGGAAGAAGCTACGCCAAACACAATGACAGCAAAAATTACACGCGGTAAAAAGCGTGGAATGGGTGCTGCTTTGCGTGGCGGGGACTTTACAATCGCATAAAACGCGATAGTATCGGAGTTGCTCGGATAATAAACGACGAGGAAACTCATTGAACGATCTAGATGTCGTACAGTTTGTACAAAAAACATTAAAAGGTCGCAAAGCCCAAATTCAGGAACTCATGTCTGAAGGCGGGATCAAAGATATGGAACATTACAGAGAATGCATGGGTGAAATCAGAGCGTGCGATTACGTTTTGGTTGAGCTCTCTGAAATGCTTGAAAAACAGGAACAAAGAGATGCCTGATACGAATGAAGCACTGGATGTGTCCGGTTGCTACGTCGCAGATGAAAACCGGGTCTTAGACCCGTCCTTAGTAGACAAAGAGCTTATCGAACGCTTGCCACAGCCAACCGGCTGGCGCATTTTGATTATGCCTTTCCGCCCACCTGAAAAAAGCGACGGCGGTATTTTACTTGCTCCTAAAACTCTAGAAGAGGACGTAATACAGACTCAGGTCGGTTACGTGCTCAAAGCTGGGCCGCTTGCTTACAAGGATAAAGAACGCTATCCGACAGGCGAGTGGTGCAAAGAAGGCGATTGGGTGATCTTTGCTCGATACGCTGGTTCTCGTTTCCGTTTGAACGGCGACAAAAAAGCTGCCTTTGGTAGCGAAGTTCGCATGCTCAATGACGACGAAATATTGGGAACAATTCTAGATCCGAAAGATATTTATCACGGTTAGGGGATAACACATGGCAGAGTCAAGACCCGCCCATGAAGCGGATGATGGTCAGATCGACCTAGAATTCACAGAAGATGCGCAAGAAATTATTTTAGATGAGCCGGAAACGGCAGCAGAAAGCACCGTTGAAACCGCTGTAAGCGAAGACGGCACAGAAGACGAGCACGAACAATACGGCAAGTCTGTTCAAAAGCGTATTAATCAGCTTACAAAACGGGCGCGCGAAGCCGAACGAGAGCGCGAAGAAGCCGTTAAATTTGCTCAAGCCGTTCAACAAGAAAACAGCAGTGTCAAACAACGTCTTCATAACTTAGATAAGAGTTACATCGACGAGTATGGCAACCGCGTTTCTTCTGAACAGCAGCGAGCCAAAGACGAATATAAAACGGCGATTGAGACAGGCGATACAGATCGCCAGTTAGCTGCTCAAGAGAAGATGCAGCAATTAGCCGTAGCAGCAGATCGTCACGCACAGGCCCGAGCACAAAGAGAAGCGCAATCTGCTCAAGTTCAAGCCGAGATTGAACAGCCTGTTTATCAGCCTGCTCCGGCAACACAAAAACCAGATCCACGCGCTGAAGATTGGGCTGAATCAAACCCTTGGTTTGGTGAAGACTCCGCTATGACCTTTGCGGCCTTTGGGATTCACAAAGAATTGATCCAAGAAAAAGGTATGGACGGCACTAGTGACGAATACTATAGTGCTTTGGATTCAAGAATTAGAGAGTCTTTTCCTCATAAGTTTGCAGATGAAGAAGAGACTACGAATACACGCCGGACTACACAAACTGTAGCCGGGGTATCTCGTCCGTCGAAAGGCGGGCGCGGCAAAAAGGTTAGACTCTCCCCTAGCCAAGTAACTATTGCCAAACGATTGGGAGTGCCGCTTGAAGAATACGCGAAGTACGTGAAGGAGTAGACATGACAGATTCAACAGACAGAGAGATTGAGGCTATCAAGAAGACTTCTCGCGCAAAATCATCGAGGGCTGCGACTGCTAAACGCACGCCGTGGTCCCCCAAGTCAAATTTAGATGCTCCACCCGCGCCGGATGGATATAAGCATCGTTGGATTAGAGCAGAAACCCGTGGGTATGACGACACTAGCAATATTAGTGCTCGGCTACGCGAGGGTTATGAACTTGTTCGACGGGACGAATATCCAGATTTTGAGGCCCCTACGATAGATTCGGGTAGATATGAAGGAGTATTTGGAGTTGGCGGATTGCTTCTGGCTAGGATTCCACTGGAAACAGTAGCAGAACGAAACGCTTACTTTACACAAAAGCATGCGGATCAAGTTGAAGCTGTTGAAACTGATGTCCTACGCGAGAATGCACACTCAACGATGCGGATTGGCAAACCTGAACGCCAATCTCGTGTTACTTTTGGTGGTCCTCGTAATAATTAGGTATTAGGAGACTTTTATGGCAAATCAGGAAACCGCGTACGGTCTACGCCCAATCGGGTTGGTAGGTAGTGCGACGAACTCCACAGGTGTGACTAAGTATGAGATCGCATCTGACAATACAAACGCTATCTTCCAGTACAGCATTGTTGTCCCTCTCGCCGCAGGCGTGATTGACCAAGCTGGCGCTACTGATGGCGGTACTACACAAGCCCTTGGGGTTTTAGTAGGTATTGAGTACGTCGATAGCACAACTAAAAAGACCACGTTCTTAAACTATTGGCCCGGAGCCAACAGCGTAAGCGTTGACACGAACTTCCCTGTCAAAGCCCTCGTTGCTGACAATCCGATGCAAACTTTCCAAGTAGCAAGTGACGCGACTTTAACTAATCGCGCAACTGCTTTGGCTGGTGTTTTCGCAAACGCAAGCCTTGGAACTTCTGCTCGTTCGGGTTCTACAGACACCGGTCGATCTACTTCGGCGTTGGGTGTGTCAACTATTGCAACTACAGCTACATTGCCGCTGAAAATCATGGGCATCGTCGATGACGACGCTAACAGTGATTTTGCTGCAGCCGGTATACCGCTGATCGTTCGCATTAATGCGCACTACAACTCACCGAATGCTCGATTCGATTCACAAACCACTGCCACCACAACTGGCATCTAAGGTAGGAGAAATTCAATGCCTATTACTCGCGCACAATTAGCGAAAGAGCTTGAACCCGGCCTAAATGCTTTGTTCGGCTTGGAGTATGATCGTTACGATCAAGAGCACGCTGAAATTTTTGACGAAGAAACTTCTGACCGAGCGTTCGAAGAAGAAGTCATGCTTTCAGGGTTTGGTACTGCCCCTGTGAAATCAGAAGGCACCGCAATTTCATTTGATGACGCGCAGGAGACTTACACTGCACGATATACGATGGAAACAATAGCGTTGGCTTTTTCGATCACCGAGGAAGCCATAGAAGACAATTTGTACGACCGTCTGGCAGCACGTTATACACGCGCACTAGCTCGTTCGATGTCTCAAACCAAGCAAATCCGTGCAGCTACCGTTCTGAACAATGCATTCAGCACTGGATCACCGATTGGTGATGGTGCGGCTCTTTGTTCAGCGGCTCACCCCTCTATCTCTGGTAACCAAACAAACCTTTTGGCAACTGCTGCCGACCTCAATGAGACGTCGCTTGAGCAAATGCTGATTGAAATTGCTGGTTTGACCGACGAAAGAGGTCTGAAGATTGCCGTTCGTGGAATGAAGTTGATCATTCCAAAAGAACTGCAATTCATCGCAGAACGAGTGCTGAACTCAAACCTGCGTTCCGGAACGGCGGATAATGATATTAACGCCAACAAGTCAATGGGTATGCTTCCTGACGGTGCAGTAGTGAACCACTTCCTTACGGACAGTGACGCTTTCTTCATCAAGACAGACGCTCCTAACGGCTTCAAACTGTTCAACAGAACCCCCATCAAAACAGCGATGGAAGGGGACTTTGACACCGGCAACATGCGCTTCAAAGCTCGCGAAAGATACTCTTTCGGCGTCAGCGATTGGCGTGCCGTGTTTGGTACTCCGGGCGCGTAAAGCAAGCTTTTGCTGCTTTGGAAGGGCGACTATGTCGCCCTTTCTTTTTGCCTGTTGTTTAGTTATTGTTGACTGATCCTGACAGCCGCATTCCGTGGCTGACACCGGCCAAGACAGGAGAAAATCATGGCTAATACTACTTTCAACGGTCCCGTCCGTTCAGAGAACGGTTTTACTGTAGTTTCAAAAAATGCCACTACTGGCGCTTTTACCGATGTTGCAAACATTGCCTCTACGGGCATTGTTACGAACAAGTACGTCAAGCACGTAGGTTTTGCCACAGGGGTAACGGTTAACACCACTGCTGGCGATAGTCCTTCTATTGGCGAGTTCACGCAGCCTGCCAACACAATCATCACTGACATCAAGATCTTCTGTGACACCTCACCAGTTATTGGTACGGGTGACATTGGTTATGAGGTTGGTACTTCGTCTTCTGGCGCACAGATTGTTGCGGCAGTGACTGATGAGATTTTGGACGGCGGTACGACTGTTGTTGAGCACAACGTAACCACAACAACGCTTGTGGCCCAGACGCAAAGCGGCACTACGGCCCCTGCTTCTGTTCAGTACACTTCTGCTGCAAGAACGATTTTCTGCAACATCACTAATACCGTTGATGCGACTACTGCAGGATCTTTTACTTTCATCATTGAGTATGTGCAGATCGCTTAATAGGAGAAGTCTATGTCAGGCTCAGATGTAATTTCAGTTACTATTACGGCTGACACTGTTGCAGCGGATGATGATGGAATATCCGCAAATGCGGCAGTAGGCAACAACGCCGCCTTGACGATAGGTGGCGCATTAGCCTCCGGTGGATCTGTGACACTTAGTCATGCCAGAAAGGTGACTATCACTTCAGCGGGCGATGACGACGAAATATCTTTTACCGTAGTCGGTACAGACGTAAACGGCGATTCTCAAACTGAAACGGTCACTGGTGCGAACGCAGGTGTTGCGACTAGTAGTAACTTCTTTTTGACGATAGCGAGTATCACGGCAGTAGGCGATCCAGCGGGCAACGTGAAAGCAGGCATCAGCGCCGACGCTTCCGACGTTATTTTTGCAGGTAGGGCTCGATTAAAAGGCGCCTTTTTGACCAGCACGGCAAACGCGGGCAACGTGGATTTTTTGACCACTAGTCCTTCGGGCACTAGCTTGATGAAGATAAGCTCCGTGGGGTCTGCTACTGCTACAAGAGACGTGATCGTGCCAGAAGAAGGTGTTTTGTTCACTGCCGGTATTTTTGTGCAATATACGGTAAGCACGTTTTTGACTCTAACTACTTTTCATGCATAACGATGGCGACAACCAAAGACGTTAAAAGAACACCCTCGGGCCGCTTACAGTACCGAGGTGAAACTTTTTCTGGGTACAACCAGCCAAAAAGAACACCGGGCAAAAACAAAAAGTCCGCAGTTCTTGCAAAAAAAGGCACCGAGGTAAAGATAGTACGGTTTGGAGATCCAGACATGACTATTAAAAAAAGCCAACCGGGTCGTCGTAAGAACTTTAGAGCCCGCCATAATTGTGACACTGCGAAAGATAAATTTACCGCTAGGTATTGGAGTTGTGACGCATGGTAATGACACGCGGAGACATGCCCAGAGGTTTGACCTATTACGCGAAGGGCGGCGGCGCCTCAAAAAAAAGTAAAGGCAGCAAAATATGTCCTGCGGGCAAAGCTTGGGCAAAACGCACTTTTGACACGTATCCGTCAGCTTACGCAAACATGGCGGCATCGAAATACTGTAAAGACCCCAATTACGCCAAAGGCAGCAAAAAGAAAAAGTAATGGACATCTATCGTGTGCAGACAGGGACTAAATACGGGACGTTGTTTGCAAACGATGACGACAATCTTGCTGAACTTAAATCTTGGTTTTTGACCCAAGTTAGAGCCGACTTAGAGGAAGATAGCACTCTTACCGACAGTGTAATTGATCAAACGATAGCGAACTGGCAAAACACCTTTGACGAGTTGTCCAAAACTATTTCATACGAGGCAACAGACAAGGGGCTTTGCGAGTCTTTAGCAGGCGGGTATGTCGCTGCAGGTGGTAACACCATCATCAACAAAAGCATGGGTCTTGAGGCGTGGAGCTAGATAGATGGGCGAGTTAAAGAAATGGCGCGATCAAAATTGGGTTCGTATCAACGCCGAAGGCGATATTGTCGGCAAATGTGGCACATCTCCTGACAAGCGAAACCCTGATCGTTGTTTACCCGAGTCGAAAGCAAGAAGTCTGACGAAAGAGGAGCGTGCAGCAACCGCGCGCAAAAAGAAGAAAGAAGGCAAAAAGGGCAAAACAGTAGTGGCAAACACGAAGAAAGCCACTGTAAAGATGCGGAATGGGGGCGAGGTTCGTCAACAGATCGCCAGAGGTTGCGGCGCTATTATGAGCGATCGCAGGAAAAAAACGAAATATCTGTGAGGTTGATATGTCTAGAGTAAATCTTGGAATGGGCGGATTTAAGAAAAAAGCATCGCCTAAAAAGAAAAACATGAAAAGCAAGGGTAGCGCACAAGGCGTCAAAATGAAGTCGAAAGGCGGCGCTATGGGCGGTAAAAAAGAAATGATGCCCGGCGGCATGAAAAATGGTGGCGGCGTTAAGCCAAAAGGCATGAAGAATGGCGGCAAGATGGCTACTAAAGGCTATCGAATGGGCGGCAAGGTCAAGAAAAAAGGTGACAAGGTAGGCGGCAAAATCTAAGAATGGCCTATTTACAATCTAACATCCCGCACTTTAAGTGCTGGGTGCGGCGTGAATACACGCACAACCATGAGAAATATCACGGGGAATTTCTTCATGCAATGGTGATTGGTGTCACTACGATGCCGTGTAGGTGCTTGAGTTTTCAAGTCATTTTTACCGGCATAGAAGCGGAAGGCGAAGAAGAGGACACGGTGCATGGTGGTGCAATGTGGGCTCGCATGCCGATTACCGCTTTAGTAGGCGATATTCCATTAGAAGAGTGGCCGGAAGCTATGCCGGTGTGGGCTGCGCAACCTTGGGATTGTAGCTCACACCACCACGCGGTCTACGTTTTGGATCGAGCTACGCCTTGTCCTTGGTTAGCCAAGATTGACGGTGAAATGTACCCGGCAAAGTATTTGTTTACGGTGGATTACACAGAGAGCGAGATTGCGGATGATCCTGCCCAGCACAAGCAAAGTCATGTTTTGCAGTTGCTCGACGCAGGAAGTTGGACCGGTAATATAGTGGCTCTGCCTAATAACAGAGTGCGTGTTACGCATCCGGCATGGTTTGAAACAGGAGAGGGTGGACCAGACTTTAAGCCATCTGCGCATATACATTACTCAAAATCCGATTTAGATTACACGCTTGATGTAAACCAAATTTTTGACAACTTATATAATGACAACTAGCAGCAGCAAAAACTTTGAATTAGACGTTGCCGAATATGTCGAAGAGGCATTTGAACGCTGTGGGCTAGAGGTCCGTACGGGCTACGATTTGAAAACCGCCCGCAGGTCGTTGAATTTGTTGTTTGCAGATTGGGCAAACCGTGGGCTCAATCAATGGACGATCGAACAAACAACGATAACCCTAGCAACAGGTATCACAGAGTACCCCGGCGGCACTTTGACAATGACTGTTGGAGATTCGGGTTCTTTCTCCGTAGCAGAAACGATTACGGGTGGCACTAGCGGCGCCACGGCGTCGATTACTAGCAAACCTAGTTCTACTACTCTAGCGATTACAATACCAAGCGGCACTTTTTCGGCTTCTGAAACCATCACGGGTGGCACCAGTGCGGCTACGACGACGGTTAGTGCGGCGGTCGATTTCGGTGACGTGCGAAGCACCATCGACATATTATCGGCGGTTGTTACAAGAGACAGCACCGATTTCCAAATAGAACGTGTGAGTCGGTCTAGCTACCTCAACATACCAAACAAAGCTCAAACCGGTAGGGTGAACGAGTTTTTCTTAGACAGACAGATCACGCCGATACTCAAAGTTTGGCCTGCGCCCGAAAATAACACGGATGTCGTCAAGTTCAATCGATTGACTCGTATTGACGATGCAGATACCAACACCAACACTGTTGACGTCCCCTTCCGTTTCTACCCTTGTTTGACCGCTGGTTTAGCGTATTACCTAGCGATGAAGCGTAATCCTCAAATGATGGGTGTGTTGAAGCAGGTGTATGAAGAAGAAATGCAACGCGCGATGGACGAAGATCGTGATCGTGCTTCGTTACGAATTAGCCCGTCGTACGATTACTACAGGACCTAAAGATGTCTGGTTTCGCTAACGGCAAAAACGCATACGGTATCTCCGATCGCTCTGGCTTTCGATACAAACTGCATCGTATGAAAAAAGAGTGGAACGGCTCTCTAGTAGGACCGGACGAATACGAAGCCAAACAACCGCAGTTGTTTCCACCACCGAATGTCAGCGACCCGCAGGCGATTAGGAATGCTCGTCCAGACCGGGTAGAACCTTTGGTTATTACGGTAGGTGTGCCTTTATTGACTGAAAAACGATTTATTCCTGTCAAAGCTACAGGCCAAGTCGGCAACGTCGAGGTATCTACGCCATGAGTTTTACTCTTGCCACCTTAAAAACTGCTGTGCAGGACTATTGCGAAACGGCAGAGACTACGTTTGTAAACAACTTGCCGGTTTTCATCAAAGAAGCAGAAGAGCGCATACTCAAAAACATTGAGTTGCCTTTCTTTCGTAAGAATGTGACGGGTACTGCTGCGTCGGGCAATACTTATTTGTCGACGCCCACTGACTTTCTAAGCCCCTACAGTTTGGCTTTGATATCTAGTAGTGACTACGAGTACTTGTTGTTCAAGCAGGTTTCTTTTATACGGTCGTATACACCGAATCCGGCAACCACGGGCACCCCCAAGTATTACGCTTTGTTTGACGATACGACGTTTATTCTAGCGCCAACACCGAACACGACCTTCACTTTCGAACTGCATTACAAGTATCGGCCCGATTCTTTAACAGCGGGTGCGGATAGCGGGACGACTTGGCTTTCAACCAACGCGCCTGACGCAATGTTGTACGGCTCTTTGGTTGAGGCGGCTACTTTCCTCAAGATCCCCGAGGAAGCAGCGGGATACGATCAGCGTTTCGCGCAAGCAGTAGCGGCTTTGAAGGCTTTGGGCGAAGATTATGGTGCCCGAGACGAGTATCGTTACGACATTTCAAAAGGTAGATAGACATGTTTGCTGCTGTTTCTGAATCAGGGTTAGGTCAAGTTTCTGTTGCAACAACAACAAACAAAGGCCACGACCCGGAGTTTTGGGCCCAAGCCATATCGGACAGGGTTGTGAGCGTTGGTGGTAATTGTCACCCGGTTATTGCAGAGCAAGCAGAGGCGTTTAAAGAAGCGGTCAAAGTCACGGCTTTGTATTATATTAAGGAAGCGATAAAAAGCGACCGAACCACACTTATAGGTGAGTTGGAAAAACAAGGCCAGAGTGAAATGGCTAACATAATCAGGAGACTATAATGGCTATCACAACAGCACTATGCACCAGTTTCAAACAAGAAATACTGGAAGCCGTCCACAATTTCAAGAACTCTGGTGGTAGTACCTTTAATCTTGCGCTATACACTAGCTCTGCTAGCTTGGGCGCTGGTACGACTGCATATACCACTTCCAACGAAGTATCGGGCACCAATTATACTGCCAAAGGTGCGTCTCTGACGCGGGTTGACCCTAGTACGTCGGGAACTACAGCACTCACAGACTTTGCAGACCTGACATTTTCAAATGCAACAGTGACTGCGAGAGGCGCACTGATATTCAATGACAGTGCTTCGGGCGATCCAGCAGTGTGTGCGCTTGATTTTGGCGGTGATAAAACATCGACTGCTGGTGATTTCACCATTCAGTTTCCTGCAGCTGATGCATCTAACGCGATAATAAGAATCGCTTGAGATGTTGTGGCCCAACAAACTCAACAGAGGCGGATGACCGAAGAAGAGTATTTAGAATGGGTCAAACAGCAGCAAGATCAAAGTCATAACCAATAGGATTTAACGTGTGGCGAATGTTACTGGCTGGGGTAGAGGCACTTGGGGCCAAGGCACATGGGG
>Ga0208148_1000151_pt1 | contig 27910 bp, 40 predicted proteins | sample DEB08_DNA_16_FD_184525 | JGI IMG/M metagenome (GOLD analysis project Ga0208148, IMG submission 184525) | Aqueous microbial communities from the Delaware River and Bay under freshwater to marine salinity gradient to study organic matter... | ecosystem: Environmental > Aquatic > Marine > Coastal ...
CTGAATGGGATACAGAATATGGTGCTGATGTAGGTACACCAGTAGCAGAAGAAAGAGTTAACGAACTTTTTGAAAAAGATTTAGCTACTACCATTAGTGAATGTAAACTTATTTACCATGACTTTGATGTGTTACCAGTTAAGGTACAACATATCGTTGCGAATATGTTGTATAATATGGGTCGTCCTCGTTTAAGTCGTTTTCACAAAATGAAAAAAGCTGTGGATAATCGTGACTGGCATGAAGCTGCACTACAAATGCAGGACTCTAAGTGGTATAATCAAGTGCCTAACAGGGCAGATAGGCTTGTTCAAGAAATGAAAACTGTCAGTGAATAAAGGATATTCTAGGGTACAATCATACTAGAGGGAGTGTTTACCCCCTCTGTATGGCTCTTATATCAAGCCTTTTTTTGCAAAGAATACATTACAAGCTGACTTCTACCTGCATTTCCCTTTCGAGTGTCACCATTACGATATATCAAACCTTTTCTTTCAAGACTTGCATATCTTGGTGTGATACTCCCCTCTCTTACATTGCCTATGTGTGGTAAAGTTTCCCATACGTCATCATGTATTGCACCTCTTTCTCCGTGAGCAGTGATTGCATCAAGGACAACTCTTTCAAGTCTATTGGTGTTTACTTTTTCGGCAGCTTCCCATGACGTTTTAGGATCATGGGTTCTTGCCATTGCTTCACTAGAATGGTACTTCGTCATTGATTTCCTCCTCATCATTGTTGACTGTGTAAGAATCTTCACCTACTCGTGGTGTCTTGTCACCTATCCGTGCAGACAAGAACTTGGTATTGCCATCTTTGGATACAGTTTTCCAACAAGCAATCCTGCGACTGTCTTGATTGGGCAGTGTCACTGGACCACTGAAGTCTGGTGACTTCTCATTCTGAGACTTGTCGTTCTCGTACATAGTACCGACCTTTGCATAGACATCTCGTGCAGTACCACCATCAGGTAGTGAGGCTTTGACAATGACAATCCTATGCTCTGTGCCATTACTGTCTAGCTTCCCTTGCACAAGCAGACTTTCATCTGCTCGTGGTTTGAAGAAACTGCCTCTGTCTGTGTTATCATAATCCATCATCTTGTCCTTTCATTCTTGGTTTTGATGTAGTTATTGTAGGTTGACTTGCGACATTACCATCATCATCTTCTGAAGGTAATCCGTACACACTCTGCAAAGTATATCTTTTGTAGTATGTGATAGCTGATCCAATCTTCTGTGGATTCTCCATGTTTGCTTGTGCCAACATGATAGGTAGCTTTGACTCAATGACAGTATCATCATGCTCGTGCATAACTTTGGTTGATACAACTGGTATTACACTGTTGCCACCATTGATGTCTGACACATATTCATATGTCATTTCTTGGGTAAAGAACAAACCAAACTGATTGCCTTGCTTTACTGCTTCTATAACTGACTCTAGTGTAGAGTAGTTACTTCTGAAGTGTGGGTTCTTACCATCTTTCTTTGCAGTGACAGCAAGTTTTTGGAACTCAAGAAGTGCAGTCTTTATTGTGTGCTTCTTGACAGTCCATACTTTACTAGGCTCTGCTTTTTTGGTATTAGTTTTAGTATCTGTCATGTGTAACCTCCATTATACAGATAGTTGAAGGGGTGAGTTGGGTCTACTCACCCTTTCTTTGTTATGCGAATTGACCCTCGTTTATCTCGCTTGATTGACAGAACATCATTGTAGATCTCTGCTTCATCAGGCTTGATCTCTTCTTTGAGCATCTTCTTGGCTATATCAAACTTTTTTGCATAAAGTTCGTTATCAAGATATGCTTCGGTAGCTGTTGTAAATGAGTTGCTTTTGGATACATCTCGTTTTGTTTTACCATTGATAGGTATCTTGTCTGTCATAAGTTTGTCTACCACAGTAGCAACATCATCAGGTTCATTACCATGCACTACACAATCCCAAAACATTTTGATCTGTGATAGCATTTGATCTTGGTAATCAGCACTAGCATCAACAACTACTGCATCATATCTGTTACCAAATATTACAGATAGTAGTCCTTGCTTTGCACCTGATAGATACATATAAAACTGAATCTGTGGCATATAGAAATCAATCATATGCTCCATAGTATTCATACTGTGTGTGTGTTTACATTCAATAAGTACATTGTTGGGATAGTCATATCCATCAAGTGTACCTTGTAGGTTTATGCTGCCATATTGTTTCTTGAATGGCACTTGATTAGAAAACCCATAATCAAATTGTTCTTGTGACCATTGCATATTGAATGATTCTGTTTGTGATCCAAGCTGTACATTGAACTCACGAGACAAATCTTTGCGACCGATCTGACCCATCTTGATCTTGTATAACTCGTTCCATCTTCCTTGCATCAAAGATACCATGTCGCTACCTCTGATAAAGTCCTCACGCATAGGTGAGTGTCGTATATCTAGTGTCATTGAAACCTCCATTTCTGCTATCAGCATACACTATTTATTTAATTATATCAAGTATTTAAGTTAAAAAGTAGGCTTCGTTGTATGTCAAGTAAACACCTACTTTTTAACTATCTATATAGCTTCCGTTTCAGGATACGAAAGACCTTACTTGACTTAAAGCTATATAGAATTTCGTTACATATAATTCCTATTTGTTGCAGTCATACCTGCAGGTTGTAGATTATCTTTCCTATCAGGATAGAATAATAAATGCTGATAATAACTGTGATAGCTATTTATCTTTACATAACCTGCACGATCTATTTCATCTAGTTCTTGTGGCACATCTTCGAATCTATCTTCCATTTGCTTTCTCCTTTGTGTGTAAATAATAAGTTTGATGTTCTTTCTCATCACCAACATATACATATTGGAAGTTAAATGATTGTCCAAACTCATAGCCTTGCTTGTAATATGCAGATGATTTTTTATTCATATCCATTTCTTCCTGCAGTAAGCCATCAGCTACACCATCTTTAAAGAATGATAAGTAACCTCTACGTTTTATTTCTCTAGGATTTTCCATACTTTGGTTTACTCCTTACTAGTGCTTGTGCTAAGTCATAAATCATATGATCCATTTCCCAACATGTAATATTATTTTCTTCACATTTAGTTTGAAAGGTATCTACTTTCATATTTGCAACTTTCTTTAAAGCTATTTGCAAATCCCAACGTTCTTTATAACTCATCTTTCTTCCTCCTTTTCATCATTATAAAACACAACGATAGAATGTATCCTATCACTGTTAGGGTGATCGCCATTTCTTCTGCTCATTATTTTTTCATAATCAGACTTGTCTGCATATGCCCAGTTAGTGTGACCTAGTATTTCATCACAGCAATCATCTATTACATCTGCTACATATCTACTCATTACTTATCTCCTATTGATGCAATTAGTTTACTTGATATCAACTCCACCAGTGACTTACGATAGTATAGCTTTGGCTCTACATATTGATAGATCTCTGCCAGTGATGGGAAGAACTTACTGTTGAGACATATCTTGTGACACGCATCACGCAATATATCTGCAGGTATGTGACTGAGTTTAGTAGCATAGACCTTTGCCTTGAGTGCCATGTCTCTCTCGGTCAATGCTGATTGTTTAGCAGTACATACCATGACTTCCATGATCCAGTCTTGAATATCTTTAGGGTCAGCTACAGTCATAGCTTCTTGCATTGTCTTGATGAGCAATGGTTTTTGGACCACCATGATCTTAGCCATGTCTGATATGGTAGGCATCTCCCATCTGAAGAATACAAACGAACTGTTGACTCGTTCATTTATCCTGCAGTTCAGAGTAGACTCTAGCATAGAATGAATCTTCTTTGTGTATCCGTTTGGATCTGTACCCCACTGCTGAACGAGAGTTTTTGCGATTGGTTTGTTTGTCACACCATTTGCAATATTCCTGATCCCAGTCTCCTCTACGATACTGGTTGCCAATGTAGAAATGTTTGAAGTATTTAGTTTCTCTGTCATGGTTAACCTCCTTGTATTTGTCCATGATTGCTTGGCTTGGTTGCCAATCCTTAGATAGTTGGTTCATTGTATTTGCTCCAGTACTCATTCCATATGTCTGTCGCAATAGCATTGCACCAGTCTTTGTCTGACTGATAGATGGGTTTCATTTTATAGTTGATGTATCGCTTTACTTGTGACACATCTTCTGCTTGTTCTAGTTGCTGCTCAAGACCATCAAGTTGTATTACTTGATCGTAGTAATCTTGCCATAGTTTTTTGTATTTGTTCATGACTGTCCTCCTTGTTTCATAGCCATTGATAGTCGCATCTCTGTTAATCTTGCAGGTGTAACAATAGATTCGTTACATGATTTGCAACACCAACCATCTTCAGATATTGGTGATGGATTATGACCACCATGATAATATATGTCACCATTTTTATCACGATCAGGTTCAATATCTTTGTGGCAGATACAACAAATTAAATTATAATTCATTTAATAATCTCCTTAAATATTTTATCTGGAATGATAGCAACCCATCTTGGTTCTCCAGTCTTACGTTTATACATTGCAATATCTTTTCCTTGTAACACCTTGAATACACTAGGAAATTTATCTACTGCTCTGTATTTTATTTCGACAACATACTCTACTCCTTTGATTACAAGTTTGATGTCACCAGTATGTTCACCTCCCAGACTACCTGAGAGGGGAACTTTTTTTACTGGTAACTTCCATGAGGTGAATAGTTTTACAAACCAATTCTCATGATAGTTACCTTTGATTTTACTTTTACTTGCCATTTGATACTTCTATCTTTACTAGGTTAGCTTCAAGTATAATTATCTTTTCATTGATTTCTTTTCTTAATTTCATCAATGCTTTGATCTGCCCATACAAATTAGATTTATTACAAGCATCATCAATTATATTTGCTACTGCTTCATTCATTTTACTTTCCTTTCTTGTATATATTTTTCTAGTTTTATTTGAAAAATCTTTTCTGATTCTCTAAATTTATGTCCACATTCACCACATTGAGCATCTTTAAATGGACCCCAATATTCTGTGCCACATTCAGGACAAATTAATTCTTTAGCCATTAGAACTCTCCATCATCATGTGAAATTGTAAGGTAAACTTGCAATGCTTCACACCAACAAAGCAAGTTAAATAGTTTGGGTTCAACAAGTTTACGTTCCCATTGTCCAAACAACTTAGTGTTTATACCAATGTCTATAGCTAATTTTTCCTGCGATATCTTTCGTTCTTGCCGCAGTAATACTAGCTTGTCTATCAGTGACACATATTGATATCGTACTGTATTTTTCATAGCTTAAGTGTAGCTACGCACTAAGGAGATAATGCGTAGCTACTACCCAACCAACTAGGGTTCAGTTAAAGCTATGTTTGATCTGACTATCCATCATATCATTGAGGATATCAGATGCTTCTTTGCCTTGCCAATCTTTGGGTGCATTTTGTTTCTCCCATATCTTGATTGTCTTGGCAGTCATCATGTTGATCCATACTTCAGGGTGGTAGTTGCCATATGGTTTGGCAACATCACACATATGATCGTACATTTCTCTGAAGTCTTGTGGTGTACCAATTCTAGCATAGGCTTGGCACATTTTTAGTTCTGATGTAGTGTAGTTGATGTCCATTATAACCTCCATTAATTGAACATTGAGTCTGACTTAGACATATATGATAGCATCTTACTATTACGTTCTACAATAGTTTTGTTGGTGCTACTGACATTTACTGGGTGAGATATCCAATGTGTTACTGCATTGTATAATGCCCATTTGTTGCTACCAATTTGATTTTCGTATTTACCCCAAAGGCTTAGTAAGTTTACATACTGAGTTTCGTTACGATACCTGCCATCAATGGTTGGCTTTGGTGTCCAAGTAAGTTTTGAAAACAATTTATCTGCATCATCATCTGTTACTTTAGTATTGTACCATTCACGAAAGCGAGGCTCATTACTACGAAACAAATCTACTGAGTGTTTGATATGATCAAAGTTGTAGTTGAATATACCATTGTGTTTCTGTCTGTAGTTGGCAATCTTATCAGGTGTAGTGCAACCATTCATGCACCACAGACGTAGACCATCAGCTTGTATCATCACGGACCAAACACCATTGTATGAATTACGAAGTACAATTTGAAATGCAATGTAGTCTTGCATTGCAGGATCATCAAAGCAAATCTCTTTGAAGATAAGTTTTGCCTCCATCATTGCACCATTGTCAATCATGTTGATCTGTGTGATGTATGGTGTTTTCATACTATCAGCTATATCAATGACTGGTTCAAGTACTGCAGCATGAGTGACTGGTCGGTATGATTTGGAATGATCGCCAAGATACTCTTCTGTATCTGATCTGATAATCATGACACGATTGTCACAGTCAATCATCTTGTCATCACACATACCTTTCATTGGTATTGTTTCGATAGGAAAGTTATACTCTGCAGGTTTGTCGATTAGTTTTGCTAGTTGGGTCATATGATTCATAGTGTCCTCCTTGAATCAGTTAGGGTTAAAAGCTACAAGTGCAAATACAAATGTAGCAAACATTAATATACAAAAGATTATGTATATTAAATAGATTATAAAGAAGTTACTCATCATTTCTTTATACTTTTTCTTGTGTTGGCAAGACCATGTTGGAATGTTGCCAAGCTAATTGTGTATGCAACAATGAAGTTGAATACATATGGATCAGCACCAGACCATTCATAAGCATATATGATTGATAGTATAGTGCCAACTGTTCCTAGTATTATACATGAAATGTAAATCATTTTGATTCTCCAATTTAAAGTTACAATTTAAAACGATCATATAATTATCTGCGACACGGCTATTACACGATCAGGTTGACGTTGTTCCATTAGAACTCAAGGGTGGGTGGGTGGGTCTAATAGAACTGAGTATAGAGTGCATAGTGTGAAGTATATTATAGAAATGTATATAGAAAGTTGCGTTTGGTTACTTATAAAAGTAACTCGGTTTGGTTCTTTGGCGAGTCAAAGAACAGAAAAAAACCTCTATAGAAATAAATCTATAGAGGTTATAAAAGTTATTTAGATAATCTTTCTTTCATTTGTTTCATAATATCTGATGTTGCAGTTGTAGAAACTTTGTTTGTTTGAGACTCTTTATAATCTGCAAACCATTTTTGACCAAAGTCTTTAGTATGTTTGCCATCATTCCAAGTCCAACCAGTATAGATGTTAAACATTGAAACCATCATATCATATAAGAATAAACCATTATGTAAAGATGCTTCAGCTTTGATTATATTGTTAGGTTTTACATCTTCTGATGAATTTTCAATAACTTGTCTTTCAACAAAGTTCTTATCTAATTCATCAAGATATTTAGTTTTAGATGTAAGAGACCAAGCAAGTTGATTAAGTACACCACCTATAAGATATACTGCATCTTTGTTCCAATATGGATTGGTTTCACCTGACATTTTCTTTTTCTGTTCGATTGGTTCGAATTGTCTAAGATCAAGATGTTCTAGTACTTCCATTGTGATTTTGTTAATAACTTCGTTTGAGTTTTTCTTTGTAGTCATGTCTTTCTCCTAATTTATTGGTTGATGATGAAAGGGTTGTATCGCATATCGTAAGACGCAAAAGTCAAACAAACTCAGGTGCTAGGTTTACTTAGGACTTGGCATGGCAGATCAGACCTTGCCCCAACATAGGTCTGCCATACCCAAGTTCTTAGGAAACATTGTCCACTTCCTTAGTTTGTTTGAAGAATAGCCTGAGCAACCACAACACATTCGATATGCTTTTGTGGCTGATATGCGAAACAAGACTGCATCAACCAAGAAATTAGACGAGAAAGATATGACGTCTCGACAAAGAAAAAGTCAAATGAAGTTATGTTTGTGTTGTGTGTACTGTGTGTATGTCTTTGATATCATTGAGGAATTGAAATGCCCTTGACAAGCATTTGAATAGGGGTTTATAAAGGGGGGTAAGGGGGGATCTCTTGTTAACACAGAATAGAATTACAAAGAAACAGAAGCTATTAGTTGATACGATCGTAGCAAGTGGTTGTAGTGTAACTAAAGCTAGTGCCATAGCAGGATACGCAAAAGGTGAATCAGGAAGAGTGACAGCTAGTAAGACTTTGCGATTGCCTCATATCCAAGAGTATATGCAACAAAGGGTTAGAGAAAGTATAGGATTGAATGCTACGAAAGCATCTAATAAGATGTTACAGCTAAGCAGTAGTGCTAAGAGTGAGTATGTTCAGCTTGAAGCTAGTAAAGACATACTAGATAGGGCAGGGTATAAGCCTATAGAGAAGTCCATGAACTTAGTGACTGGTAATATAAATGTAAGTATAGACTTGACATAGATTGATGGGTAGAGCTACAGATAGATATGCAAAGTATGATATACTAGGGGTGGGGGTAAAAATGTGTGCAAGTACTACTACAACACGACCCACACAAACATTAATAGCTGAAAAGGTACGTTATGGCTAAGACACCTGCATGGACAAGAAAAGCTGGGAAGAATCCTAAGGGTGGATTAAATGCAAAGGGTCGTGCCTCATATAAGGGTGGCACATTGAAAGCACCAGTTAAGAGTGGTGACAATCCTAGACGAGCTTCTTTTTTGGCTCGTATGGCAGGAATGAGAGGTCCAGAGAAAGATGCTAAAGGCAAACCTACTAGATTATTATTATCGCTTCGTGCATGGGGTGCTTCGAGTAAAGCAGATGCTCGTGCAAAGGCTAGAGCAATATCGAAACGAAACAAAGCAAAGAAAAAGGCTTGACGAGACTAAAAGAAAAGTTGAAGTATTAAGGAAACAACTTAAAGAAAGGAAAGCTAAAATGCCAATGGGTAAAGGAACATATGGAACTACTAAGGGTAGACCACCAAAGAAGAAGATGACTGCAAAGCAAAAGACATTACCTGCTTCTTTACAGAAAAAAATTATGGCATCTAAGAAGAAGAAGTAGATGGCAGTTAATGCAGCAGGTAATTACACTAAGCCTACAATGAGAAAGGCTTTGTTTAATAGGATCAAAGCGAGTAACAAAGGAGGCAGATCAGGACAATGGTCTGCTCGTAAGGCACAGATGTTAGCCAAACAATATAAGGCTAAAGGTGGTGGTTATAGATAATGGCACTTGCTAAATCACAAAGGTCGCTTCGTGCTTGGACAAGACAAAAGTGGAGAACGAAATCAGGTAAACCTAGTACACAAGGGTCAAAGGCAACTGGCGAACGTTATCTACCTGAAAAAGCAATTAAGGCTTTATCTTCCAGTGAATACTCCAAGACTACGGCTCTTAAACGCAAAGCAATTAGAGCAGGTAAACAAGTATCTAAACAGCCCAAAAAGATTGCAAGAAAAACGAAAAGCTATCGATCTTATTCATAGGTTAAAAGAATGATTAATATATATTTCGAACTATTTAGATTTTTTAATAAGATAGGTAATTATTTTTATAATAAATACTGTAGGGCATTACACAGCAAACAAGTGAGTCGCAAAACAAGAGTTGTTAAATGACATTCTTACATACTTTAAAGGTTGAAGAAAGACGAATACTTCGTGAAGTTGTAAAGCGAGTTCACCTGAAACATCACCCTGAACAATTCTGTACTGATAGGGAAGCCGACAAAGTAATAGCTGTCATTGGTCCTGAGACTGTAGATACTCTTTTGAGAGTCGGAGTTAATACCAAAATTGATACAGTTTAAATACAAACCTGATGGTCAAGTCATAAAAGACTTTATGAAAGACAATACATTTTTTCGTGGCATCAGAGGTCCAGTTGGTAGTGGCAAGTCTGTTGCTTGTAGTATAGAAATATTTAGAAGAGCCTTAATGCAAGAGCCTGATAAGAATGGCAGAAGAAAAAGCAGGTGGGCGATTATCAGAAACACTAACCCACAACTCCGTACCACAACGATTAAGACTTGGCTTGACTGGTTTCCTGAGAATGAATGGGGAAAGTTTATGTGGTCAGTTCCCTATACACATATGATAACAGCAGGTGACTTGGAGATGGAAGTTATATTCCTTGCACTTGACAGACCTGAAGATGTTAAAAAATTACTTTCGTTAGAACTTACTGGTGTATGGGTCAACGAAGCTAGGGAAATACCTAAGTCAATTATTGATGCTTGTACTATGAGAGTTGGCAGATATCCTAGTGTTAAAGATGGTGGTGCATCTTGGAGTGGTGTTATCTGTGATACTAACAGTCCTGAAGAAGATCACTGGTGGTCTATTATGAGTGGCGAAGTTCCAGTTCCAGACCATATAACTTTGGAAGAAAGTCGTATGTTAATTAAGCCTGATAACTGGCAGTTCTTTACACAACCTAGTGGTATGCTTGAAGAAAAAGATGAAGATGGTTCTGTCACTGGATACAAGCCAAACAAAAATGCAGAGAACAGACATAATATATTAGAGTCATACTATCCTAACTTGGTACAAGGAAAGACTAAGAGTTGGATAGATGTTTATGTAATGAATAGGCTTGGTAGTATCCAAGATGGTAAGCCAGTTTATAATATGTTTGTTGCCGATACCCATGTTGCAAAAGAAGAAATACCAGTAGCAGATGGTGTTCCAGTATATATTGGATTGGACTTTGGACTTACTCCTGCTGCAGTCTTTGGTCAAAAGGTTAGAGGCAGATGGAATATACTACAAGAGATTGTAGCTTTTGATATGGGTATTGTTAGGTTTGCAGAATTGTTAAGAGCAGAAATAGCAACACGATATGCAAACTGTGAGGTGCATATCTATGGTGATCCTGCAGGAGACTTTAGATCGCAGACAGATGAATCTACACCTTTTCAGGTTTTAAGAGGTGCAGGATTGAGTGCCAGACCTACAATGAGCAATGATGTTGCCTTAAGAATTGAATCTGTGGCATCTGTACTAAATAGAATGGTTGATGGGTTATCAGGAATTTTGATTGACTTTAGGTGCAAAGAATTGGTAAAAGGGTTTGAGGGTGGTTATCAATATAGACGTATGCAGGTTTCAGGTGAACGATATGAAGATAAACCTCTCAAAGACCGATACTCACATATCCATGATGCTTTGCAGTATTTGATGTTGGGGTCAGGCGAGGGAAGGCAGGTACTAGGCATGAATAAAAAGATTGAAACTTTTAATGCTAGAGTAGAGTATGATGTCTTTAATCGTAGACCAAAGCAACAAAAGAGGCAGGGTCTATGGGCAAGAATGTAAGGAGAAGCTATGTGTTTACCAAGTGGTAGAAGTTCTCCTCCTCCTCCAACTAAAGAGGAGAAGGAAGAAGAAATGGAAAGAGAAGCAGTAAAAGAAATTGAAACTGAAAAGAGAGCAGATGCTCGACAAGATGTGCTTGAAGAAAATATCTCTCGAAAAAGAAAAGGTAGTGGTAGACGATCTTTGCTAAGAGGTTCAGGTGGTGGCATAGGTTTCTACAACGAATACGATAACTAATGCACGAAAAAACTGTAAGTCAAATGTTGCAAAGATATGAGAAAGCTCTTTCTGTAAGGTTAGAGTTTGAAGATCTTTATGATGAAATCTTTGAGTATTGTTTGCCACAACGTCAGGGTTTTAAAAACTATTCGGCAGGTGAAAGACGAGATGACAAGATCTTTGATGAGACTGCAGTTGTAGGTATTCAAGAGTTTGCATCAAGACTTCAGTCAGGATTGACACCTAACTTTGCAAGATGGGCAGACTTTGTTACTGGTCAGGAAGTTCCTGAAGAAGAAAAAGATGATATCAATAATGCACTTGATGGTGTCACTGATTATGTATTTGAGATATTGCAGACATCAAACTTTGCTCAAGAGATACATGAATGCTTTATAGACTTGGCACTAGGTACTGCAGTCCTTTGTGTTATGGAAGGTGATGCAGTTAATCCCATTAGGTTTCAATCAATCCCATTGCCTCATGTAGTTTTAGATACTGGACCTGATGGCAAGGTCGATCATGTATATCGTGAACGTATGTTAAAGAATGAAGATATACCAGTTGCCTATCCTAATGCAGTCTTGACTCCACAGATGGCAGATAGAATAACTAGAAATCCTGAAAGTAAAACTAAGATACTTGAGGTATCATGTAGATTATATGATGATCCTAATGTTGAAAAGTATGGATACTATGTCATAGATGTAGCAGATAAAGTTATGATAATGACTGAGATCTATACTGGTGTAGGATCAAATCCATTTATTGCATTTAGATGGAGCAAGGCAAGTGGCGAAGTATATGGCAGAGGTCCTGCATTAAATGCTCTTAGTGCAATCAAAACTTGTAACCTTACTATAGAAATGATTTTAGAAAATGCACAGATGTCTATATCAGGTATCTATCAGATTGATGATGATGGTGTAATTAATGTTGATACAATCAACCTAGTCCCCGGCACAGTGATTCCTAAAGCACCAAACTCACAAGGGTTGCAACCAATAAGATCAGCAGGATCATTTGATGTGGCTAACCTTATTTTAAATGATATGAGAAATAATATAAAGAGAGCTTTGTATAATGATATGTTAGGTGATCCCAACAGAACACCTGCATCAGCTACCGAAGTTGCAGAACGTATGGCAGATCTGTCTCGTAAGATAGGATCAGCATTTGGCAGACTGCAATCTGAGATGGTGCAACCATTATTACAAAGAGTTGTCTATATATTACAGAAGCAGGGTCGGATAGAAATGCCGACAGTTAATGGTAGAGAAGTAAAGATTCGTAGTGTTTCTCCCCTAGCACAAGCACAATCCAATCAGGATATTGTGTCACTGAATAGATTTCTACAAACTGTGGCAGGATCATTCGGTCCTGAGATTTTAAATATATTAATATCTTCAGAAGAAACTGCATTGTATCTAGCCAAAAAGTTTGGTGTACCTGATAACTTAATAAGAGATGCAGATGAAAGACAGCAGTTAGTACAGATGGCACAGCAAGTACAACAGATGCAACAACAAGGAGAGTTACCAAATGCCTCAACACTTGGGGGTTGATGGATACCCTAGATCCAAAGAACAAGACGAACAAATTTCAAAAGTAATAGAATCAGTATTCAAAACTCCTAATGGCAAGGAGATGTTACAGTATTTAAAGTCAGTTACTATCGAAGCAATTAGTGGTGCTAATATATCTGATGCAGAACTTAGACACCTAGAAGGGCAAAGATATTTAGTGGCTTTAATAGTCAAGAGAATCAATCATGCAATGAGGTTAAAACAATGAGTGAAGAACAAGTTACACCAACAGAATCTGCTACAGATACCCCAACAGAAACTACTGCACCTCCAAGTGTTACTGAGTCTGTAGCAGAACCAACAAGACCTGAAGGACTACCTGAGAAGTTTAATACTTGGGAAGATATGGCTAAGTCATATTCTGAGATGGAGTCTTGGAAAGGTAAAAAGACTGAGGATATAAAAGCAGAAGTCTTGCAAGAACTAGAGACAGAAGCCTACTCTAACAGACCTGCAAGTTCAGGTGACTATCAAATACCTGAAGTATTAGATGAGGGTGAAGCTGCAACTAATCCACTTCTTAAATGGTGGGCAGATTATTCTTGGGAGAATGGCTTATCACAAGATGAGTTTAATGAGGGAATAACTAAATGGGCAGAGCATACTGGATCAAATCAACCTGACCTTGAAGCTGTAAAGAAAAGTCTAGGTGACAATGCTAACCTAAGAGTAGAAGCTACACAGTTATTTGTGCAGAAGTTTTTTCCTGAAGAGTTGCAAGATGCAGTTGCAGAACTGGGATCAACAGCAGAGGGAATCAAAGCATTAGAACTAATACAAAGATCAATGCAACAAACTAATGTTAATCCACAAGCCACTGCACCTGCTAAAACAACTATTGAAGATCTTATGACTAAGATGAAAGATCCTAGATACTATGATCCTACAAGAAGAGATAGGGCATTTGTTCAAGAAGTGACAGATGGCTTTAAGAGAATTTAAAGGCGAGGGTATCTATGATGGATACCCAATCGTCAAAGCCAAAGTAAGTCATGTAGATTACCTGCAAAATAACTTAAGAGATGCAGATGTTAGGGAGTGCATTATACATGGTGCTACTCCTTTTCGTGCATTGATGGCAGGTATTAGAGAACCAAATGGCGAAAGTTATACTGTAATGGTAGACAAAAAACCTGCTTTAATGTTTGGTTGCAACCCAATATACAGTAATATGATAGGTAAAATATGGGCATTAGGCACATATGATATTGAAAAAATACAAAGAAAGTTTTTAAAATGGTGCAATCCAGTAGTGGATTACTACCAAAAACAATATTATCAACTAGAAAATGTAGTACCTGCAGACCATGCCAATACCTTATCATGGCTTGATTTCGTAGGTTTTGAGATTCTTGATCCACCAGTTATGATAAATGGTTTTGCAGTTTTACGATTTGTACGTTGCAAAGGCGAAGAAATTTTGGTAAACAAAGAATATAGCCCAGTTGTTAGCTGATAGCCCTTACGGATAACTAGATGATGCTAAGATGGATAACTAGATAAAATGTAACATTAACTTTTTTGAGGAGAACTATAATGGCTAATACAATAGACACAGCCTTTATTACGCAGTTCGAGACAGAAGTTCATTTAGCTTATCAAAGAATGGGTAGTAAATTAAGAAATACTGTCCGTACTGTAGCTAATGTGAGTGGAAGTACAGCACGATTTCAAAAGATCGGTACTGGAACTGCATCAACTAAATCCAGAAATGGACAAGTAACACCAATGGAATTGGCACACACCACAGTAGATGTGAGTATGTCTGACTTCTATGCTGCTGAATTTATCGATAAGTTAGATGAATTAAAGACCAACATAGATGAGAGACAAGCTGTTGCAACAAGTGCTGCGGCTGCTCTTGGTCGAAAGACTGACGAGATCTTATATACTGCTATGGACTCAGGTGCTAATAGTTCAGCATTGCATGACACAAGTTCTGCAGTTGAAAAGGCAGACTTACTAAGTGCGTTTGAAACCTTTGGTACAAATAACATACCTGAAGATGGTGGCAGATATATTGCTATGCACCCAAAGGGATATGCTGACTTATTTTTAATTACTGAGTTTGCATCATCTGACTTTGTTGGTGAGCAAAACTTACCATTCGCAGGTGGCATGAGTATGAAAGAGTTCTTAGGATTTAAGATATTCTCTACTGCTGCAATTACTGCAGGTAAGAATATGGTCTATCATACAAGTGCAGTAGGATTAGGTATTGGTGCTGACGTAAGTACAGAACTAAATTATATACCTGAGAAAGTATCTCACTTAGCAACCTCAATGATGTCTATGGGTGCTGTTGTTATTGATAACAATGGTGTCTATGAACTTCTTGATAACAATTAATAGGAGGATCAAATGGCTTACGCAGCAAGTGGACTTCATAAAATGGCAGGTGCTAGTGGTGTTCAACTCTTTATCTACCAAACAGCAGATGCTATTGCGACTGTAAATACTGCAGGGTATTTTAATGATGCAGCAGGTATGCTGAATATTAGAGATCTCATTATAGTGATGGATACTAATACACCAACAACAAGTTTTGTTTCAGTTTTATCTAATACTGGATCAGTGGTTGACGTTTCAGACGGAACTGCTGTAGCAGAAACAGACTCAGACTAAAGGGAGGGGGAGCAATCCCCCTTATCTTACATGGCAAGTACTGTAGCAAATTCAGCAATTGATATAGCATCTAGGGCATTAGTTCTTATAGGTGCAGAACCAATTACATCTTTTGACTCATCTAGTACTGAAGCATTGGTAGCAAGTAATATGTATGAAGATACTGTTCGTGCTACATTGGCTACAGCAAGATGGAGGTTTGCATCAGAACAAGCTGTACTAAATCAACTTACAGATAAACCCACTGGTAGATTTGATATTGCTCATCAACTACCAAGTGATCTTCTTGTTCTTCATGGTGTAACTATCAGTGATAGATTAATAGAATATACTGTGTATGGTGACAAAGTATTTAGTGATTCAACTACTGCTGACACTTTGATAGCAGACTATACATTCAGAGCAGAAGAAGTAAACTTCCCAAGTTATTTTTCATTAGCATTGCAATACTCATTGGCATCTATCTTTGCAACATCTATAGCAAGAGATGATAGGCTTATGCAGTTAATGGAAACAAAAGCAAATATGTTAATGGCAAAAGCTAGAAACTTAGATGCACAACAACAGACAACAAGAAAACTATCAACTTCAAGATTCATTACAAATAGGAGAAGTTAAATGGCAAGAGTAAGAGTGCCATTAAATAACTTTCAGTTTGGAGAAGTTAGTCCTGCACTTACATCAAGAACAGATACTAAAGTATATACTAATGCTGCAGAGCAAGTAAGAAACTTTTTTATTAGATCAGAGGGTGGTCTAAAGAAAAGAACTGGCACAAAAAGACTTGCTAACTTTGGAAGCAACCCATCATTTACAGCAACAGCAAGTCTTAGACAGAGTGTTCGAATAGAACCATTTATATTTTCAGATGATGAAAAATATATAATAGCCTTTAGTAATACACGAATAGAGATCTTTCAGATAAATCCCAGTACTGGTGCAGTGGCATCTGTTCAGGCAATTACCAGTCAATCATGGTTAGTGAATACAACATCAGCATCTTATCTTGAAGAGATTACCTTTGCACAACAAGGCGATCTAATGTTTATATGTCACAATACATTTCAGACTAGAATATTAGAACGTACTGGTCTTACAACTTTTGCAGTATCTACATTTAACTTTGATACATCACGAGATGATGAAGATATATTCCAACCATACTTTAGTTTTCAACCATTAGGTATGACTATGAGTTGTAATGCAACTACTGGAACAAGTAAGACCCTTACTGCTAGTGCTGATTACTTTGTGTCAGGTCATGTTGGTGTAGATCTTTTGATAGGTGAAACTCGTTGTCGTATTACTGCAGTAGCTAGTGCAACATCTGCTACAGTAGATATAGCAGGTACATTAAGACAGCAGTTAGAAATAGATAGTATAAAAACATTTGAAGGTAGTGGTACAGTAAGAGTTACCAAAGCCTTACATGGTTTAGCAACCAGTGCATCTATAACAATAGAAAGATCAGGTGCAGTTGGTGGTATTGCTAATAGTAATATCAATGGAAGCAGAACTATAACTGCTGTTCCTGATGAAAATACATTTGAATTTACTGCAGGTGGCAGTGCTACTGCTACATCTAGTGCCATTGGTGGAGGTAGTCCTCGTATTGTTACTGGTGCAGCTACTACTGAGTTTAGTGAAATGAGTTACTCACCCTTGAGAGGATATCCTGCGGCAGTTACATTTCATCAAAATAGATTATGGTTTGGTGGTACACTGGCACAACCTGATGGTATATGGGGTAGTAAGTCAGGACAGTTCTTTAACTTTGATGTAGGAGATGCAAGTGATAATGATGCTCTTGATCTTACTGCAAACGTAGGTGAGATATTTTCTATCAGACATTTGGTATCAAACAGAGATTTACAAGTCTTTACTACTGGTGCTGAGTTATTTGTTCAAGCACCAACTGATAAACCAGTGACACCTGCTAACGCACAGATACGCAGACAAACTCCTTATGGTGCATCATTTGTAAAACCTACAGTGTTTGATGGTGCGACTTTGTTTATACAGAAAACTGGTAGTGCATTGAGAGAGTTTCTATTTACAGACTCAGAGGCAGCATATACATCTGTGGCTGTATCAGGTCTTGCACCTCATTTAATATTAGATCCAGTACAGATGACATCAATCAAAGGTGCATTGAATAGAAGTGAGTCATATGCTTTTCTTATAAATAATGATGGCACTATAGCTGTATTCTATTCTGTTAGAGGAGATCAAAAAGCAGGGTGGACATTGTGGGATACACAAGGAACATGGCATAGTATATGTGCAGTGCATGAAAGATTGTTTGTAGTTTGTGCTAGAGATGATGGATCAGGTACTACCAAGTTGTTTCTTGAGGAGTTCCAAACAGATATGCCTATGGATTTCTGTGATACATTTAGTGGGAGCAGTAGTGCCTTTGGTAGTTTGGGGTCACACTTTGCCAATGATGCAGTCGTAAAGGCTACAAATGGTAATGACTTTCTTGGATCATTTACTGTATCAGGTGCAGCAATAGATGCTAGTGCAGTAAAGAGTGGATTGTCTCAGGCATTTATTGGATATTCTTTTACACCTACACTTAAGACTTTACCTATAGATGCAAGTATACAAGGTGGTCCTTTGACTGGTGAGCCTAGACAAATACCTAAAGTCGTATTAGATTTGTTCTCAACATTAGCAGTTAGTGTTCAAGGCCCAAGTACAACATCAACAACAAGAGACTTGGTTATCAGGAATACTACAGATACAGTGTCAGGTGGCTTGATGGAAAGGTCTGCTGTTACTGGCAAAGAGGAGTTTAGGTTATTGGGATATAGTCGTGATCCAAGAGTTATAGTATCACAGTCTTTTCCTTTGGATTTACAGATTAACGGAATGATAGTAGAGGTGGCATTTTGATAGAACTAGCAATAGCATCAGCATTTGTTTCAGCAATGGGATATCAACAAGCAGGTAAAGCAGCTAAGATGGAAGGTGCTTTAACTGCTCGTAATATAAAGACTCAAGGCAAAATAAGAAAATTACAAGCCTTACAAGAACATAATGATATTATGGCAAACTTAAAATCATTTAAAGATCAAAATGCTGCATTAGCAGGAACTACTGGTAGAGCCGAAGATAGATCATATAAGGCATTAATAAAGAAAGCTGAAGAAGATAATAAAACATTAGCACAAAGATCAAACTATCAAAATCTTGCAGAGCAAAGCAAGTATTCTCAACAAGCAGTTATGGCAGTTACAAAAGCCAACAATATATCTAGGGCATATAGATATAAAGCATTTGGCACAATACTGAGTGCAGGATACAAAGCAAGTACTATGACTGGTGGTGGTATGGGTACAAGTAGAAGTGGAACTTATACATAATGGCAGAGTTTATTAGATCAAAACCTACTACATTTAGAAATAAACCAGTTGGTGTTGTTCGTGCTGACACTGGTGCAATTCAATTAGGCAATGCAGTTGCAGAATTAGGTAACTCTATGCAAAAAGTTTTTTGGGAAGAAGCTAGACAAGATGCTATAAAAGATGATGTGCAAAGAGCAAAGACATTAGCTGTTGCTGATAATGGTAAAGTTATATTTGAAAAAGCAAACTTTACGCAGGTAGGTACACCTTATGCAGAAAAAATATTAGCTCAAAGATATAGTGATGCTATTGGACTTATGGCTAAAGGTGAGTTTGCAAAGTTACAAAGTGAAAACAGATATGATAAAGATACATTTGATACACAAGCAAATGGGTATATAGAAGCTCATGTAAAAAGTTTTAAAGATAATGGCATGGAACAATACATACCTGACTTTATAACTAAGATTACAAATCAAAAAGTTCTTCATTCTAATAAAATATTAAATGACACTATTGCAAGAGATGAAAGAGTTGCAGCACAAAATACATTATTGACCACTAGAGATAATATAAATTCACTAGCAACCCTTACATATACAAAAGGAAACCTTGAAAAGAGTGATATAGAAGTAGAAGGTCCTGAAGTATTTACTCAAATAGATACAGATATAAATGAAACTGTTAATGAAATAACAGATAATATTAATAGTCTTGTGCAAGATGGACATATCAAAGCACCTGCTGCTGCTGATTTATTTTCAGAACTAAGAAGAAGTCAGGCACTTGGAACTGTGAGACAAGTAGTTGATCGACTTGGTGAAAATGGTACTGCTATAAAAGGCATTGAACAGCTTATGCAAAGTAAGTATCCATCACAAAAACTTATTAATACAATTATAGAAATATCAGATGGTGCTGTTACTATAGATGATTTACAAAAAGTATTTGATCTTAAGAACAATTTAAATCTCTCAAGAACTGATATGGGCATTATTACTCGTGAAATTAGTAATAGATCAGGTGATGCAGATAAACTAATGACTGCAATGGGAGATGATTATGCTACATCAAACTTTGCTAATTTATTAAATGGATCTGCAACATCACCTACTATTTTACAGAATAATGATAAAACAAGAGATGGTTTAAATGCAGGTTTAAGCAAAGAGTTAGGCACAAAAATTACATCTATGAACTTATTAACTATGCCACAAGAGCAATATGATATGGCATTACGAATGGTAAGAACACAACCTGTTGTACCTACATCAATGCACGAATTATTTAAACACCCTGATATAACAACATTAACTGCTTTGGAAGGTGCTACACGATCACAAAAAACACAGTATCTTAATAGGGTATTAGATATGTGGAAAAATACTGCATATACAAAAGATGGTCGATCAAAGTTAAAAGGATATGATGATGAATACTTTAAGTTTATTGCTATTGATGCAGTAGCTAGGGCTAATGGTGGTGACATAGTTGATGCTTTTAATTATTTTTCTAGGATACCTGCTACTGAAAAAGATATTAATGAAAATATAAAACTTGTTGTTCAAGAGTTTTTACCTGAAGCTACCACTACTTCTGTTGATAAAAGTCTTGAATCTGTATTAGCCAAGACAGATGTAAAGGCACAACATTGGAATCAAATGAAGCCTTATGTCCAAAAACTATTAGTATTTAAGAGATTAAAAGGTATTGGCAATGAAAAAATGGCAGAGTTTAATCTTGAGAATATGATTGATGTAATCAATGGCACTTATGATAAGTTATATATTGAAGATGAAACTATTTATGATGTGCAAAATCTAGGACTAAACGATCAAAGAACTAGATTTTCACCACAAAGAAAATATGTAGATGGCAACTATGATAAGTTTAAATTGTATGTAAACAATATGGTTGCTGAAACAACAAAGGTAGATGGTATTTTAGGATCAGAGTATTTTCTTTTGCCTGATTATAGAAATTCACAGTTTGGAGATCAAGCATACACAATAGTAAATGCAAATGGTATTCCAATATTAAATAATGAAGGTGTTGAAATATATTTTAACACTAAAGAATTTGATAAACAGTTGAGTTATGATGCAGAAGAAGCAAGAAAAAGAAGTATAAATCAAGTTTATAATTCAAGACTTTCTAAATTAAATGCAAAAGTGCCACCATCAGATCTCTCTTTATGGAAACCAAATGTCCAAAATATAAAGTTTGCTGACTTTATTGGTAATGATAAAAGAGATCCTACTTATAACTCAACATTTAAATCAATAAAAAATCTTGAAACACCTATTATTTCAGGTGACTATGAATTAGCATCTGGAACTTTTAAATCAAAGTCACAACAAGAGTTTGAGGACTATGATAAATTTGGTGTAAGACAACAAGCAGGTACAAATAATCGTGTAGTTGATATACTGCAAAAGGGTACACTTAAAGAAGATGGCACAAGAGATAAATCATTTTCAGAATATGTTAATGGATTAGAAGATAGTTATATTGAAAAAAAGATAGCAGGTAAAGGATTTGAAAATCCATCTTGGCAATTAATAACTCGTGCCGAAACAATGAAAGAAGGTATGTTAGATGCATTAAGAGATATAAAAAGTTCTTTATTAACTCCTGATGTAGCTGTTGAAATACAAGATAACTTAATAGATATAGTAAACTATACTTCAGAAAAAGAAGATTTTAAAGTTGCACCATATATAGATGCTAACACATTATCTATTGGTAGAGGTTTTAATATACAATATCTTACCGATCAAGATTATGAAAAGATGTCAGATAATTTAGCATCAATGTTAAAACCACTTCAAGCATGGCTTAACTCAACACCCAAACGAACTACTGCACAACTTGTAGAAAAGATGAATGAGTTTAAAAGAAACTTAGGCGGATCAGAGGGCATGAAACAACAAGTAGCTGATTTAATTTATACAGATAAAATAAAAAAAATATATGAACAGTATAGTACTGAGTTTACAAATTTTGGAGAATTAGCTGTTGATAGACAAAAAGCTTTAATTGATTTTTCATATCAGTTTGGACATGACAGATTAAAGAGAGACTTTCCAAGTATTATGAATCTATAACAAAAGCCATACTTACAGAAGATCCTGATTTAAGATCGTATTATTTTAGACAAGCAGGATTTCATCAAGCATATAATTATGGTGAGTTTGGTAATACAAAAACATTAATACATAATCAAACAAGAAGCAGAGTTGGAGATAGAACTGGATTATTAGGGTTTTCTATAAGAGATGGTAGTAACTTTATGGATCAGGAGTACAATTAATGAGATTAGAATATACTGGTACAAAACCACAAGGTTTTAATCCTACTGGTGATCTTGCTACTCTTGTTGAGCCATTACATTCTATTTATCCTGATAGTGAGGGTAGAGTTGATCCAACATTTTTTGAAGGATTTAAAGCTAATTTTAAATATCAATGGTTGCCTATAACAAATTCTACTGCAGAATATTTTAATTTTATAGATACACCATATGATGAATCTTTTGATTGGCTTGGTGAAATACAAAAGAATGAAGATTATTTTTTTGCTGATGAATTATCAAGAGCCAAAAACATGGAGCATTATCAATACATTAAAAATGATTTAATGGCTATGCAACAGAATCGTGAGGTGTTTCAACGATCAGGTATAGGTGCAACATTAGTGGCAGGTGTTGTTGATCCATTAAATATTGCTTTCTTCCACCCAGTTTTTAATACTGGGATAAGAGCAGCATGGGCAGCTAAGTCTGCTTTTGGTGTGGCAAAGGAATCAGGCAAGATAGGTTTTTTGTTTGGTATGGGGAGTGAAGCATTACGAGCGCCTTTTGATCCATTTAACACATATGCTGAATCAGTAACAAACATTGCAGGTAATACAGTATTTGCAGGATTGCTTGGTGGTGGTGCAAGAGGAGTTACAAATAAATTTAGTAATATAGTAGCTAATCATAAAGCTAAAAAGAATCCTGATGCTAAAATAGGTAATAATAATTATAATTTAAAACAAACTATTATAGATGGTTTGAGTCAAGGTAAGCAGTTTCCTGATTATGTTTTTCATAGAACAACTAGAAATGTAAATATTAATAAGCAAGGTTTAACTTCAGGAGGTGTGCAAGGTAATAATCCTATAGAAGATATGGGTTATGGTGATGTTGTTTATGTTTTTAAAAGAGAGGACTTTCCGTTTGATAAAGGCTTTGATGGTGCTGATGTTGCTTTTATAAAAGAGGGATACACACCTGCTAAACCAGTTACAGCTTTTCATATAGACGAAATTGTAGATTCACAAGGTAGATACAAACAAGGTGGATCACGAACAGATGAACTGGGAGATGATCGAGTTCAAGAAGAAGCATATAGGAAAGCAATAGGACAGAGCAAAGAACAATATTATGGTGCTGAAGTTTTAAAAGCAGAAAGACAGAACTTTGAAGAACAAGTAAAGTTATTAGATAAAGACTTTAGAATGAATCAAAAGTTTGATGTGCCACTTGATAAAGAGCCAGTAATGAAAGGTTCTTCATTAAAAGAATTAACTATAGATAAACTTAGTTTTTTAAACAAGTTGATTCCATCAAGACGTTTGCACTTTGGTAAATATGATGGTCAGGAAGCACCTGCAAGTGTTAGAGATATTAATATGCAGATTGCTTTTAATGGTGCAGTAGGTATGAAAGGTAGACCAGTACAATCTATAGATGTTATGCAACAAGTATATAATGCTAAAGGTTTAGAGGTTGAGCAATTTATTGACAATCTTTATATGCAACAGTTTTACAAAACACAAGGTACTGGCAAGATTGCAGGTGTAGATTATATATCTCCATATCAGTTTGCACAAGACAAGTTAGGTAAACAATTACAAACTAAATATTATAATGATGCTACACAAGATTACTTTAAAGCTATGCCATCTAAAGAAGAATTTAGAGCTGAAATAGTTGAATTACAAATATTGAATGGTAATCCATCTTGGAATAAATCTTATTTTGCAAACCTGCCTGAATATAAGAGACAAGGCATGGAACGTATATCTAAATTTTATAGAGACTTTGATGAGTTGGCACAAGATGTAGGAGTATTTCATACACCTGAAAGTGTAAAGACTGCACAAATAAAACTACAAGATCGTATTGATGAACTTGGTGAAAAGATTAAATCTGAAAGAGATCCTGCCTCTAAAGAAATATTTAGATTGAGTATGAAACAACTTTTGGAAAAAAAATCTTTCTATGATGGCTATCAACAAACTCGTAATAATTATAAGTGGGCAATCTATTATGACAAGATGATGCTTATGAATGATCCTGAACAACAAAAAAAATTGGCAGGTGTGTTTGCCGATCATTATTTAGGTCAAGGTTTTATTACTAGATGGACTGGAACAAGTAATGAAAGACTACCAATAACAAGTTTGGAACAAGCACAAAAAGCTGCAGATGAAGATGTGTCACACATTCTTTCTATGGGTGATGATCCTATGGGATATAGTACACCACTTGGTATTGGTAAAGGTAAACATATAATGATGAGAACTACCAATATACCTGAGTGGAAAGTAAAAGATTTTATTGTAAAAGATCTTGGTGTTTTATCTCAATATGCAAAGAACATGGGGTTTAGAATTGAATATGCTCGAAAGTTTGGTGATGATACTATTGATTATATAATGGATATGCTTGAAGCAGAAATGCAATCTTCAAAAAAATATACGCAACGAGCAATAGCAAATATAAAGTCTGATCTTTTAGCTGATTATGAAAGAGTGGCAGGTCAAATGACTAGAGAACCTAACAGATGGGATACAAAGTTTGCTCGTATATCTAAAAAGTTTTCAGGTGTTACCTATCTTACTGGTGCAGGTATTACTGCAGTAACAGAAACAGTGGCAATGCCTATACTTGAGCATGGATTTGGCAATGTTATTAAAGGTGTATTTAGAAGTCTTGATGGTAATTTTGATAAGATGAGACTAAATGCAAAACAAGTGTTGCATACTGGTGAAAGTTTGGAAATGGCTAGACCTATTGCTCAAGACAAATATCTTGGTGAAATGACACGACCATTGCAAATGGGGAAGATAGAAAAAGGTGCAGAGGCAATGGAAAACCTTTTTTATAAATTTAACTTTTTATCTATTGTTACAACGTTGGGAAAACGAGTTGATTCTGCTGTAAGAATACCAAAGTTTTACGATCAAATAAAAAATTATGATAGTCTTGATAGATTTGATATTGATGAACTTGAGAGATATGGAATAACAAGGGATCTTGCAAAAAGATTATATGAAAATGGTGCTTGGCAGTTTACTGATTCTGATACCCCTTTGTTAAATATACAAGGGTGGTCTACGAAAACTAAAGCTGATAGAGAGCTTAGATCACAAATGGAAACATATCTTAATAATGGTGCAAGAAATACTATTATGCACGCAACAGCATTTGATAGACCAACAATGGCAGATGGATTTGTATTTAAAAAGTGGAAACCATACATGGCAAAAATGGGAATACAACCTGATCCACGAGCATCTGTAGGTAAATTAGCAGATGGCACATATCGTTATCCTATTGCTAGAATTGAGTCAGGTGTAATGGCTTTTCCTTTTCAATTTTATAATTTTTCGTTTGCTGCAAATCAAAGGATATTAAGACCTATGTTTGATCCTAATAAAAAACATAGATTAGCAGGTGCTATTGCTCTTATGGGTATGTCATACTTAGTACTAGCCACAAGAAAACCTGATTGGTGGTTTAAGGATAAAGATTATTCAGAATTATTTATGCAAGTAGCCGATAGATCAGGAATAGCAGGTTTATATTCTGAAATTGCTTATAGAGGAATAGAAGCATCTGCTGCATTTGGGTTGCATAATCCTGATAATACATGGTTAAAAGGTAGATACAATGCTACTGGTTGGGATTCTGCATTTGGAATGTTAGGTGCTACACCAAACATGTATAGAGAATGGGTTGATGGTGCTAACGATCTTCTTAATGATAGAACAGAAGAAGGATTAAAAACATTATCATATAATGCACCAATATTAGGTTTGTTAGGATTAGATGATGATTTGCGATCTATTGCAGGTGGTAGAAATAGATAGACATTTGAAACAAAAACTAGTAAAGGTAAAAGCATGACTATAGCATTAAGTGCAAATACTCCACGAGTGAGTTACACAGTTAATCAGGGTGCGAGTCAAACCTCATTTGCTGTACCATTCGTATTTTTTACTGCATCAACAGATCTCAATGTTTTTGTTGACAATGTTGCACGGACATTTGATGCCAGTACATCAAACACATCTCTATATACTGTGAGTGGTGGCAGTGGTTCTACTGGAACTGTAACAACTTCTGTTACTGGTGCTACTGGTGGCAGTACTGTTGTCATCACAAGAGCAGTGCCATTGTCTCGTACCACAGACTTTCCAAGTTCAGGTGCATTTGAGATATCAAAACTAAATACAGAGTTAGATACTGTTACTGCTATTCAGTCTGATTTCAATGATTCTGCATCAAGAGCAATAAGATTACAAGATTCTGACAGTGCAGTATCTATGGAGTTACCATTACTGGCTAGTCGTAAAGGCACAGTTCTAGGATTTAATGCAAGTACTGGTGCTGCAGAGGCAGGACCTACAATTACTGCAGTGCAGTCTTTATCGGCAGTCACAGCATCTATTGCTTTATTAGGTACTTCTGCTGTTGTTGAGGACATGGGTTTACTTGCCACATCTGCGGTCATAGAAGATATGGGGATATTAGCTACGTCTGCTAACGTAACAGCTATGGGATTACTAGGAACTAGTGCTGTTGTAGCTGATATGGCTTTGTTAGGAACTTCTGATGTTGTGGCAGACATGGCATTGTTAGCTACTTCTGATGTAATAGCTGATATGAATACATTAGCAACAAGTGATATAATTACTGATCTTAATACACTAGCTACCAGTGACATTGTTACTGATATGAATCTATTGGCAACTAGTGATAATGTTACAGCAATGGGTTTACTTGGAACGTCAGGTAATGTTACGGCAATGGGTTTACTTGGAACAAGTGCTGTTGTTGAGGATTTAGGATTACTAGCTACAAGTACTGTCATTGAGGACATGGGAATACTAGCAACAAGTGCCAATGTAACTGCAATGGGATTGTTAGGTACAAGTGATGTTGTTACTGATATGGGATTGTTAGGTACGTCTGCAGTTGTAGAAGATATGGGTTTGTTAGGAACAAGTGCTAACGTAACAAACATGGCAACATTGGGTGCAAGTGGTGTTGTTGCAAACATAGCCACAGTAGCAGGTGCAAATTCTAACATATCAACTGTTGCAGGCTCAATATCTAATGTGAATACAGTAGCAAGTAACATAGCAACAATTTCATCTAAGGCATCTTTAGATGATGCAACTGCCTTAGCAATAGCTTTAGGATAAGGAGTAAAATATGGCAAACACATTCAAGGTAGTATCACATGATGTTATGCCTGCAACTGCAGGAACACCTGAGGATTTATATACTACACCAAGTAGTCCAAGTACAACGACTGTGGTACTGGGATTAATAATAGCGAATGTTCATACAAGCCAAGTAACAGCTAGTGTAAAGCTAGTATCTGATACAAGTGGTGGTGGTAGAACAGCTACGAATACAACGACATTCTTACTGAAAGATGCACCAATACCAGTTGGAGGTTCACTAGAGATATTATCTGGTAACAAAGTTGTGTTAGAAACTACAGATAAACTACAGATAGATTGTTCTGTGGCTGACAAGGTATCAATTACACTAAGCATAATGGAGATTACATAATGCCTTATGTTGGACAAACCATAACAGATGTATTTCCAACG
>Ga0208148_1000152_pt1 | contig 27681 bp, 36 predicted proteins | sample DEB08_DNA_16_FD_184525 | JGI IMG/M metagenome (GOLD analysis project Ga0208148, IMG submission 184525) | Aqueous microbial communities from the Delaware River and Bay under freshwater to marine salinity gradient to study organic matter... | ecosystem: Environmental > Aquatic > Marine > Coastal ...
AATAATTAACTTTTCTCTATATTATAAATAGTAATAGAATAAGATAGGAATGAATAATGGCAACAATACAGAATATTACTATCGACCAAGATTGTGATTATACTGAGACATTAACAGTAAAAGATTCAACAGGAACAGTAGTCGATTTATCAAATGAAACGATAACTGCTACATTGAGGAAAACACACCTCGCAACTTCATCAACATCTTTTACTACAGCAAAAGTAAGTGCAACTGATGGTACTTGTTCTATAGCATTAACAGATGCTGTAACAGGTGCTCTTTCAGAGGGTCGATATGTTTGGGATTTAACTACAACTGATTCATCTGGTTTAATTACGAGAAGAATTGAAGGACGAGCAACGATAACACCAAGTGTAAGTAGATAACTTATGGCTAGAAATCCAACTCAAAGATATATTGATAACGAAAAATCAAAAAGTTTTTTAACAAATATTTTAAATCAAACACCAGTAGGTGTAGTTGAGGAAGTAGATATTGATTTAGATGTTGAGAAGAAGATTTCAGAGCTACAAGAAGCAAAATTAAATGGTAAAAGTGTCAATGCTGGTAAAGAATTAAAAGAATGGGAACTTGGTAAACAATTTGCAAATCTTTTAGACAATGTTGGTAAAGAAAAAGAAGTTGTTGAAAGAAATATTGTAGAAGAAGAAAAAAAGATAGAAGGTCTAGAGAGTTTACTTGCAGATTTAACAGCTGAAAAAGATAAAAAAAAGAAGAAAAAATTAATAGTAGAACCTGAAAAAACAAAACCTGTTCATGAGGAAGTTAAACAGGTCATACTTAAACAACCAGAAAAATTAGACTTAACTAAAACTAAAGATTATGTGGCAGAAAAATATGTCAAGCCTTTAGAAAAAGAAGAAGTTGCTTTAGATGAAGAAGCAAGAAAAGTTGTTGCTAATAAGTATAGTGAATTAGGTCATGGTACTTTACAATCATTCTTATCACCAAAACAAATAGAATCAGATCCTGATATTATTAACAAAGTTGAATCTCATATTGCTGAGATGAAAATTGCTAATGAATTAGAAAAAGATAAAGTAACTAGTTTAAGGTCTATTGATACTTTAGAAAAACTTACTAGAGAATTTTTAAACTTTAAGAATATTACATCTATGCAAATGTCAACTATCGGTGGCGGTGGTGGCGTTCAGTTATTAGATATGGATGATGTTAATGTATCTACTAAGGCAAATGGATATATTTTAAAGTATAATTCTTCAACTGAAAGAATGGACTTTGTTAGTGCTGATAGTGGACTAATAACAGGTTTAACAGCAGACGGAAGTAACAATATAACAATTACTGGTGATTTAACTGTTGAAGGAACAACTACAACGATTGATTCGACTACAATTGAGATACAAAATTCATTTAAGTTCGAAGGTGCAACTGCTGACGCACACGAAACAAACTTAACAACGATTGATCCAACAGCAGATAGAACAATATCTTTACCAAACGCAACTGGTACAATTGTGTTGCAAGATACAAGTGATACACTAACAAACAAAAGTATTGACTCTGATAACAACACAATTACAAATATTGTAAATGCTAATATAAAATCTGGCGCGGCTATTGCTTTTGATAAAATGGCAACATTAACTGCTTCAAGAGCATTAGTATCAAATAGTGATGGTGGGTTAGAAGTAAGTGCTGTTACATCAACTGAAATAGGTTATCTTGATGGAGTTACTAGTGCTATACAAACACAGATTGATGCTAATACCGCTCTTGCAAACACGAAGGCAACTAATGCTTTCGCAATCGCTCAGGCAGTCGCATTAGGATAGTTATAAATAGTTAAAAAGGAAGAATAAAATATGGCAGTCCCAAGTACGAAAGCAACATTAAAAGAATACTGTTTAAGAGCATTAGGTAAGCCTGTAATAGATATAAATGTTGATGATGACCAAGTAGATGATAGAATAGACGAGGCAGTACAATACTTTTGTCAATATCATAGTGATGGTGTTGAGAGAATGTACTTAAAATATCAGGTAACGGCAGACGATATAACTCGCATGACTGCTGATACATCTGAATCAGTTACAGAGAACGGTGTAACAACTACTTGGAAACAAGGAAATAATTTTCTTATAGTTCCTGAAACTGTTATTTCAGTTGTCAATGTATTTCCTTTATCTGACAGAGCAAACTTAAATATGTTTGATGTTAGATATCAATTAAGATTAAACGACTTATACGATTTTTCATCTACAAGCATTGTTCACTATGAAATGACAATGAAACATTTAGATTTTTTAGACCATATTTTAGTGGGCGAAAAACCTATGAGATTTAATCATTTATCAAATAAACTATTTCTTGATATGGACTGGAACAATGATATTACAGCAGGTGAATTTTTAATATTTGAAGTTTTTAGAAGATTAGATCCTGCAACAAGTACAGATATGTTTGATGACCTTTATTTAAAAAGATATACAACCACTTTAATTAAAAAACAATGGGGACAAAATCTATCAAAATTTTCAGGCACAGCGATGTTAGGAGGAGTAACATTAAACGGACCTGAGTTATTTTCTACAGCAATTCAAGAACAAAGACAATTAGAAGATGAGATAAGATTAAATTATGAAGAGCCTCCTCATATGCAACAAGGATAAATAAATGCCAACAAATGTCTATTTTGACACAGGCACCACATCTGAACAGCGACTATACGAAGATTTAATTATAGAACAGCTTAAGATATATGGTCAAGATGTCTATTACTTACCAAGAAAAATAGTAAACAAAGATAATATCTTTGGCGAAGATCCTGCGAGCTCTTTTGACGATTCATATATTATTGAAATGTATGTTGATAATACTGATGGATATATGGGCGAACAAGAGATTATTAAAAAGTTTGGTTTAGAATTAAGAGATGATATTGTATTTACTTTATCTAAATTAAGATGGGAAACACTAATTAAAAATAATAGTGATTTAGTTGCTGATAGACCACAAGAAGGTGACCTAGTTTACTTCCCAACTACAAACGCATTTTTTGAAATACAATTTGTTGAACATGAACAACCTTTCTATCAACAAAGTGCTTTACCTACTTACAAATTATCTTGTACTCGATTTGAGTATAGTTCAGAAAGAATTGATACTGGTATTGCTACAATTGATAGTGTTGAAGATAGTCTATCAACTGATACAATGAATTTTCAGTTTAGTTTAGAAAATGAGACTGGCTCATTCGTATTAGAAAGTAGTATTGGTGCAATAGATTATGTAATTAATGAAAGTTTCACAATGGCAGACCAAGCAACTAATGACCAAGGTCAAGTATTTGAAACAGAAGCAGGAACAAATACTGCTTCAACAGGAGATGATATATTAGACTTTAGCGAAAGAAACCCATTTGGTGAGGTTGACGAATACTAATGGATAGAGATAGACATAGACAACTTACAGACTTTCATAAAAAGTCTGAAACACATAAAAAAGAAATGAATTTAAGTAGAAATTTAAAAAAAGAAGTAAATATTGGTGCTAACGGTACACAAAAATATATTATTAAAGAAGGCCTTAATAAAGGTAAAATAGTATAATGTTTGGAGAACACTTTTATCACAAAAAAATTCGTAATACTGTTATTGCGTTTGGTACGATATTTAATAATGTAAATATTAAGAGATTGGATTCTAGCGGGAATCCTATACAAAACATTAAAGTACCTTTATCATATTCACCAAAAGAAAAGTTTTTAGCTAGATTAGACGCACAGCAAGACCTAACTGGAGACGACTCAAAAGTGGCAATCACTCTACCTCGAATGTCATTTGAAGTTACTGGATATAGTTACGATGGCGGTCGTAAGTTAAATAAGAATCAAAAGATAACTAAAGTAACAACAAATGCTGACACCACAAAAATGAATAGTCAATATACACCTGTGCCTTATGATGTTAATTTCTCTTTGGGAGTTTATGTTGCCAATTCAGATGACGGATTACAGATAATAGAACAAATACTTCCGTACTTTCAACCTGACTATACTGTTACCATGATTGAAGATAGAACAATGGATACAAAAAGAGATATACCATTTGTACTAAACAATGTAGATTTTGAAGATAGTTATACAGGCTCACTTACAACAAGTAGAAGAATAATCTATACATTATCATTTACAGCAAAAATTTATTTGTTTGGACCAATTAGTACAAACTCTATAATTAAAACTGTTTCAGCTGATTTATATTCTGATACAGGAAGTAATGCACCAAGAGTTGAGAGAGTTACAGTTACACCAAATCCAACATCAGCTGATAAAGATGATGACTATACATATACTACCACATTAGATTTCTTTACGGACACTTTAGATTATGATGAAGCGACTGGTGAAGATAAGTAATTAAAAGGACTTTAACATGAGTAAAATTGATGATAAACTAAATGAAGTATTAGGTATTGCTGAGATAGATAAAACTTTTGAAAACGAAGTGTTACCTAAAAAAACAACAACCGAATTAATAGTACCAGAAGATAAAGATCCAGATATTGATTTTGAAACTGGTAGAAAAAATCTTTATAACTTACTTGATAAAGGTAATGAAGCAATTGATGGTATACTTGGTCTTGCAAAAGAAGGAGAACATCCTCGTGCTTATGAAGTTGCAGGACAACTAATCAAGACAGTAAGTGAGGTATCACAAAATCTTTTAGACTTGCAAGATAAATTAAAAAAGATAAAAGATATACCTGATAAAGGACCTAAAAATGTTACTAATGCCTTATTTGTTGGCTCAACAACTGAATTACAAAAGATGTTAAAGGAAAAGAAATGATATTTTTTAGACAAAACTTGCATGAAGTAATTACACTACCCGAACCACCTGTTGAAGATTTAACAGAAGCATATGAGGTAGAAGAAGTAATTAGACGAAGAACAGAGAAAGATGTTCAGTCTATTCAAAACCATGACCAAGAACCTTACTATGCAATTCGTAAAGTTTGTGAAAAAAATGGTCTAGAGTTTCACGATAGTGAGTTCAAACAAATTATAAAAGAGTCTGTACCAATTATTACATACTTTAAAGATTTCTTTAATCGTCCAAGACCTGTTGAAGTTCTTAACCGTTTAAATACTTTACCAAGTAAAACAAATAAAACTAGGTCATACCCTAGTGGTCATGCGGCTCAATCGGTTATACTTGCAAGATATGTTGCTGGTAAAGTACCAAAGTTAGAAAAAGAGTTGATGAAAGCAGCCTACGAATGTGGTTATGGTAGAGTACAAGCAGGGTTTCATTATGTATCAGATTACGAAATAGGCAATCTACTTGGTGAAAAGATGTATGTATTAATGAACAAAATGGATTATGGACAAGAAATGAATGAAGATAAAATATCTTTCAAAGACTTCTTAAAAAATTAAATGGCAACAACGGATCAATATTTAGGTAATCCTAATTTAAAGAAAGCTCACACCTCTTCTCGTTTTACAAAAAAACAAATCAAAGAAGTGATGAGTTGTCTTGAGAGTCCTAAATACTTTATAGAAAATTATTTAAAAATTGTCACCATTGATAAAGGTCTTGTACCTTTTGAGATGTATGACTTTCAGCGGAAGATGGTAGATACTTTTCACGACAATAGGTTTACGATATGTAAATTACCTAGACAAAGTGGAAAGTCAACTATCATAGTCTCTTACCTCTTACATTATGTCTTATTTAATGACAATGTGAATGTTGCAATATTGGCCAATAAATCTTCTACGGCAAGAGATTTATTAGGTCGTTTGCAATTGGCTTACGAACATTTACCCAAATGGATGCAACAAGGCGTTCTCAACTGGAACAAAGGTTCACTCGAATTAGAAAACGGAAGTAGAATTGTAGCGGCAAGTACTTCTTCTAGTGCTGTTCGTGGTAGTACCTTTAACATAATATTCTTAGATGAGTTCGCTTATGTGCCTAATAATATTGCCGAAGAATTTTTTAGTTCAGTTTATCCTACAATATCATCTGGTAAATCATCAAAGGTGATGATAGTATCTACACCACATGGTATGAATATGTTTTACAAGATGTGGGTAGACGCAACAAATAAAAACAATAACTTTGTTCCTGTCGAAGTACATTGGAGTGAAGTACCAGGTCGTGATGAAAAATGGAAAGAAGAAACAATTAAGAATACAAGTGAGGCACAATTTCAGACAGAGTTTGAATGTGAGTTCTTGGGTAGTGTTGATACTCTTATCAGCGCAAATAAAATAAAAACTATGCCAGTTATCGAACCTAAACGAAGTGGTGGTCTTGATGTTTACGAAATGCCAAAGAAGAATCATCTCTATACAATGACAGTTGATGTGTCGAGAGGATTAACAAATGACTATTCAGCCTTTTGTATTATGGACTGTACAAGTGTACCATATAAGGTAGTTGCAAAGTACAGAGATAATGAAATCAAACCTCTTCTTTTTCCAAGTATCATAGATAGAGTTGCTAAAAGTTATAACAAAGCATTTATTTTAGTAGAGATAAACGACTTAGGACAACAAGTAGCAGACAATTTACAGTTTGAATTAGAGTATGATAACATGATGATGGTTACACAAAGAGGTCGTTCTGGTCAAGTATTGGGTGGGGGTTTTAGTGGTCGTGGTAATCAATTAGGTTTGAGAATGACTAAAGGTACGAAAAAAATCGGAACTTCTAATCTCAAAAGTTTAATCGAGGGAGATAAATTACTTATTTCAGATTTTGATATTATCTCAGAATTATCGACTTTTATATCAAAAGGAAAATCTTTTGAGGCTGAGTCAGGTGCTACAGACGATTTAGTAATGTGTTTGGTGATATTTTCGTGGTTGGCAAATCAAAGATATTTTAAAGAATTAACAAATGTAGATGTGAGAGGTCAAATGTTTACTGAACAACAGAATGCCATTGAGGCAGATATGGCACCTTTTGGTTTCATAGACGATGGATTAAACGATCCAGAGGGAAATGATGGGTATTTTGTTGACGCAGGAGAAGTTTGGCGACCTGTATCATATCGCAAAGGAGAATAGTGTAATTTCGGTATACTATAAATATATGCAAAGGGTTATAACTAATAAACTTAATATTAAGGAGAACTAAAATATGGCTTTTCAAGTATCACCAGGTGTTCTCGTTACTGAAAAGGATCTTACTAATGTCATTCCTGCTGTCTCAACATCAGCGGGTGGTATAGTAATTAATGCAGAAAAAGGACCAGTAGATGAAGTTACTACGATTTCATCTGAATCTGAGTTGGTTGATATATTTGGGAAACCAAATGCAAACAACTTTGAAGAATGGTTTTGTGCTGCTAACTTTTTGGGATACGGAAATAATCTGAAGGTAGTAAGACCAATTACTGGCATGTTAAATGCTGTGTCAACTGGTAGTGCTGTCTTAATAAAAAATACGACTGAATATCTTGGAACTTATTATTCTGAAACTGGCGCTGGTCAAGTATCTAATATAGGAACTTGGGCTGCAAGAGAACCTGGAACACTAGGAAACAATTTAAAAATTTCTTTATGTTCTAATTCAACTGCATTTGGACCACACTCAATGAGTGGTAATCTAGTTGCTGACGCTTCTGCTGCTATCGGAGATACAACAATTTCTGTTGATGATGGTAGTTTAATGCAAGTTGGCGACATACTAGAATTTGGAGACGCAACTAGTGTGCCTTCAGCTGATGGTGCACCTTCAGGACATTATTACAAGATAACTGCAATATCAACAAACTTATTAACAATCGCAAGATTTAATGTTGCCACTGGTAAAACAGAAACAGGCGGATTAAGACACGCTGTTGTTGATAACGCTAAAGTCCTAAGACATTGGGAATTTTACTTTCAATTTGATGGACCACCAACAACAACTGATGATGTATCAGCTGCAGGCGGTTCACTAGATGAAATGCATATTGCCGTGATTGACGAAGATGGCGGAATTACAGGAACTGCAGGCGAAATAATAGAAACTTTTGCTGGTGTTTCACAGGCAAATGACGCTAAGGATGCTTCAGGTAATTCAAACTACTATCCAGATGTAATTTACAGAACAAGTAGCTTCATCTATTGGGTAGACCACATCGCTACTTTAACAGACGGTTCTGCTAAAAAAGGCACAACTTTTGATAATACAGTCGGCGATGCTTTTGTAGTATCTAATACTTCACTTACTGGTGGAACAGATGACTTTGTTGCTACTAATGCTGAGATTGCAACTGCATATGAAAAATTTAATGACACAGAAAATGTGGATTTATCTTTATTAATTTGTGGACCTTCACAGACAGGTGCTGACGCTACAGGCGACACAAAAGCAACTGCTGTTATGGATATCGCAACTGCAAGAAAAGATTGTGTGGCATTTATATCACCTGCGAGAGCAGATGTTGTTGATGTTGCAAACGCTGTTACACAAACACAAAATGTTGTAGCATTTGCTGATGGTTTACCATCATCAAGTTATGCTGTCATTGATAGTGGTTACAAATATATGTATGACAAATACTCTGATATATTCAGATTTGTACCATTAAACGGTGACATCGCTGGACTTTGTGCAAGAACAGATAACATCGCTGATCCTTTCTTCTCACCCGCTGGATTTAACAGAGGGCAGATTAGAGGTGCAGTAAAATTAGCATTCAATCCAAACCAAACTCAAAGAGATGAATTATACAAATCAAGGGTAAATCCTGTTGTATCATTCCCAGGGCAAGGTACGATATTGTTTGGCGATAAAACTGCTCAATCTAAACCAAGTGCTTTCGATAGAATTAATGTAAGAAGATTATTCATTACTCTAGAAAAAGCAGTATCTACTGCTGCTAAGTTCCAACTCTTTGAGTTTAATGATGAATTTACAAGAGCTCAATTTAGAAATCTTGTAGAACCATTCTTGAGAGATGTACAAGGCAGACGAGGTATTACGGACTTTAGTGTTGTTTGTGATGATTCAAATAATACTGGAGATGTTATTGATAGAAACGAATTTAGGGCTGACATTTTTGTTAAACCTGCTCGTTCTATTAACTTCATTCAACTTAACTTTATTGCTACAAGAACAGGCGTTGCCTTTTCAGAAGTAGCAGGCGCATAGGAGGGATAAAAAATGGCAAATATTAATGACTTTAAAGCCCGACTAAAAGGCGGTGGTGCAAGAGCCAATCAGTTCAAGGTAACTTTACCTTTTCCTGGTTACTCAGCAGTTGGTGGAGAAACGGCCGACTTAGCATTCTTATGTAATGCTACATCAATACCTGGGCAAAATCTTGGTACTGTTCCTGTAAATTTCAGAGGCAGAATACTAAATCTTGTCGGTGATAGAACATTTAATCCATGGTCTATTACAGTACTAAATGATACAGACTTTAAAATATACAGAGGTCTAGAAAGATGGATGAACGGTATGAATAACATGACTGATAACGAGGGGTTAACAAATCCTTCAGATTATCAAGTTGATATATTCATTGACCATTTAGACAGAAACGGAAGTACTCTTAAATCTTATACTTTAAGAGGTGCATTCCCAACTGCTCTAGATGATATCGCACTTAACTATGGCACGAATAATGCTATCGAGGAGTTCGGTTGTTCATTTACATATCAGTATTTTGAAACAGATACTACTACATAATAAACAAATAAGTTATAAAGGAAAATTATAATATGGTACAATTACTTGGCTTCCAAATAACAAGACAAACTGACGATAAGGATAAACCGGCGGAGGCCAAACAGGCCTTCACGGTTCCTTCTCCTGATGACGGTACAACTACTATATCTGCTGGCGGTTACTTTGGCCAATACTTGGATATGGAAGTTACTGCCAAGAATGATGTCGATTTAATTAAAAGATATAGAGAAGTTGCTCAACACCCAGAGTGTGATATGGCAATTGAAGATATCATCAATGAGGTTATTGTTTCAGATGACAGAGACCAATCTGTTACAATATCGCTAGATAAGTTAGCAGTCTCAGAGAGTATTAAAGGCAAAATTCGTAATGAGTTTGACGAAGTTATGAGCCTACTTAACTTTGACGAAAAAGGTCACGATATATTTAAAAGATTTTATGTTGATGGTAGAATATACTTTCATAAAGTCATAGACCCAAATAGTCCACGAAAAGGCTTAACAGAATTACGATATATAGACCCACGAAAAATTAAAAAGGTTCGTGAGGTTACAAAGAAAAGAGATTCAAAAGGTAAAGGCGTTGAGATTATAGAAAAAACAGCAGAATGGTTTGTCTATAATGAAAAAGGAATATCATCAGCAAACTCAAATGCTGGTGTTAAAATTTCTGCTGACTCAATATCTTATATCACATCAGGCGTAATAGACCAAACCAAGAATATGGTTATGGGTCATTTACATAAAGCAATTAAACCTGTCAATCAATTAAGAATGATTGAGGATGCTGTTGTTATTTACAGAATAGTAAGAGCACCTGAAAGAAGAATATTCTATGTTGATGTAGGTAATCTACCAAAAGTAAAAGCAGAATCTTATTTGAGAGATGTTATGGCAAGATATAGAAACAAACTTGTCTATGACGCTGCTACAGGTGAGATTAGAGACGACAGAAAACATATGTCTATGCTTGAAGATTTTTGGTTACCTCGTAGAGAAGGTGCAAAAGGTACCGAAGTTCAAACACTTGCAGGTGGACAAAATCTTGGCGAGATTTCAGATGTACAATACTTTCAAAAGAAATTGTATAAATCTTTGAATGTACCTATTTCTAGAATGGAATCAGAAAATGGTTTTAATCTAGGTAGAGCCGCAGAGATTACAAGAGACGAACTTAAATTTACTAAGTTTGTTCAAAGATTAAGAAAAAGATTTACTCAACTATTTCATGATGTACTTAAAACACAATTAGTTTTAAAAGGTATTATTACAATAGAAGATTGGAGTACTTTAAAAGAACATATACAGTATGATTATTTAAAAGATGGATATTTTTCTGAATTAAAGACTGCTGAGATATTAAGAGAAAGACTTAATCTTGCAAATGAAGTTAGTCCATACATTGGTAAATATTTTTCTGTTGAATATATCAGAAAAAATGTATTAAGACAAAGTGATGAAGATATCATTGAGATTGATAGTCAGATTCGAAATGAAATTAAACAAGGTATTATTGCAAATCCAGAAGGCGCACAAATGGAAGATGATGATGATACTGATATAAATATAGGAGATAATTAATTATGACAGATGATAATGTAAAAGCAATGGTTGACTCTCTTGCAGACGGCGATAATATCGCAGCTCAAGACGCATTTAAAACTGCTTTATCTGATAAGATAGGTAGTGCTTTAGATGATAAAAGAATGACAGTTGCAAATGATTGGTTGAACGCAGCTCACGAAACAGAAGATTTAGATAATAATACTGTATTGAGTGGCTCTGGTCAAGAAGCGGAACCTGCCGAACAAGAAACGCAAGAACCTGCTGAAGAACCTGTTGAGATAGACAATGACGAGGAACCAAATGAACAGCCTGTCGTTTCAGAAGTTTAAAGGACAATTATCTGAACGAAGGTATGGTGGACCTGAAAAAGGTAAGGAGTATAAAAATTTATCTCCGAAGATGAAGGCTGCTGTAGATGATGTTTATAGTATGATTGATAAGACCTCTGACCCTCTTATAGGAAAAGTTGAAGGTATTATTAGTCAAGTGGCTAAAAAACATGGAATTAATGTATCAAGTATAGAAAGATACATTGATACTGAAATAATAAAGTAAAGGAAATAAAAAATGGCAATTGCAACAAGAACGCTCAGAGATACAGTAGTAGAAGCTTCTGGTGGTGCGTCAGGTGGTAAAGTTACTGTTCTAGTAAACATGGATGATAACACTACTGCTAACTCAAACATATTAGACGCAAGTGGTTTATCAGGACACGCTAATGGGGCAAAATTAGATATCACTAGAATATGGTGGTCTTTAGTACAAGGTACTGCTGATGACAATACAGGTCATGTACAAATACAATTTAAAGGTGCTTCATCAGATACTATAGCAATTCAACTTGCTGGTACAGGACACTATGATGGTACTGCTGGTAAGATTACGAATAACGCAACGAATACAACAGCGACATCAGGAGATTTAGAGTTAACCGCTCTTGGAACTTCTGGTAGTGTTATTATCGAATTAAGAAAAGACGAATCATTTACTGCATAGTAGATAGGATTTTCTATGGCGATTACGAATACAGCTATTGTTGATACCACTTCGAAGTATATTGTACAGTCGAAGGGTATCAAGGATGAAACAGACCAGATAGTAGTTGACGCTGAAAAATTGAGTAGTGGCACAAACGAATCAAAAGTATGTTTGATTGAGTGTCATTTTCAAATAAAAGGCACAGGTACTTTAAAGTTAAGTGCTGAAAGTGAAACAAATGATTTGAGTTTTACTGGAAATGGTAAGTATGGTTTACGACCTGACCAGTTAAAATTTGGGGATGATAAAATAATAAAATTAACAACTGACTCTAATGTTGAGAGTTATTTGTTGATTACAGAGTTTAGGAGAAAATAATATGGCAGATGTAGTTACATCACAAACGATAGCAGACACCGTTGGTGTTAAAACTGTTATGAAGTTTACAAATATAAGCGATGGTTCAGGTGAGACACTTGTAACTAAAATGGATGCTAGTGCTTTAAATTTTTTGTCAGAGGATGCAAACAGAGTTATCTCAAAAATATATTGGGCAGTCAATACAACAAACGGTAAATCTGGAGTAGAATTATTATGGGCAGGTAGTGGAACAAGTTCCGCTAATGCAACAATAGGATTTTTCTCTGGTCGTGGGTTTCATGATTACTTTACTGCTGGTAATAGTATTCCTAATAACGCAACATTGACAGCGAATACATCTCCTGCAGGCGATATATTATTATCAACTAAAGGTTTTGTTGCAGGTGATAACTATACAATTATTTTAGAAGTGAGATAATGGCAAAAAAGAAGAAAGATTATTCAAAAGCAATTCTAGAAAGAATTGTTGGAACAAAATCTAAGACTTATCTTGCAGATGAATTTAGAAAAGCATTTGCAGAAAAGTATGGAATAAAAAAAGAAGAAATGAAAAGAGAAGTTGTAAATAAAATTTATAACAATAAAGAAAAGGTGGAGAAATGAAACTAATTACAGAAACAATTGAAGATATCGAAGTACTGACTGAAGCGACATCAAATGGTGGTAAGCAGTATAAGATAAAAGGTGTCTTTATGCAGGCTGATATCAAAAACCGTAATGGTAGAGTTTATCCTGTACAGACTTTAGCAAATGAAGTTGCTAGATACACAAAAGAATTTATAAACAAGAAGCGTGCTTTCGGTGAACTTGGACATCCAGACGGACCAACAGTTAACCTTGAAAGAGTTTCACACATGATTACTAGTCTTAAACCAGAAGGTAAAAACTTTATAGGTGAGGCTAAGATAATGGATACTCCTTACGGTAAAATTGTCAAGAATTTAATTGACGAGGGCGCACAGTTAGGTGTATCATCAAGAGGTATGGGATCTATTCAATCAATGCAAGGAAAAAACATTGTAGGAAAAGACTTTTATCTTGCGACTGCAGCTGATATAGTTGCAGACCCATCAGCACCTGACGCTTTCGTAGAAGGTATAATGGAAGGTAAAGAATGGGTATGGGACAACGGCATATTGAAAAGTATGGAAGTTGAACAATACAAGGAAGAGATTGAAAAAACTAAACGCAAAGAACTTGCCGAAGTAAAAGCAAATATCTTCAAAGACTTTATATCTAAGTTTTAAAACCTACGCAGCTTATTTAAAAAGCGTAGGGTTTAAGATGGTAAGATGTATAAATAATAGTAATAAGAAAAATTAATTAATTTTTAAATATTAAGGAGAGACCGAATGTCTGAAACCGAAGTAAAAAAAGAGTTAGACGAAGTGGTGAATGCTGCAAATAAAGACGCAGCTCCTGCTGAACCTGGCCACCTTAAAAATGACGCAGAGGATCTTGGTGCTCCAGTTGTAAAAGCAACTGACAGTAACCCAGACGCTACGAAAAAGGTATCTAAAGTATCGGACCAGGTTAATAAGGATGCGAAAGACGGATCTTTACCAAAAGACCAAAAACCATCTGGCATGAAAGAGGAAGAAGTAGAAGTAAAAGACGGTGTAGAAACTGTTGCTGAAACTGCTACTGAAACTGAAATGAATATTGACCTATCTGATGATGTTAAGGCATTAGTTTCAACAGACGCTGACCTATCCGAGGAATTCAAGGAAAAGGCTGCGACTATTTTTGAAACTGCTGTTAAAACAAGAATACAAGAACAGGTTAAAGTACTAGAGTCTCAGTATGAAGAAAAACTTTCAAAAGAAACTGAAACAGTAAAAGAAGCTATGGTGTCAAAAGTTGACTCATATCTAAACTATGTTGTTGAAGAATGGATGAAAGAAAATGAATTAGCAGTAGAGAGAGGTATTCGTACCGAGATTGCTGAAGATTTCATCACTGGACTTAAATCTTTATTTAAAGAACATTATATTGATGTTCCTGAAGAAAAGTACAATGTACTTGAGGACTTAACAAATCAATCAAAAGATTTAGAAGCTAAACTTAACGAACAGATTGAAAAGAATGTAAATCTGTCAAAAGAAGTTTCTGAATTCCATAAGAAACAAGCAATCTTAGAAGTAACTGCTGATTTAGCAGAAACAGAAAAAGAAAAGTTTGTTTCTATGGCTGAAAATGTTGAGTACGATAGTGCTGAAAAGTTTAGAGAGAAGCTAGAAACTATTAAAGAATCTTACTTCCCTAAAAGCAAAATAGAAGAAGCCGCGTCTAAAGACGAAGTTGATTCTGTGGCGGCGAATGAGCCAGCTGTTGAAGCTAGTTCGGATGCTATGGCTGCATATACAGCCGCAATAACTAAAAACCTTAAGGCTTTATAGTCTTGATGTTTTTTAAATGTAAATAATAAAAAGGAGAGATAAAAATGTATCTTACTGAAAACTTACAGGAAAAGTGGCAGCCAGTCCTAGAACATCCAGATTTGCCAAAAATCGAAGATGCTTATAAAAGAGCTGTAACTACTGTGATTTTAGAAAACCAAGAGAAATCAGTTAGGGAAGACCGAAGCTTTATGGCTGAGGCTGCACCTGCAAACGCAACTGGTTCATCTGTTGATAACTGGGATCCAGTACTAATATCATTAGTTAGAAGAGCTATGCCAAATCTTATCGCATACGATATTTGTGGCGTACAACCAATGAGTGGTCCAACAGGATTAATCTTTGCTATGAAATCAAGATTCGGTTCACAGGCTGGTGCAGAAGCACTATTCAATGAAGCAGATTCAGATTTCTCTGCTAGAGACGCTGCTGGCGATACAGGTTCACCTGACGCTCAAGCGGGTACTAACCCTGCAACATTAAACGACTCACCATCAGCTGGTACTTATACTACTGGTTCTGGTATGTCAACTGCACAAGCAGAAACACTTGGTGACGGATCAGATGAGTTTGCTGAAATGGCTTTCTCAATCGACAAAGTAACTGTTACTGCAAAATCTAGAGCTCTAAAAGCAGAGTATACTATGGAACTTGCTCAAGACTTAAAAGCAATCCACGGTCTAGACGCTGAAACAGAACTTGCAAACATCCTTTCAAGTGAAATTCTTGCTGAAATCAACAGAGAAGTAGTAAGAACTATTTACTCACACGCAAAAGCGGGTGCTCAAGTAAATACAACTACTGCTGGTATCTTTGATTTAGATACAGACTCAAATGGTCGTTGGTCAGTTGAGAAGTTTAAAGGGTTGTTATATCAACTAGAAAGAGACGCTAACGCTATCGGTCAACAAACAAGAAGAGGTAAAGGGAACATTATTATTTGTTCTGCTGATGTTGCTTCTGCTTTGCAAATGGCTGGTGTTTTAGATTACGCTCCTGCGTTAAACTCTAACTTAAATGTTGATGACACAGGTAATACTTTTGCTGGTGTACTAAACGGTAAATTCAAAGTATATGTTGATCCATATGCAGCGAACATATCTGCTAGTCAGTACTATGTAATTGGTTACAAAGGAACTTCACCTTACGATTCTGGTTTGTTCTATTGCCCATATGTTCCACTACAAATGGTGAGAGCAGTTGGTCAAGACAGTTTCCAACCAAAAATTGGATTCAAAACTAGATACGGAATGGTTCAAAATCCTTTCGCACACTCTGGTGGAGATGGCGCATTAGATAACTCTGGTGCTGTTGCTTCTGCAAGTCAAAACTTATACTACAGACGAGTTAAAGTTACAAACATTATGTAATTTCGATTCCTCTCGAAAAATAGAAAAAGGGGCTTCGGCCCCTTTTTTTAAGCCTTTCTTGGAAAAAAGATTGTCATAGCCGCCGCCTAGGTCGGAAAAGAGACCACGGTCATATGATAGTACCCCCCTAAAAACTATTATAAATAGTAGTATGACAACAACAAATGTAATTCAAAGAGAACCTTCTAAAAGTGATTATGCTAGTCCTATTCAGTTTAGGTTCAAGTGTACCAAACTTCCAACAGTAGAGTTTTTTGTACAGAGTGCTAATATACCTGGTATCAGTCTAGGTTCAGCAACACAAACTAATCCTTTGTATGATATACCTCTGCCTGGTGATAAGATAACTTATGCTTCTCTTGATATGTCATTTCTTGTTGATGAAAATTTAAACAACTATAAAGAGATACATGACTGGATACTTGGTTTAGGATTTCCTAGTAACAATCAGCAGTTTCAAGATTTACAATCTGCTGGTAGTGATAGATTTCCTGGTTCTTCTAGAAGTACAGCTGCAACTGGCACCTCTACACCACAACCTTTGAATGAAGGTGGTATATATTCAGACGCAATACTCACAGTTTTAAATAGTAAGAATATTGCTAAAACAGAAATAAGATTTCAAAATGTTTATCCAACATCTTTGGGCGGTTTAAATTATGATGTAAGACAAACTGATGTAGATTATTTAAATGCTTCGGTTAGTTTTAATTATATGAATTATGATATAGTACAAATATCTACTTCATAGTAGTAAAAATATAGGATGATATATAATGACGACAGCGTTTTGTTTTGGTAATGGCAATTCTCGTAAAAGTCTAAATCTAGACGATTTCAAAAAACACGGAACAGTAATAGGTTGTAACGCAATCTATCGTGATTTCACACCAGATATTGTTGTGGGATTAGATTCAAGAATAGGTCACGAAATATATCGGTCAGGATATGCACATAAACATACTTGTTATTTAGGATACTGGACACCTGTTCCGATATTTGTTGCAAAAGAAATGTTAAAAACTATGGCAGATAAAACTGACATTGTTTGGAATGATAGTGAACAAGTAGTATATCATGGTGCTGATGGAGTATTTACACTTACAAAAGGGCATAATTTAGGCGTAACCTATATCACCGGAATAACCGACAATGATAAGGTAAAAGACATAGAGCCAGATGTAGATGGCTTTGCATATGCAACAGGTTCAAGAAGCATTTATCTTGCTTGTGAGTTGGGTGCAAAACAGGTATATATTATCGGCCATGATTTATATAGTTTAAATAATAAAATAAACAATGTTTATGCTGGTACAAATGGATATGCTGAAAAGAATGCTCATTACGCCAGACCTGATAATCCAGACGAAACATTTAATTGGATACTACAACACAAAAACACATTTAATAAGTTTAAGGATATACAATTTTATAAAGTAAACATTAATCCTATTGGCACTTCAACAATTGATTGTGAAATAGAAGAATGGAAAGACTGTAATAATCTTACCTATATTACACAAAAAGAATTGGTTGAAAGCCTTGACAAAACTACCAAAAGGTGATATAATATACACTATGACATTAGAAGAATTACAACAACAAGTAGATAAAGATTTTAAGCTTGATGATACCGAATTAGACGCTGAATCAATTAAAATACCTTTATTACATAATAAGTACTTACAACATTTTAACAAGTTTTCTTTACTACTAAAGAAGGCTGAATATGATTATAACATCTTAAAAAGACATAAGTGGGAATATTATACAGGTAAATCCGACCCATCGGTTTATGTAGAAAAACCATTTGATTTAAAAATACTAAAAGCAGATGTACATATCTATATGGATTCAGATGAAGAATTACAAAAGGCAGACCAAAAAGCTGCATATCTAAAACAAGTTACAACTTACCTTGAACAGGTTTTAAGAAGTATTAACAATAGAACATTTTTAATTAAGAACGCAATAGAGTGGAAGAAATTTACAAGTGGAGCAATCTAGATGTTTTTTAGGCTGCGTTGGATTTAGTCATATCGAAAAAAGTTGGATATGGCATATGTTAATTGTAAGAGGAAAACATTGTTATCATATTCCTTTAATTTATCCATTATATTATATCATGAATGTTTTATATAAAAGAAGTATAAAAAGAAACTTGGAGATTTATGGAACATCAAAAAATATTCGCAACTAATATATTCTTATTAGATAATTTTATACCACAAGTAACAGCCTCAGAGGTATCGACAATACTTACTATGAAAAAATATATTGGTGAGTTGTGGTCAGAAAGAGACTATGATGATAATTGGCAAACAAAATTAGCAAACTTACAAACAAAAAAAGAATTTAAGTATTTTTCAGATTTAATTGTAAAAACTGGTAAAGATATATGCAATACATTAGGTTATGATGTGGAAGATTTAATTATTACTGATATGTGGGCAAATGTTTTAAAACACAATGAGCACCATCCTGTTCATACACACTCAAATAATTTTTTAAGTGGTACTTATTATTTGCAATCTGATAAAGGTGCAAGTATAGTTTTTCATGATCCACGCCCTGCAGCTGATGTTATAGTACCTAGAAAAAAAGAAAAGAATACTTTAAATTCTAGTTTATTAAGTTATGCTTCAACATCAAATAGAGCAATATTTTTTCCTGCATGGTTGCCACATTGGGTTCAACAAAATAAGTCAAATAATAAACGCATAAGTATAGCATGGAATATGCAAGTGAAAGGGCAAGTAGGCGAACATCATGAATTCCAATCAGCACAATTTTAGATAGATATGGACACTCTTATTATAGAGAAGAAGAATGAGGTATATCTAACCGTTGATTGTGATCCAAACATTCAACGAGAAATATCAGAGTTCTTTACATTTTATGTACCTGGCTATAAGTTTATGCCAGCATTTCGTAATCGTATGTGGGATGGTAAGATAAGATTATACTCTCAGAAAACAAAAGAGATATACTTTGGATTGTTTCCATACATTAGAGCATTTGCTGAAGAAAGAGGATATCAGATTGTTTCAGGAGAAAATGTTGAGATTAATAATAAAGTAGATAAAGAGATTGTTAAAAAGTTTTCTAATAGTTTAGGTCAAAAATTTGAAGCTAGAGACTATCAGATAGACGCAATATATCATAGTTTAAAGTTCAATAGGGCACTCCTGTTGAGTCCTACAGCGTCCGGTAAATCATTCATCATATATTCACTTATAAGATACTATTCTCATTTAATTAAAGATACCCCTAACAGTAGAATATTATTGATTGTACCGACAACCTCGTTGGTTGAGCAGATGTATTCTGACTTTCAATCATACGGTTGGAATGTAAAGAAAAATTGTCATAGATTGTATAGTGGATATTCTAATCAAACAGATAAGAAAGTATTAATATCTACATGGCAAAGTTTATATAAACTACCTAAAAAATACTTTGAACAGTTTGGTGTTGTCTTTGGTGATGAAGCTCATTTATTTAAATCTAAATCACTTACAGAGATTATGACAAAACTTGAAGATTGTAAATATCGTATCGGTCTCACTGGTACATTAGATGGTGCTCAAACACATAAACTCGTATTAGAGGGATTGTTTGGTGCCGTAAACAAAGTTACATCTACAAGAAAACTTATGGACAAACAACAACTATCTAATCTGGTTGTTCGTTGTTTGATATTAAAACATACAGTAGAAAATAGTAAGATGGTCACAAGTGGTAAGTATCAAGATGAGATAGATTACCTGGTGAGTAGTAAATCAAGACAGAATTTTATTCGTAATCTAGCACTTAAATTAAAAGGCAATACTTTGGTATTGTTTCAGTTAGTCGAGAAACATGGCAAGAATTTACATGAGATAATCAAAGAAAAGGCTGATGATGGTCGAAAAGTTTTTTATATTTTTGGTGGTGTTGAAGCAGATGAGAGAGAAGCAATAAGAGGCATCGTGGAAAAAGAAAAAGATGCCATCATTGTTGCGAGTTATGGAACATTTAGTACTGGTGTTAATATTAAAAACTTACATAATATTATCTTTGCCAGTCCTTCTAAGAGTAGAATAAGAAATTTACAAAGTATAGGCCGTGGTTTGCGATTAGGTGATAATAAAGTTAATGCTACTTTATATGATATAGCAGATGACTTAACATATAAATCAAAAGAAAACTTTACGCTAAAACATTTTCAGGAAAGAATAAACATCTATACTGAGGAAGAGTTTGACTACGAAATGCATAATATCGACTTAAAGGAATAGATAAATAGTTATATGGATAAATTAATAAACAAGGCACCAAACGATTTAACAGATTATAGAATAGTTAAATTATCAGACGGCAGCACATTAGTTGGTAGTATTTCTTTAGATAAAGAGTTTTTACGAATACAAAATCCTTTACAATTAATTACAACACCAAGAATGACTGAACATGGATTAAAAGATGATAACACTTTAGCACCTTGGGTGCCATTTACAAATGATAAAATGTTTGTTATACCAAAAGATAAGGTAATGGTTGTTTCAAGAGCTGCAAAAGAATTGGCAAATTACTATGATGTTATATTAACTAAACTTCAACAAGTAAAAACAAAAGCCTCCTACTCTCCTCAAGAAATGAATAGAATAATGGAAATTGCTGAAGAACTAGATGAAGAATTGAGACAAAGAGAAGAAGAAGAAAGCCTACTATATGATGAAACTATTACTAAAACTATACATTAGCTATAGCTCATTCTCAGGCGACTACATAGTCGATTATACACACATTCCTAGGATTGTCAAGCAATTGTCAGGAATAAATTTAAACCAAAAAAACTTGTAGAAAGGCTTGCATTTAAACACGAAATGTAGTATAATAAATTTATGAAAAAAGCAAAAGAAAAACCACATTATGTAGATAATAAAAAGTTTTTAGAAGCGATGATAGAACATCGGGACAAATGTGAGAAATCTGAAAAGCAAGGAAAAACAAAACCAGTAGTTACGAATTATATTGGTGAGTGTTTTTTAAAGATTGCTAATCACTTATCTTATCGACCGAATTTTATCAACTATACTTTTAGAGACGATATGATTAGTGATGGTATTGAGAATTGTTTACAATACATGAATAACTTTAATCCAGAGAAAAGTAAGAACCCCTTTGCATATTTTACACAAATAATTTATTACGCATTTATTCGAAGAATACAGAAAGAGAAAAAACAAATGCAAATAAAATCTAAATTAATTGCTAATGCAGGAGTTGAGAATATGATGGATCAGTTAGCAGGTGATGACGCTCAATATCAAAGTCAATTATTAGATTATCTACAAAAGAATTTAAAAGAATAAAAACTATATGAAGATAGCCTTACTGAATGACACCCATTTTGGTGCCAGAAATGATAGCAATATATTTGATGAATATTTTTATAAGTTTTATGACAATGTATTCTTTCCTTATCTAGAAAAGAACAATATAAAAACACTTATTCATTTAGGTGATATTGTAGATAGAAGAAAGTATATTAATTATAGGATTGCTCATAACTTTAGACATAAGTTTATGAATAGATTATGGGAAAATAAAATTGATACCCACATACTTATAGGTAATCATGATATCTATTATCGTAATACAAACAAAGTAAACGCTGTTCAAGAACTATGTACAGCACCTGATGGTATAAATGAACCATTTATTTACGAAGAGCCTAAAGTAGTAGATTTTGATGGCACTAAAATTTTAATGATGCCCTGGATCAATTCAGAAAATCAAGCACATTCCTTACACATTCTTAACACAGCAGAAGCTGATGTATGTATGGGTCATTTTGACCTAAACGGATTTAGAATGATGGACACCATGGTACAGACACACGGATATGATAAATCAATTGTATCAAGATTTGAAAAAACTTATAGTGGTCACTTTCACCATAAGAATGATGACGGTCAAGTTTATTACTTAGGCAGTCAATATGAAATGACATGGTCAGATTATAATAATCAAAAAGGATTTCATGTATTTGATACTGAAACTAGAGAGATTGAATTTATAAAGAATCCACATACAATATTTAAAAAACTTATGTATGATGATACTAAAACAAATTACGATAAGTTTGATATAGCAGACTACAATCAAAAATTTATTAAGTTAGTAGTTGTCAATAAAAAAGATAATCAAATGTTTGACAGACTGCTTGATAGAATGTACAAAGACATAAGCGTACATGAATTAAAAATATTAGAAGATTATTCTGACTTGAGCCATACCAATGTAAGCGATGATGTGGTAGAAGGATCCGAAGATACAATCACACTAGTTAATAATTATGTTGACCAGTTGCCAGTTGATTTAGATAAAGACAAGTTAAAAGTTATGATTAAAGAAATGTATATTGAAGCACAAGATACAGAGGTTACAGAATGATAAAATTTAAAAGAGTAAGATATAAAAACTTTTTAAGTACAGGCCAACAATTTATAGAAATAGAGTTAGATAAGTCTAGCACCACATTAGTTGTAGGTGAAAACGGTGCAGGTAAATCTACTATGTTAGACGCTTTATGTTTTGGATTGTTTCAAAGACCATTTAGAAACATCAAGAAAGACCAGTTAATTAATTCTATTAACGAAAAAGAATGTATTGTTGAAGTTGAATTTACAGTAGGTCAAAAAGATTACAAAATTATAAGAGGTATTAAACCAAATACATTTGAAATATGGTGCGATGGTGATATGCTAAATCAAGACGCAGCCCAAAGAGATTATCAAAAACATCTAGAACAACAAATACTTAAATTAAACTTTCGGTCATTTACACAGGTTGTTATATTAGGTAATGCTTCGTTTGTACCATTTATGCAATTACGAGCAAGACATAGACGACAAGTGGTAGAAGAAATACTGGACATAGAAATATTTTCTAAAATGAATTTATTGTTTAGAGAAAAACAAAAAAACCAAGATGAGTTGATAAAACAAACAGACTTTAACTATCAGTTAGTTGATAATAAAATTGATGATAAGAAAAAATATATTGATGATATTAGCAATCGTAGTAAAGATTTGGCAGACTCTAAAAAGGCAGAGTTAAATAAATCTATAACTGATATATCAAACTATGAAGAAGATATAAAAAAAGTCAGAGTTGATATTGCTGAATTACAAAAACAAGTAATAGATGAAGCTAAAGTAAATAATAAACACAAAAAACTTCACAACATGGAAGCAAAGTTAGAAAATACTTGTAGTAAACATAAAAAAGATTTAGGTTTCTTTCAAACACATAACGATTGTCCTACTTGTCAACAAGCAATTGATGAAGCATTTAAATCTACAATGATAAGTAAAAAGGCAGAGAAGATACAAGAGTTAGAAATAGCACTTGGTCAAATAGATAAAGAAATTAAAACAAGTGAAATGAAACTAGATACCATTAATAAAACAATGGTAACAATTAGAGAAAAAGAGTTATTGATTAATCGTTACGAAACATCTATTGAAGAAATCAAGAAACAAACAGTTAGATTGGGTCAAGAAATAGCAGAGTTGCAGGACGAGAAAGTATCTACAGCTGAACAAACAGGTGAGTTAAATCAGTTGAGAGAAAGAATAACAGAATTAGAAAAAGATAAATTAGACCAAAAGAGTGAAATGGTTTACATAGATACGGCTAGACACCTAATGCAAGATACAGGTATCAAAACAAAAATCATAAAACAATATCTACCAATTATGAATCAATTAATTAACAAGAATTTAGCAGATATGGACTTCTTTGTTAATTTCAGTCTAGATGAAGAATTTAATGAGACAATAAAATCTAGACACAGAGACGAATTTAATTATCATTCATTTAGTGAGGGTGAGAAATTAAGAATAGATTTAGCAATACTATTCACATGGCGAGAGATTGCTAAATTAAAAAATAGCACAAATACAAATCTACTAATACTAGATGAAATATTTGATAGTTCACTAGACAGCTCAGGCACAGATGAGTTCATGAGAATATTATATACGACCATGGCAAAAGAAAATGTATTTGTTATATCTCATAAAGGCGATACTCTTATTGATAAGTTCCCAAGAGTAATGAAGTTTGAGAAACATAAAAACTTTACAAGGATGGCAGAATAATGGCAGAGAAACTAACACCAGAAAAAATAGAAGAAGCAGCAAAACACTATGAAAATATTACTAGTGGCAAAACACCTATTCTAGATAAAGAACAAGGTCTTTTAAAAGAAGAACAACCTATTTTAGATAGTCAAGCAAAACCCCTAAGGGATATGCATGAACACTTAAAGAAAAAAGACCCTAACGCATATCCACTAATACCACCTACTGACCCTAGGTTGTTAATGAAGATAGCACCATATACAGATGATATGTTAAAAGAGTTTAAGATTGAAGATAGAAAAGACTTATCTAAAAAAATGTATAACAGTATGGTAAAATATGGTGGTATAGGTTTATCTTGCAATCAAGTAGGCCTACCGTTTCGTATGTTTGTTATGGGCGGACATCCGCAGATAGAAGATGGTAAAGTACGAAACTGTTTTAATCCACTTATTAAAGATATGAGTGAAGAAACTATTAACATGAAAGAAGGTTGTTTATCTTTTCCTTTTTTATTCTTAATGATTAATAGACCTAAATGGGTAAATGTACAATACTCAGATGAGAATGGTGAAACAGTTGAAGAATACTTACATGGTATGTCAGCAAGAATATTTCAACATGAGAACGAACACATGAATGGATATATATTTACTGACCTAGTAAGTAAGTTAAAACTAGAAAGAGGCAAGAAAGCACAAGCCAAATTAGTCAAACAAACAATCAGACGACAACAACAAAGATTAAGTGATGAAGTTAAAGCAACAGCTATTAAAGTGTAAAGAAAAAATAGACAAAGTAGCATTAAGAGAACCTAGAACTGGCTATCAAGTAAGAGATAGACTTATATGGGAACGATTAAGAAAGATATTAATAGTAAGATATGATTATCAGTAGAGACATAGTTGAGAGTATAATAGATGTTGGTAGTGGTTTCTTTTTAGCCATTATAATACAACTAACAATATTTCCTTTATTTGATTTACATCCTACAATATTTGAGAATTTTCAAATTGCATTAATATTTACTATGGTGTCAATGACAAGGTCAGCATTATGGCGAAGATTTTTTAGAAAGAGAAAACAATGAAAACAATTAAGGATAGAGTTGATAATTTTTTTAAATGGGTTAAGGGCACAGAGTTAGTTGAACTAACTAATATAGATGTCAATGAGGATCCTGTAAGACCAGAGTTAGATTTAGAATGGCGTTTATTTGCTAAAAGAAAAATCTATGGTTTAAGGTATGAAGATAGTATTGAAGCAATTGTTTGTGTTGCATATACTAATGAAGTTCCTACTACGGTCAAAGAATTAGATTACATGAGTCAGGTCGCTTGTCAAGACGGACAATCTGGTAGTGTTGCTGTTGCATATACAGTATGGTCTAGAAAAAGAGGTGCAGGTAGAGAAATCATTAATAAGTTGTTAGAGTTTATAAAAGAGAAACCATATATAAAACAACTTGTAACTTTATCACCACTAACGCCTATGGCTACACATTTTCATATGAAGAATGGTGCTAAGTTAATTAGTATAAATCCTACAACACAGAATTTTGAGTATCAATGGTCGGTACATTAATGGCAATTGACCCAATAGAATATGAAAACTTAAAAGAGTATTACGACTTTCAGAGAAAAAAAGAATACAATCGAGAGCTATTAAAAACTGCTATCGAAGAAATGGAAGGAAGAATAGGATTCTCTATGTCTTTTGATGAGATGTGGAGTAGAGTAGAAGAAAAGGACTACCAAGAAGCGCCTAACAATTGGATACCCAAAGATGATAAATGGCGAATAAATGGAAAGGAATAAAATGACTAGACCTATAATGAAAGAATTATCACTAGAGGCATATAGCGATACATCAATACTTAATAGTGTGGCTGCAAATCTTGATAATATGGACTTTAAGAAAGTAAAAACAAAATATGTAAAGACAGGATGGGATGCTTTATCACTACACGGATATGGTAAACACCCACTAGACATATTAAAACCTGGTGTATTAAAGAGTTCAGTAAACATAGACACTAAATTACAATGGACTACATTGAAAGACAATAATATTATGAAACCTGTTTTAGATATGCTTGATAAACTACCATGTGAGTTTGAGAGAGTTAGATTTATGAGACTAGAGGCAGGTAAAATTATTGGCAAACATTCAGATAAAATAGATAAAGAAATTGGTTTTGATGATGGTGATATAATTAGAATACATATGCCAATTAGAACAAATGACAATGTGGTATTTACTTTATATGAAAGTACAAAAGATAAAAATGGCACAGAGTATAATTTAAAGACTGGTCATTACTACTATACCGATGTTACAAAAGCTCATGCTGTTAGAAACACTAGTGATATTGATAGAATACATCTGGTTGCCGATTGCTACTCTAATGAAAAGATGAGGGCTTTACTTAATTGATGTTTTATGATATAATATAATTATGAATCATGCCAAAGAAACAGATTTTGAAGCAGTAAAAGAAATCTTTTATCAACATAAAGAATGGTTTCCTCATATTCGTACAGATTACATGAAACGAGAAATTGCAAAAGGTAATCTTATCTATGATAATGATGTTGTTATTACATATAAGTTCTATAAAAGAAAACAAAAAATAGGTGAAGTGATTGCTCAACAAGGTGATTGTGTATTACATCAAATCGCAGCTAAACATAAAAATGGTTCAGCAAGTACAGCATTACAAAACTTCTTTGAGTTTGTAAAACCAAGACGAGTATTTTTAAGTGTTCGTAGTGATAACGAAATAGCAAAAAAATTCTATGTTAAAAACAATATGAAACTAGTCGGCTCAACAACATGGGCAAAAGGCACACTACCAGGAGATGTTTACTTATATGACAGATAATTTACAACAAGTTCATGACGATTGGAAGACTAAAGGTTTTCCTTACTATCCTACAAATCAAAAATGGCGTGATGAGATATTTAATCAATTAGTAAACTTTAGACGAGATACACTCATTGATAGAAAGAATAAAATTATAGGTCAATCAGCACATGGTTTAAATCTTGCATGGTCATATATGGAACACGCATGGGGTATTAAGTGTGGTAAGATGAAAACGCCTATGGAGATATGGGATGATGAAGAACATCTTAAAAAAGGATTAAACAAAATACTATCAGGTACT
>Ga0208148_1000162_pt1 | contig 26171 bp, 26 predicted proteins | sample DEB08_DNA_16_FD_184525 | JGI IMG/M metagenome (GOLD analysis project Ga0208148, IMG submission 184525) | Aqueous microbial communities from the Delaware River and Bay under freshwater to marine salinity gradient to study organic matter... | ecosystem: Environmental > Aquatic > Marine > Coastal ...
GATAGCATGCACAACCTCACCATTGCCGAGCTTATCAAAGGGCTACAGAGCAAAGAATTTTCCAGTGTTGAATTAACTCAGCACTTTTTAAACCGTATTGGCAGCCTTAACCCGGCGTACAACGCGGTAATTACCGTTACCGCCGAACAGGCCCTCAAAGCCGCTGCCGAGGCCGATATGCGCCTGGCCGCAGGCAATGCCCCTGCTCTGTGTGGCGTGCCCATACTGCACAAAGATATTTTTTGTACCAATGGGGTGCGTACTAGCTGCGGCTCCAAGATGCTGGATAATTTTATCCCGCCCTACAATGCCACTGTGGTCGAAAACTTCGAACAGGCGGGTGCCGTGGTCCTCGGTAAAACCAATATGGACGAGTTCGCTATGGGCTCCTCTAACGAAACCAGCTTTTATGGCCCGGTTAAAAACCCCTGGGCTACCGACTGCGTGCCCGGCGGCTCCTCTGGCGGTTCTGCAGCAGCCGTTGCAGCGCGTTTAGCGCCCGGCGCCACAGCTACAGATACTGGTGGCTCTATTCGCCAGCCCGCAGCGCTCTGCGGTATTAGCGGCATCAAGCCTACCTATGGTCGCGTCTCTCGCTGGGGCATGGTTGCCTTTGCCTCCAGCCTTGATCAGGGCGGCCCAATGGCCCGCACCGCAGAAGACTGTGCCCTACTCCTTAACTGCATGGCCAGTTACGACGACAAAGACTCCACCTGCATCGATCGCGAAGTGCCAGACTACACAGCCACCTTAGATGGCTCAGTAAAGGGTTTGCGCATTGGCGTACCCAAAGAGTATTTCTCCGAAGGCTTAGACGCTGGTATTGAAAAAGCCGTTCGCGCTGCACTGGCTAACTTAGAAGCCCAGGGCGCAGAGCTGGTTGAAATCAGCCTGCCTAACTCAGGTCTATCAGTCCCCGCCTACTATGTGATTGCGCCAGCAGAGGCCTCGGCCAACCTGTCACGCTTCGACGGCTCACGCTATGGATATCGCTGTGAAGACCCCAAAGATTTACAAGATATGTACAGCCGCAGCCGTAGCGAAGGCTTTGGCAAAGAGGTGCAGCGTCGCATATTGATTGGCACCTACTGTCTATCTGCAGGTTATTACGACGCCTACTACGGCAAAGCCCAGCAGGTTCGCAAGCTGATCCAGCAAGACTTTGACCGTGCATTCGAAAGCGTCGACCTAATAATGGGCCCCACCTGCCCCTCGCCGGCCTTTAAGTTTGGCGCCAAAAGTGATGATCCGGTGGCCATGTATCTAGAAGATATTTATACCGTCGCCACCAACTTGGCAGGCCTGCCCGGCATGTCGATACCCTGCGGCATGGCTGACAACAAACCCGTCGGACTACAGATTATTGGCACCTATTTTGATGAGGCGCGCATGCTCAATGTCGCCCACCAATATCAGCAGGCCACCGACTGGCATGATCTAGCGCCAGAGGGAGTTGCCTCATGAGCTGGGATACCGTAATCGGGCTAGAGATCCATGTGCAGCTAGCCACAAAAACTAAGATATTCTCCGGCGCCAGCACCGCCTATGGTGCCGAACCTAATACCCAGGCCTGCGCTATCGACCTAGCCATGCCAGGCACCTTACCCGTACTCAACAAGCAGGCCGTTAACTACGCCATCATGTTTGGCTTGGCGATTGATGCCGAGATTGGTCAGGTATCAGCCTTCGAGCGGAAAAACTATTTCTACCCAGATTCACCAAAGGGCTACCAGACCACGCAGCTGGAACGACCCATTGTCGGCCGCGGCAACGTCGAGATACAGCTCGCCGATGGCAGCTCTAAAAACGTGCGCATCCACCATGCCCATCTAGAAGAAGATGCCGGCAAGTCACTTCACGAAGGCAATTTCAACAGCAACTTTTCGGGTATTGATCTTAATCGCGCCGGCACACCGCTCATTGAAATCGTCTCCGAACCGGATATGTGCAATGCCGAAGAAGCCGTCGCCTTTGCGAGAAAGATCCACGGCATAGTCACCTCGTTGGGAATCTGCGATGGCGAAATGTCTCAGGGCAGCATGCGCTTCGATGTGAACGTTTCAGTAAAGCCCAGCGGCAGCGAAACTCTTGGCATTCGAACCGAAACCAAAAACCTCAACTCGTACAAATTTATGGAAGAAGCCATAAAGCGAGAAGTGGAACGTCAGATAGATGTTATCGAAGATGGCGGCACCATTGCCCAGGAAACCCGCTTGTATAATGGCGACACCAAAGTTGCCCGCTCCATGCGCAGTAAAGAAGAAGCTAACGACTATCGCTACTTCCCCTGCCCCGACCTATTGCCAGTTGTCGTCAGCGACGAAGAGGTTGCAGAACTACGCCGCAATCTTCCAGAGCTGCCAGATGCAAGACAGGCACGCTTTGTTGAACAGTACAGCCTGTCAGACTATGACGCAGGCATACTCAGCAGCGATGCCGCTATGGCCAAATATTTTGAAGCCGTTACCTCAGCCTGCAACAATGCCAAACTCGCCGCAAACTGGACCATGGGCGAACTCTCAGCGCGTCTGAACAACGAAGACATAAGCATCGCCAATAGCCCAGTAAGTGCCGAGCAACTCGGCGGCCTAGTCACTCGGATCGCCGATAACAGTATCTCCGGAAAAATGGCTAAAGAAGTATTCGAAGGTATCTGGGCCGGCGAAGGCAGTGCTGATGACATTATTGAAGCGCGCGGTTTAAAGCAAGTATCCGACAGCGGCGCACTTGAACAAATGGTCGCCGATGTATTAACGGCCAATCAGGCCATGGTCGACGACTACATCAGTACCGACGAAGCCAAACGCAAGAAAAAGCTTGGCGGCTTTATGGGTAAAATAATGCAAGCCTCAAAAGGCCAGGCCAACCCCCAGCAAGTGAATCAAATCCTTGCTCAAAAACTCAACGACCTACTTTGAATTTGTCTGAACTATTTACTGGAAATTAGGAAAAATCATGTCACTGAAGAAAGATAAAGAAAAAGTTCTCGGCGAAGTGTTTGATGACGAGCGCGTAAAAAGCTTTTTAGATTGCCAGGCCCCAACAGGCGTAAGCGCAGACTTTCACCTATTAGAAAAAGCCTATCGCGGTATGAATATCGATAACTTTGTAACCTTTTTAAACTTCTTTAAAGAAGCGGGTCACGATATCAATGCCACTAGCCCAAAAGGGCAAACCCTTGCAGCAGTCGCTGCTGAGCATGGTCATGGAATGCCCTATGTGGAAGCATTAAAAGCGGCCAGCGCCCAATAAGTTTTCACTCTGACACAAAAGCATAACCCTGTTCCCGGCAGCTTTTCTTAACATCCAGAAAGACCTATTAATTTTGTCATCCCGACAGACCTATTAATATTGTCATCCCGGCAGACCTATTAATTTTGTCATCCCGACAGACCTATTAATTTTGTCATCCCGACAGACCTATTAATTTTGTCATCCCGACAGACCTATTAATTTTGTCATCCCGACAGACCTATTAATTTTGTCATCCCGACAGAGCGTAGCGACGAGGGATCTAAAGATCTCTCACATGCGTTCGAGATGACAGAGGTATGTCATTGCAACAGAGCACAGATAGTCTCGACAGACTAAGAACCAAACCGAGGCAAGGTTAGCTTAAAATGAATCGCCGCCGCCCTCAGACCGAATCCGGCAATAAAGGCAATCCCTGCGGCGATGCTGTCGGTAACCCCCAACTGATGCAGGACTACGTAAGTGGCTGCACCTGATAGGGCGCAACTGATATAAATTTCGGGGCGCATTAGCGTTAACACCTCGGCACAGAGCACATCGCGCATCAGGCCACCAAACGTCGCTGTCATCACCCCCATCACCACCGCAATCATGGGTGGCACCTCATGTGCCAGTGCAGTCTGTGCACCCATCACGGCAAAAACCGCCAAGCCAATGGCATCAGTCCACAGAATCCAAGCGTCCCGCTTACGGTATAGGTCCACTGAAAAATAGGTTAACGCGGAAGCACCGATACAAATATAAACAGCAAGCGGGTTGTGCACCCAACTTACCGGAGAAATACCCAGCAATAGATCTCGCAAGGTACCACCGCCCACGCCAGTAACTGTGCCAACCAAAATAAAGCCCAGAATATCCATGCGTTTTTCGGCAGCAAATAGCGCCCCGGACACTGCAAAGACAATGGTTCCGATCATAGAGAAAGCATGGAGTAACTGATCGATTGAGAGGACGGACATAGGGGTTTCCAATGGGCAATGGCTGATTGGCCGAGGCGGCCAGTATAATTGTTAACGGTTTGAGCATAAATAGGGATTCTGAGTCTATTACCAATTCTATATCCGCCTATCCGACTGCCATTGTTGTTTTAGCCAAGATGCAATAAGGTATAAATTAGGGCCTGCTGCTTTTTAGGCAGCTACGCTATAGATACTAAAAACATAAATGGGTAAAAGGTATAACTATGAAATTTTTAGATAACTTGTTGGATGGCCGTGAAGATCAGGCCTACGCACTACTTAGAATAGTCACTGGATTTTTGTTTATCTGGCATGGTGCTCAGAAGCTTTTTAACTTTCCTAGTGACTTTCCCTATCCGTTAAACCCTCTGATGTATGGGGCCGGGACCATCGAACTAGTTGGCGGCGCACTGGTTATGATTGGTCTATTTACCCGTCCAGCTGCTTTTATCTGCAGTGGCACCATGGCCGTTGCCTATTGGATGGTTCACGGAATGAATAATGTTTTTCCGATGCTAAACGGCGGTGAACTCGCCGCGCTTTACTGCTTTGCGTTTCTGTTTATTGCCGTGCGCGGTGCAGGTATCTGGAGTGTCGATAAGTAACACAGTATAAAGAGACCCAGAGTAAAAAGGACGCCCATTGACGTCCTTTTTACATTTTACCCTACCAAAATCTGCTACTTTTTAATCACAACTAACCACAAAATGAACAACAGCGCGGATTGATATGAGTCAGCATTTAATACTCGCCGGTGAAGTACGCAACTGTAAGCTCTGTGAAAAGCACCTGCCTCATCCTCCCCGACCCGTTATACAGATACATCCAAACGCAAGAATACTTATCGCCGGCCAAGCACCAGGTAGAAAAGTACAGGCCTCTGGCATACCGTTTGACGACGCCAGCGGCGACCGTTTGCGTGACTGGATGGGAATTTCCAAAGACGTTTTCTATAACCCAAAGCAAGTCGCGATTGTCCCTATGGGGTTTTGCTTTCCCGGCACAGGAAAATCGGGCGACCTACCACCGCGCCCCGAGTGCGCTGAGACCTGGCGGGAGCGCGTTCTAAACCTACTTCCCAACATTAAGAGTACCTTGGTTATTGGCAAGTATGCTCAAGATTACCACTTCAATCAGGGCGCCAAGACGTTGACGGAGCTAGTCAATAACTGGAAAGAATACTGGCCAGAAAGAATCCCACTGCCCCATCCCAGTCCACGAAATAATCTTTGGTTGCGTAAAAACCCCTGGTTTGAATCCGACCTAGTTCCACTACTACAAACCCACATCGCCAAGATTCTCGAAAACTGAATCTATCAAACGTTTTGTAGATACATATCAATGAGAAACCCACTCCGCTGAATTAACTTACAGGCTGGCCTTATTAAAAGGAGACACACAGCCATGAGTAAGATAAATCGTCATTTAGTGATATTCACCACCAGCATGATCTCTATACCCATTTTTCTTTGCCTGATTGTTATTGTTCTATTATCAGTGGTGCAGTAGCCCCCTATTTTTTCAGATGACAGCTGAGGGGAAAGATGCTCCAATAAAGAAAATAATAAGAACTAAAAAATCATGAATATTGTTCCTTTTTCCCCAGGCGTTGGCGCCGTTGTGAATGACCTGCAGCTGGCTACCATGACAGAATCTGAACTCACCGAACTGAGAGCAGCCTTTACTGAGTATGGGCTGCTATTTTTTCGTGATCAGGATTTACCCCCAGAGGAGCACCTGCGCTTTGCCAATAGATTTGGCAGCATTGTGGTCAACAAATTCTTTAAGACCACCCAAGAATCACCGCAGATTGCCGAGGTACGCAAAGAAAAAACCCAGCAAACCAATATTGGCGGGGGTTGGCACACCGATCATTCCTATGATGATATTCCTGCCCTAGGGTCTATTTTGGTGGCCCGTACATTGCCTGAGACTGGCGGCGATACCCAGTTTGCTAATCTGGCGGCGGCCTATGATGCCCTGCCCGACAATCTTAAAAAGAAGCTTGAGGGCCTGCGTGCGGTCCATTCAAACACCCACCTCTATGGTGAAAATGGTCTCTATAGACTCACCGATCTCAATGATCAGCTAGGTGGTATGGACCGTGTGGGTGATGCCACCCATCCCGTGGTGATTAGGCATCCAGAAAGTGGCCGCAAGGTGCTTTATGTAAACCCTGGCCACACTATTCAGTTTGAGGGCTGGGATTTCACCGAGAGTCGCACCCTATTAGATGAGCTTTACGCCCATGTTATGCAGCCGCAGTTTACCTGCAGCTTTAACTGGCTGCCCGGCTCGGTGACCTTTTGGGATAATCGCTGCACCTGGCATCAGGCCAACAATGATTACCAGGGTCAGGCGCGCCTGATGCACCGCATCACTATCGCAGGTAGCCCACTCGCAGCAGCCTAGTAGGCTGTGGCTAGCTCTGCCATAATCCGACTATGCCTAAAAAACGTAAGAAATCTGATCTACCCAGCAAGATCTGTCCCATCTGTGAGCGCCCTTTTAACTGGCGCAAGAAATGGGAAAAAGTTTGGGATGAGGTGCGCTACTGCTCAGTGCGCTGTAAAACAGATGCCCGTAAACGATAGCTCTCAGTAATAAATAGCCCTTAATAAAAAGACCCTAACCTATGACTACCCAAAACACAGACATCTTAATTATTGGCGCTGGCCTTGCTGGCCTCAGCGCAGCCAACGATCTTCAGCAAGCAGGCTATAAGGTTCTAGTGGTCGATAAGGGTCGTGGCCTGGGCGGACGATTAGCAGGTCGCCGTATTGGTGAGGCAACCTTTGACCATGGTGCCCAGTTTATGACCGCCAGAGAGACGCGCTTTAAAGCTGCGGTTGCTGGCTGGATCGCAGCTGGTGTGGCAGAGGAGTGGTACAGCAGCTATCCAGGGCAGCCCAATGGCCATCCTCGATATCGTGGCGTCCCCACCATGACGGGTATTGCTAAACATTTAGCCATTGGCCTAGAAATACTCCGTGCCACCCGAGTAGACCGTATTAGTCAGCAGGGCAATGAATGGCATGCGAGCTTAGATAATGGCGAGACAGTGACGGCCAAGAAGCTGCTTATTACCTCGCCAGTACCCCAAACACTGGATCTGCTGAATGAAGGCAATATCCAAATCCCCCAAGACAAACAGGCTCGACTTGATCGCATTGACTATGAGAGCTGCATTGCCGTTATGGCGGTGCTCGACGGCCCCACATCTATTGAAGCCCCTGGCGCTATTGCTCTGGAAGACGGTTCCATCGCCTGGATTAGTGACAACCTGCAAAAAGGTGTTTCTAAGATTCCCGCGGTGACTATTCATGGCAGCGGTGCCTTTAGTGCAAAGCATATCGATGAAGACCGCGTGGACATTGGTCAGCAACTGATTGATGCGGCCAAACCTTATCTGGGTGATGCCAAGGTGACTGAATATCAGGTGCATGGCTGGCGCTACAGCAAACCAACTATCCTGGACGATGCGCCCTGCATGTTGCTGAGCGAATCAACCGACCTGCCACCACTGGCGCTCGCGGGGGATGCCTTTGCGGGACCAAGATTTGAAGGTGCCGTGCAGTCGGGCTGGGCAGCCGCAAAAACCCTCATGGATGCTGATGAGTAAAAGCCCGCTATAATGGGGTCTTTAAACTCATTATAAGTAGCTAACCCAATGACTGACCTCTACACTCGCAGCGGCTCCGCCTGCGAACTCTGCACTAGCACTAACAACCTGTCTGCTTATGCCATTCCGCCTCAGAGTGATGCTAGCACCGAGCAGTCATTGTTAATCTGTGACATCTGCGAAGATCAGATCAATAATCCTGACAGGGTCGATGCTAATCATTGGCGCTGCCTGAACGACAGCATGTGGTCGCAGGTACCCGCAGTCCAGGTGATGGCGTGGCGAATGCTGACCCGATTAAGCGCTGAAGGCTGGCCCCAGGACTTGTTGGATATGCTGTATCTAGATGATGAAACTCTAGCTTGGGCTAAGTCAGACAGTGCCGAGGAGGATGACAACGTTATCCATAAAGACAGTAATGGCGCTGTGCTAGCCGCTGGCGACACAGTGACATTGATTAAAGATTTAGATGTAAAAGGCACCAGTTTTACCGCCAAACGTGGCACCGCAGTACGCAATATTTCATTGGTGTCGAGTAATGAAGAGCACATAGAAGGCCGAGTAAACGGCACACAGATTGTAATACTCACTAAATTTGTAAAGAGGGCGAACTAATGGCACAGACAGAACAAGAACTGCGAGTACAGCTCGCAGCCTGCTACAGAATCTTCGACCATATGGGTTGGAGCGAAATGATCTACAACCATATTACCGTCAAGCTACCGGGGGACGAGCACCACTTTTTAATTAATCCCTACGGCCTACATTATTCAGAAGTTACCGCATCGAGCCTGGTCAAAGTTGATATCGATGGCAATATCGTTGAAGACAACGGTTATGCCGTGAACCCTGCGGGCATTGTGATTCACACCGCTATTCACGCCGCGCGCGCTGACGTGGTCTGTATTGCCCACACCCACACCAATGCCGGCATGGCCGTTGCTTGCCAGCAGGACGGTTTGCGCACCGACAACTTCTACTCTGCACTTTTGCACAACCGCATTGCCTACCATGACTTTGAAGGCATCACAGTCAATGAGGATGAGAAGCCGCGGCTAGTTGCCAATATGGGCGATAAAAGCCTGCTGATTCTGCGCAACCATGGCCTCTTGGCCTGTGGCCGTTCTATTCCCGAGACGTTCCAAAATCTTTGGGCGATGGAGCGAGCCTGTGAAGTGCAAATGGCCACAGACTCAACCGGCAAACCTAATATTCCCGTAGGCCCTGAGATTCTCGCTAAGTCAGAACAGCTAATGGCTATGCAAACCATGGGCGGCCCATCAGGCGAATTGGAATTTAATGCGTTCACTCGTATTATTGAAAAGTTAGATCCCTCTTATAAGGACTAATGTTACGAGCTACTATTAAGTGCTAACAGCTGTTAAACCAATCAAGGATGGAACATATGAAAGGTATGAAGATAAAGAACTATTTGCCGATGCTAATGCTTGCACTGCTCGCTGCCTGTGACAATGCACCCGTGCCTGAACAGGCCGTTACTGCTGAAGCTGGATTTACCGATGTCGCCGGAGTAACACTGGAGATAGGTAAGCCTGCGCCAGATTTTTCACTGCAATCTCTGAACGGTGATTCGGTCACACTGTCTGAGCTGCGCGGCAGTAAGATCATCATGATTTTCTACCGCGGCCACTGGTGTCCTTTTTGTGTGGGGCATCTGCAAGATATTCAAACCTTGCTACCAGCACTAGAAAAAGCCGGCTATCAGGTCCTAGCGATTAGCCCAGACGACGCAAGCGGTATGCAGAAGATGGCTGATCGTATGGATCGTCCCTATCAGTTTCTCTCTGATGTGAAGCTAACCGTCACCGATTTATATGGCATTCGCAAAGATGAAGAACTGCCCCACCCCGCCATGATATTGCTCGATGATCAGGGCATAGTTGAGTGGTTCTATATTGGTGAAGACTACAAGACAAGGCCCAGTGCAACGCAGTTGCAGAAGGTGTTGGATCGGTTGGATTCCTAATAGAACAACAGACATAATAAAGCGACAGAAATAAAAACGCCCCTTTGCAGGGGCGTTTTTATTTGTACTTAACAATCAAACTGTTTAGCTGTTTAGCTCAACAAATCCCGCGAAATAATCAGCTTCATAATCTCGTTGGTGCCGCCATAAATACGCTGGATTCTTGAATCCGCAAAGGCGCGACACACGGGATACTCCCACATATAGCCCCAGCCGCCAAACAGCTGCAGGCATTCGTCGGCCACCTTACATTGTAGATCGGTGGTCAACAGCTTGGCTTTGGATGCGGTTACCGTATCCAGCTTACCCTCCAGTAACAGCTCCGTGCAGCGATCGGTATAGACCTCGGCCATATCTATTTCTGCAGCCATTTCTGCCAGCTTAAACTGGGTGTTTTGGAACGAGGCTACTGTGGTACCGAAGGCTTTGCGCTCTTTGGTGTAGGCAACGGTTGACTCCAAAACAGCCTTTGCGTTGGCCACCGCACCAATTGCAATAGATAGGCGTTCTTGGGGCAGGTCTTGCATCAGATAGATAAATCCGCGGCCCTCTTCGCCGAGCAAATTTTCTTTGGGGACTTTAACATCTTGGAAAAATAGCTCTGAGGTATCCTGAGCTTTTAAACCCAGCTTGTTAAGGTTTTTACCCTTGCTAAAGCCTGGCAGGTCTGCATCCACCAGAAACAGGCTGATCCCTTTTGAACCTGCTGAGGTATCTGTTTTGGCCACTACAATGACTAAGCCAGCTTTTTGGCCATTGGTAATAAAGGTCTTGGAGCCATTGAGAATATAATGATCACCAGCCAACACAGCGGTAGTGTGGGTGCCCTGCAAATCTGAACCAGCGCCAGGTTCAGTCATGGCAATCGCGGTAATCAGTTCGCCGGTAATACACAGCGGCAGATATTTTTTCTTCTGCTCTTCACTGCCATAACGAACGATGTACGGCACGGTAATATCATTGTGCAACGTCCAGCCAAGGCCTGTGCAACCGGAACGGCCAATCTCTTCATTGACGATGCAGTTATAGCGAAAATCGGTTCCTAAGCCACCGTATTCCTCTGGGATCATGGGACACAAGAAGCCCTGTTCACCGGCCTTTAGCCAAATTTCGTCGCTTACCATGCCGTCTTTTTCCCACTGCTCGTGGTGGGGCATAGCTTCTACGTCAATAAACTTACGTAGGCTGTCGCGGAACATTTCGTGATCGGAGTCGTATAGGGTTCTTGGAATCATAATTCTGCTCTCTATTGTGTTCTCTGTTTTAATTATTCTTATTGTCGTCAAATAGTAGCAAGGGAGTTGAGCAAAGGCAGCAACCTAAATGATGGCATTATCAGCTTTTAGTGACTCATGCGTTCTTATTAACCCAGCCTCTTAAGGTTAAAACTGATATCCAGCGACAACGAACATTGCGGTTCCCAGCCCGATGGTCCAATAAACACTACCGGTTTTATAGGCCGCCGCGATAGCCACGATGGCTCCCCATAGATAGGGATTACTCAGGCTGGTATCCAGCTGATCGTTGTGCACAAACAGGATCGGTATCGAGATAGCCGTGAGTACAGCCGGCCCGCTATAGCTAAGCAGCTGTTTAATATTGGGACCCAAACGCACGGGCAACTTGCCTTCGAGAAACAGATATCGGGTACCAAAGGTAATACAGGCAAGTAGTAAGATGGTCAGCGCTGTCATATTTTCGTCCTCCATTTGTCAGCCGTCCATTTTTGAACCATAAACCCAGTAGCCATCGCCAGCACTGCGGCACAGACTAGGCCCAATTCGAAACCCAACAGGGTGAAGATCAACGAAGAGACCCCCGCAACTACTACGGCAGCCAATGTGGCTAAGGTTTTAATACTAGGAATCACTAGCGCGATAAAGGTGGCGGCAATGGCGAAGTCTAATCCTAGGTCTGTAAGATCGGGCAGTGAAGCCCCCGCTACGATTCCCGCGAAGGTCCAAAGATTCCAAGCCAGATAAAAGCTGCCCCCAGCGCCCAAGGCATAATAGAGCCGAAAGCGATTTTTGTAGGCACGGCGATCACCCGACAGAGCAAAGAGTTCGTCGGTTAATAAAAAACCAAGACTTAGGCGCCAGCGTAGTGGTTTTGGGCTCAGTTTATCCCGCAGGCTCAACCCATAGAGAAAATGTCTGGAGCTAATAATAAACGCACTGAACAGCACGGTGAACAGCGAGGCACCGTCGGCGATTAATTCAACCGTGACGATTTGTACCGCACCACCAAAAATAATTCCTGAGAACATCTGCGCCTCCAGCCAGCTAAAACCACGCTGAACCGCGAGAGACCCAAATAGGATGCCCCAGGGCAGCACCGCCAAACTCAGCGGCAACATATCTAGGGTTCCTTTACGAAGGGCTCCAAGAAGTCCCCGCTGTCGATTGTTCATCCTTAAACTGTCCTGTTAGACAAATTTACGAATCACCCAGTTCGGGGTGATATCCAGCAGCAGAGCCGCAATGGCCCAACGCTTAGTAATATAGACATGGTTCTTTTTCTTTTCCAGAGCAACAACCATCTGCGACACCCCTTTCTCGACTGTAGCGGTCCATATGGGCGTTCCCATTAACATGGGGGTCTCGACGAAACCAGGCTCAATAGTGGTCACGGTAATCGGCAGTTTTGAGCGTGCCGCTCTCGAACGCATGCCATTGAGGTAATTTGAGGCAAATGCTTTGCTGGCGTTGTATGTCAGGGTAAGTCCACCCGAAAAATGCGCCGCCGCAGAAGATACACCAGCCAAATGCCCGCTGCCGCGCTTAACAAAGTGATTCATAGCGACCATAGACATGGCGGCAAATCCACGGACATTCACATCAATCATCTCGCGCTCGATCACCCAATCCAGCTGCTTTTCTGCGCTGCCGACACCAGAATTCACAATAATTAGCGCAACATCCCCCATACGTTCGATCAGAGCGGTTAATTCTTCCTGAGCCTGCTCGGCCTGACAAACATCTGTGGTCTGAACGAAATGGGTACCGGGCAAACTGTCCGCAAGCTTTTGCAGACAGTCTTCCCGCCGTGCCATTAAACCCAGTTGATAGCCCTTGGCCGCCAACTGCACTCCAAGTTCCCAGCCAATACCTGAACTTGCACCAATAATAATCGCCTGTTTCATACACCCCGCCCCTTTCAATTATTTTTATGAGGCGTAGTTTAGCCCCACCAAGCTGGGCTGAATACTATTTTTAAGGGAGATGTATTAATAACGCGACTAGTCAGATCTTAGAAATACCGGTTTGGCGTGGCGACCTGATTGCGGTTCTCAAGGAGAAAATATTCCACTCGGCCGTCGGGCATCAGGCGGCTCTTATCAATCTCAAAATAATTTAATAAGCTATTAAGATCTCGTTGGGAATGAGGATAGATCGGTAACTGGCTACCCTTTTTATCAGTCTGGTGCAAACTGTCCATATTCTCAATGCCATACTCGCAGTAGGGCAAGCCAGTGCGTGCATTCAATACACCCAGGCTGTGCCCGCGAGTATTGCTGTCTACAAAAGGATCTAGGGCTTCAATAAAAGCTCTCAGCGCCGGCCCGTCAAGATAGGTAAAAAAGTCCCAGAACAAACAGATATCAAGCCTGCTGCCTACCGGGAGATTAATCGCTGCTTGAAACTCTGCCACTAACTCTTCATGGGTAGCCTCATCTTGCGGGTTCATCACAAAATCAGCGCTGAAAAGATCAACAAAATTAAGGCGGCATTTAAACTGATTAAAAAACTGGACAGTGGACGCGGTCGCCTGACCAAGATCCAAAACTAGCAGACGCTCGCCCACTAGAACCTTTTCGAATAGCATCGGGAAAAGATTGCTGGGCAAGGTGGTCGGCGTAGCCTGGCTATTAGCCTTGCTACTAGCCGAACCACTAGCTTGAGCGGAGAAGCGCATTAAATTATGACGACATTATTAAAGACTCGACGATTGAGGCGTTATGCCTGAGAGACTTTTTTGTCCGCCCGTGCTGTTTCAGCACTGCGTACATTACTACTAGATACCGACGTAACCGGAAGTTCCGATTGCATTTTTTCGTCTGGATCCATTTCAATGCTACCTTTGAATTTGGCACCATCTTCTAGGGTTACGCGAGGCGACTGGATATTACCCAGTACATTACCTGTTTTTGAGATAACCACTTTTTCCGCGCCAGAAATATCGCCTTTAACAATGCCTTCAATATTCACGATGTTGGCACTTATATTAGCTTTTAGATTTCCTGACTTACCTACCGTAACTTCATGATTCTTGGCGGTGATACTGCCGTTAACCTTTCCTTCAATTACCAGATTTTCGTCACTGATAATCTGTCCTTCAATTTTTACGCCTGGACCTATCATTGCACTAACTCCTGAATATGACTTTGATTCAAAGCTGCTAACCTCATTGTTAGCAACAACGGGTTTATCCGTATTTAGGTAGTCCCTACCTGCGCTTTTAATTTTATCAAACATACTTTTGTACCACAGCTAAATGTTTAACGGGTAGGAATCCTATCAACTTAAAACTATAACGGCCAGTAACTAGTTCAAATCATACTACAATGGATAGATTGGCCAGTTGACTAATTAGATAACACCTCAAGTTCATCTTGATATTCGAGCCACTGCTCTTCGTTATCAGATAGGTCTTTCTTTATAATGGCTTGCTCGGCCAGAGACTGCTTTAACTTCACCTTATTGGCTTCGGTATATATTTCCGCGTCCGCTAGTATCACTTCAATGTCGGAAAGTTGCTTTTGATTTTTTTCAATTTTCGCTTCAATCTGTTTTATTTTTTTTGTTATGGGCTCTAACTGCTTGCGCTTATCTGCCGATTCTTGACGGGATAATTTTTTACCGACTGGCACTTCGACAATTACAGGCGCAGCAACTTCAACCACTCTGGCATAATTTTTTAGCCACTTTTTATAATCATCAAGATCACCATCGAACTCTTTTACTTCACCTTCGGCAATCAGATAAAACTCATCGACGGTATTACGCAGTAAATGACGATCGTGCGAAATAACCACTAACGCACCTTCGTATCCCTGCAGTGCCATCGTCAACGCATGACGCATTTCTAAATCTAAGTGGTTAGTCGGCTCATCCAATAAAAGTAAATTTGGCTTTTGCCAAACGATCATTGCCAGAGCTACACGGGCTTTTTCGCCGCCCGAGAAATCTTTAATCGGATCCAATGCTTTGTCATTATGAAAATCAAAGCCACCCAGAAAATTTCTTATTTTCTGGTCAGTTGCCTCTGGACTAATTCTTTGGATATGTAAAAAGGGACTTGCCTGTAAGTCTAAAACTTCTAGCTGATGCTGAGCAAAGTAGCCTACCTTTAGATTCTCACCATAAACCCGCACACCAGCGAGCAAGTCTAAGTCACCCGTAAGACTATTAATCAATGTAGATTTACCGGCGCCGTTGGGGCCCAGCAAACCAATTCTAGTACCGGCATGCAAGTCGACATTCACATTCGACAAAATGGTTTTCTTGCCATGACCCAATTCTGCCTGACTAATATTAACCAACGCGCCACTGGCTTTCTTGGGTGGCGGGAAGGTAAAGTAAAAAGGAGAGTCAACATGGGCGGGAGCACTATCTTCCATGCGCTGCAATTCTTTTAGGCGGCTCTGGGCCTGCTTAGCTTTTGATGCTTTGTAGCGAAAACGGGCAACAAAATCTTCAACATCTTTACGGCGTTTTTGTTGTTTTTCATAACTTGCCTGCTGTAGTGCTAGGCGTTCGCTGCGCACTCTTTCAAATGTTGTATAGTTGCCTTTATAGGCATTGGTTTTTTGATGTTCTAAATGAACAATGCGCTCAACAACATTATCAATAAAATCTCTGTCATGAGAAATAATCAGCAATGTACCAGGATAGGATTTCAACCACTGCTCAAGCCAAAGGGTGGCATCTAAGTCTAGGTGGTTGGTTGGCTCATCGAGCAACAGTAGATCTGAGGGGCTCATCAGGGACTGGGCCAAATTGAGGCGAATACGCCAGCCGCCAGAAAAACTATTCACCGGCCGGTTTACCTCTGACTGATGAAAACCTAAACCATGGAGTAGCTGCTCGGCACGAGAATGGGCATCAAAGCCATTGGCTGTGTCCATTTTCTCGTACTCATTGGCGAGCGCATCATGATCTTCATCAAGCAGAGCTTTTTCGATTGCAACTTCAATTTTGCGCAGCTCGGGGTCACCGTCTAAAACATAGTCGACGGCACTTCGCTCTGATCTAGCGAGTTCCTGGGCCATATGGGCAATGCGCCAGTCTTTGGGAATAAACATCTCACCGGAATCGGCCCCAATCTGTCCAAGCAATAATTTAAAAAAGCTGGATTTACCTGTGCCATTACCGCCGATAATGCCAATATGCTGACCCGGGTGGATAACGAGCTCCGCATCTTGCAGCAGTAGTTTAACGCCGCGGCGCAATTCGATATTACTGAGTGAAATCATAAAACTTTATTTACCAATATTTATTTGATGGCTTACTTTAAAAACTAGCTTTAAAAACTGATTTTAAAAAATGGTTTTTACAATTAGCTATTCAACGCCAATAAAGCCACCGGACTGGTGACTCCATAGCTTTGAGTAAACCCCATTTTTGGCAATTAACTGCTGGTGAGTGCCCTGCTCCACGATTTCACCCTTATCGAATACAACGAGTCGGTCCATTGCAGCGATAGTAGATAATCTATGCGCTATGGCAATTACTGTTTTGCCCTGCATCAGTTTATTTAGACTTAGCTGGATGCTGGCTTCGACTTCTGAGTCTAGGGCCGAGGTCGCTTCATCCAATACCAAAATAGGCGCGTCCTTTAATAGTACCCTAGCAATGGCGATTCGCTGACGCTGACCACCTGACAGGGTCACGCCCCGCTCTCCAACGTGGGCATCATACCCGCGACGGCCTAGGTTATCTCGTAAAGATAAAATAAATTCATGGGCCTGTGCCTGCTCGGCCGCTGCGATCATCTGTTCTTCGCTGGCTTCTGGCCGACCAAACATAATATTTTCCCGCACTGAGCGATGCAGTAGCGAAGTATCCTGGGTCACCATGGCGATATTGGCGCGCAAACTTTCTTGGCGCACATCGCGAATATTCTGCTGATCGATGGACACTGTGCCCGATTGAATATCATAAAAGCGCAATAGCAAACTCACGAGGCTCGACTTACCCGCTCCACTGCGGCCGACAATACCAATTTTTTCGGCGGCGGGAATATGTAGGTTGAGATGTTTGAACACCTCGCCATCGTCATTGTAAGCAAAGCTGACATCCTTAAACTCGATATCACCTGCGGTTACCTGCAGATCTTTAGCCTGTTCATTGTCGGCGACCGCATTTGGAATCGACAATGTGTTGATGCCGTCTTGGACTGTGCCGATATTCTCAAATAGGCTGCTAATCTCCCACATAATCCAATGAGACATGCCCGTGAGGCGAATCGAGAGACTCATCACAATGGCAATGGCGCCCGGCGTTATTGTGCCTATGGTCCACAGGTAAATACCCAGTGCGCCGGTGGAAAATACCAGGAGCATATTGAGACTCCAAAGCACGAAGTTAAGCTTGGTAACCAGACGCATCTGTGGATGCACGGTGTTGAGAAAGTCACTCATGCCATCGCGAACATAATCGGATTCTCTACTGCTGTGAGAAAACAATTTGAGAGTAATAATATTAGTGTAGCTATCAACGATTCTGCCGGTCATCAACGATCGAGCATCCGCCTGAAGCATGGCAATGTTTTTCATCTTAGGAACAAAGTAACGCTGCACCAACACATAAAAACCCAGCCAGATGACAATTGGCAAACACAGACGTATATCGGCGCTGGCAACTAATATCAGGGCGGTGACCATATAAATGACCACAAACAGCAACACATTGAGCAGCTTCATCACGGTGTCGCGTACCGCGAGAGAAGTCTGCATAACCTTGGTGGCTATACGGCCACTAAATTCATTCTGAAAAAACCCATAGCTCTGATCCAGCAGATAGCGGTGAGCATTCCAGCGCACCAACATCGGAAAATTACCCATAAGCGTTTGATGGACCACTAATGACTGTATTGCAGTCACCATAGGAATAAACAGCAGAATGAAAACGGTCATACTCACCAGCTGCAACCAGGAGTCTTCGAAGAAGGTCGTTGGATCGCTAGAGGCCAGCCAGTCGACTATCTGACCCAGAATGGCATAGAGCATGGCCTCTGACACAGCAGTAACGACGGTGAGCCCGGCCATTACCAATAACCAGGGCTCCATGCCTCTGGTGTAGTAACGGCAAAACTCATACAGGCCCTTTGGGGGGCGCTGGGGTTTTTGGGCCGGGAAGGGGTTAATTAGCCGTTCGAAAAATCCGAACATTTTCTATCCTTTTATAACGGGTAACTTGGGGCATTAATTAGGGGGCGCATCATAACAGGCCTAGGGTTTAGGACTTAGGGAAATAACAATGTCTCGTCGCCCTCTTGCCATACAGGGTATTTGACCATGGCCTGGGCAAATAGCGGGGAGCTAAGAAACCCTGCTAACCACTGCTGCAGCGCTGGGTAAGGCGCCCGATCGAACCAGTCTTTATCGACGAAGGCGAACTGACGAATAAAGGGAAATATAGCGATGTCTGCAATACCCACTGTCTGGCCCAAGAGATAGGGGTTGTCTTCGAGCAGTGTTTCTAGCTTTTTTATAAAAACCTCGGCACCACCACGATAGTCCTGCTGGGATTCGGCTGGATACCGATCCCAGTACTTGTAGCGATCGAGATGCGCCTTGAAGCTGCCATCGTTTTCGGCAATAAGGTCGGCACTCTGAACGTTTTTGCTGGAATCAAGCCACTGATCTGGGTCCGACTGAGCCAGTGCCCAGTGCATGATATCGAGGCTTTCATTTAATACTGATTGGTCTGGAAGCTGTAATACAGGCACCGTCGCACTGACTGAAATAGCTAACATTGCCCTAGGTTTGGCTCTAAGACTGACTTCTCGCAAATCTACCGCTATAATCCCGCGGCACAAAGTCATTCTAGCCCGCATCGCATAGGGGCAGCGACGAAAAGAGTAAAGGATAGGCAGCATAAAAAGGAAATTCCGCTCGTAGAAGTGACCAAAACCAGACTGAACACTATAAATCAGCAATTTGGGAAAAAATACACTCATGGCCGTTAAAAAATTTGATCTTGTAATCTATGGCGCCAGCAGCTTTGTTGGCCAAATACTAACCGAATACCTGTACGAGCATATTGGGCTGACACGTAAAGTGAAATGGGCCATTGCTGGCCGCTCAGAAACCAAGCTCAACGAACTGCGGGATTCTCTTGGGGAAGGTGCTGCAAAGCTGCCGATTATTATTGCCGATTCTCACGATGAATCTGGACTGAGAGATATGTGTGAACGCTCCCGCGTCATCATCTCTACAGTGGGTCCCTATGCTCTATATGGTGAGCTTCTAGTGAAGGTTTGCGCCGAGAATGGCAATGATTATTGCGATCTCACGGGCGAGGCTTACTGGATCAAGCAGATGATCGATAAATACGAGAAGGCGGCGAAGAAATCTGGTGCCCGTATCGTGAATTGCTGTGGCTTTGATTCAATCCCCTCTGATTTAGGCGTGCACTTCTTACAGCAAGAGGGCAAACAGCGTTTCGGTAAGTTCTTCAATACTGTGAAACTGCGTGTCCAAGCCATGAAAGGCGGCGCATCCGGTGGCACCATCGCCAGCATGATCGAAATGATTGTTGCGGCCAAGGCCGACCCAGAACTGCGTAAGCAGATGGGCAACCCCTACATTCTGTGCCCTGAAAAGCATCGCTATAGCATTCGTCAGACCAGCGTTAAAGGCCCTGCCTACGACCAAGATTTTCAAGCATGGTCAGCGCCTTTTATTATGGAAGCGATTAATGCGCGGGTGGTACTACGTTCTAATTCATTACTCAAAATGGCCTATGGCAAAGACTTTTCTTACGGCGAAGCAATGCTTGCAGGCAAGGGCTTTAAGGGTCGTTTAACGGCTTTCGGCATTACTGGCGGTCTCGCCGCATTTGGTGGCAGTCTGATTTTTGATCCGATTCGCAACCTGATGGAAAAGTATGTTTTACCTAAGCCCGGCGAAGGCCCGAGCTTGCAAGACCAGCTTAATGGCTTCTTTGATATCCGTTTAATGGGTAGCAATAAAAAGGGTCAGCAGTTGGTCGTTCAGGTCACTGGCGATCGCGATCCTGGCTATGGCTGTACGGCTAAGATGCTAGCTCAAGCCGGTTTATGCCTGGCCTTTGATCTGTCTGCTGAAGATAAGAAAGGCGGTTTCTGGACGCCAGCAACGGCTATGGGCGATTTACTGGTAGAGCGCCTGAGCAAAAACGCTGGAATGACCTTCGAAACGCTGGAGCAGTAAGCTCTAAAAAGGCTAGTACTGAAAAGCAAAGCACGTAAAAGAACAATACTAAAAGGCACAGCCCGATAACCTCGGCTGTGCCTTTTTTTATACCCCTGGTGTTAGATATCTATTCCCCAACATCCTTCACCAAATAACCCACAATTGCCCCCGCAGCCGTTAGCTCAACTAGGCTGATTGCAAGCCAGCTCCCGGCCAGCTGCAGAGAAATCGGTAAGTAAACATAGCTACCAATTCCGCCTACCACACCTGCTGCAAGACCAAATAGTGCACCAAACTTTAGCCCCGTAGACAGTGATTTGGGATTTACAAAATACTGATACAGAGCTACAAAACAAAAGCTGTAAATTAGTGTTACTCCAGACATCAGCGCTGGGTTCATGTCTTGTTCAGACCGCCATAGGTGTGCTGTAGCCTCATAGGCCTCCATGAGCAATCTGCCATGGGTAAGAAAATCTATAATTGTCCAAGCAATAAATACTACAACAGTCGCTAATAGGTTTTGTTTAAACATTATTATCTCCTCGATTTATTTGATGGTGTTATAAAAATAGGAGGTAACTCGGGGTTATTCAAGTAGAATACCCGCTGATTTATTCAGTATCCCTAGGCTCAATTTTGAGCAGGGTTAAATTTTTACCAGAGTCGACAAATAATCCCATGGCACAATACGTTTTTACAACACCATTGGAATGCTACAACCCCTGCCAAAACTCACTTTTCTGAAATATTGTAGTTATACCAAAGTTATACTACACTACCTAAAATCAATCACTTACAGTCAAAGTTATACTACGAGTGATACTAAAATTGAGTTATACCAAACCCCAGTTGGTCAGCATCTATGCCTGTTAAGCAACGAGTGGTAGAACATATCATCCCCAAGAAACTTGCCTTGATAGATCGTGTCTGGACGAATGCTGACCAATCTAAAACCACCCAAACCTACATGGCACGACTGTGGCAACCTGCGGTTAAGAGATATAGTTTCATCAAACTAGAATCGACCAGTGTTCATAATGCAAAGCAAGAATGCTTTGAACATTGGACTAAACACGCAGGTGATATAAAAGAAGGTCGGGATATTGGAAGTCACCACAGGAAACTCAGAACATTTATTGATGAGTTCGTGGAGTTCCAAAATTTAAGAGCACAAGACAACCAGATTACACCGAAACGTGCTCAGGTGATTGGACATCATCTTGTTTCTCTGGAGAGGTTTTGGGAGCAGGAAAACACACCTTCTCTGGATGAACTCTCTCGTCTATATGAGTTTAAGTGGCAAAACTACCGTTCTACTCAGAAGGCAGAGAAAACAGGAAAGATACTATCTGCGAGATATCGAAATAATGAAACCAACTCACACAAACAGTTCTTCCGTTGGTGTGAAAAGATGCGATACTCCTCTCGAATTCCAGAAGTTGAGACACTCAAGGTACATCGTACCAATGCCCCCTTCCCTGCCGAGTACTATCCCAAGTTACTCTCAGTGACTCGTGAAAGCATCAAGAATGGACGCAATCCTCGCATACGATTCGAACACATGAACTACCGATATGTAATCCTGTTGATGGCAGGTATTGGGTGCAGAGTGCTTGAGTGCAAAAATCTACGATGGAAGGACATAGATGCCCGCAAGAATGGTGCTTTCCTGTATCTGCACGGAAAGGGTAAGGAACGAACAATACGCATCCCAGACCGTGTATACGGACACCTAATGGACTTGCGTAAGTATAAGGAAGAGAACCATCCCAACTACAATCAAGATGATTATCCTCACATCTTTAACACTTGGTTATCTCCTAAAGCAACGAACCACTATGCAGGTGAGGTGCGAAGGAGATGGATGACATCGACTGGAATGCCCAATCCAGACGATTACGAGTTAGTCTGTTTCCGTCATAAGTTCATTACTGATGCCCTCAATAATGGGGCACACTCACTGACAATTGCATCTTACTGTGGCACCAGTCAAAAAATGATTGAAGACACTTACTCTGGGTTGGTAGACACTCAGGTCTATGACCTCGTGTTCAAGAACACACCAGATGATGCACTCAGTCGCAATGAAACACCGAAATGGTTAAACCTATCGACTAGTGGATAGACTTATAGTCGTTGTCCATAGTGCCTATTTTGGTATAGTTGTCCAATGAAACTACTCAACACACTCCTTACCGTACTGCTAATAACACTTATTCCATCTCTCGGATGGAGTACCCCTTTTGATGATTTGGTTGAACGAGACGGTGTTTATTACCCAAAATTCAGTGATGTTCCATTCACTGGGGAGGTTACTGGTAAGTCACAAGGGTCTCTTAAAAACGGCAAGAAAGACGGTGATTGGGTTATTTATCACGATAATGGTCAGTTGAAGAGTAGAGGTAACTACAAGAATGGTAAGAACGATGGTGATTGGGTTAGATATTACGATGATGGTCAGTTGCGGGGTAAAGATAACTACAAGAATGGTGAGTTGGAAGGCACTTCATTTAGTTATTTTGATAATGGTCAGTTGTGGTACTCAGGTACCTACAAGAACGGTAAAAAAAATGGTGATTGGTTGTATTATTTCGGAAATGGTCAGTTGTGGAACAAGGGTCGTTACATTAACGGTAAAAAGGAAGGTATTTGGGACAGTTCTAATTTTTTTGGCCAACCAACGGATGAATCAGGGACATATAAGAACGGTGTAAAGATTAGTGATTAGATGAGTTTTGTGCCCTTTCCATTTTCATTGTATTGAATCAAGTTACTCACCCTATTCCATTGATTCGGCTGAGTATAACGAGTGAGAGGGTCATGAATTGGCAGGAATAAAAGGATCGAGAGGATCTATCTTTCAGGAACGTGCTGAACTTGAGTTCGAGTGGTTCTACGAACGCAATATCGGAATTGATCCTTATTCAATCTCTGCAGGATCAGGTAAAAAATATTGGTGGAAGTGTCCCAAAAATAGTTTACACATATATGAAATGCAGGTTTATGCAAGATGTGACAAGAGTAAACCTAAGAATTGTCCATTTTGTGCCCGTCAACGAACCCATGTTAGTGAATCATTAAACTTTCTGTATCCAGATGTGATGAAACAATGGGATTGGCAAAAAAACTCAATTGACCCTAAAACAATATTTCCTGGCAGTATCAGGAAAGTTTGGTGGATTTGTGAAAAGGGTCATAGTTGGGAAACAACCCCCCAAAAAGTAGTTCATAGAGGACAGGGTTGTCCTTATTGCTCTGGTCACAGACCATCTTCTGATTATAATTTAGCGGTATTACATCCTGATCTACTTAATGAATGGGATTATCAAAAAAATAATATTTCCCCTTCCAATTTAACTCCTAGGAGTAGCAAACGTGTTCATTGGAAATGCAGTGAGGGAAAAGATCATGAATGGGAGGCCACCCCATCGATGCGGGTAGGACAGGGAACTGGATGTCCATTTTGTCAAAATCTAAAAGTCAGTATTACAAACAATCTTTTGAATAATTTCCCGGAAATCGCTGCGGAATGGCATCCTACTCTCAATGGAAAAGTTTTGCCCTCTGATGTTGTGTTCGGGTCAGAAAAAGTAGTTTGGTGGCAGTGTAGTCTGAGATCAGAACATGAATGGAAAACGTCAGTATATAGTCGGTCTGTCGAGAAATCTGGTTGTCCAAAATGTAACCCACAGAAGTCTCGACCTGAGTTGAGGATTTTTACCGAGATTAAATATCTTTTCCCGGATTGTGAGAGTGGAACTAAGATACATGGAAGAGAACTTGATATTCTGATCCCCTCTTTGCGAGTAGGTATTGAATATGATGGTTCATATTGGCACAAAGGAAAGTTAAAAAAAGATGAGTCCAAAAATAAGTTTATGGATACTATGGGTATAACCCTCATTAGAGTGCGTGAAAAACCGTTGAGATCTTTATCTAAACTAGATATTTGTATCTCTTCGACTAAATTTGATAAAAAATCAATGAATCAATTAATCAGGTCTTTAGTTTTAGCACGACCAAAAATTGAAAAACTTTGTTTAGATTATATATCTAAGTCGACATTTGTTAATGATTCTCTGTACCAGACATATTTAAGTTATTTCCCCTCTCCATTTCCTGAACATAGTCTTGCCAGCAAAGATCCAATCTCCCTTGATTGTTGGGATTACGAGAAAAACAAACCACTCACTCCTGAAAATTTTACTCCGTTTGCGAGTTATGAGGCATGGTGGAAATGTGATAAGAACACCAGTCACATTTGGAAAAAGAAGCTTAGTTCAAGAAAACTTGGTGAAACCTGTCCCTTTTGCATAAAGGATTTAAAGAACCGTGAATTAATTAAACGTCATGGACTGAAAGAGGTATCTGGATCGACATTGCCTGATCTTTATCCTAACTTAGTTTTGGAATGGTCGGATAAAAATGTAAATAGTATTGACTGCTATTCACCTGGAAGTGGATTCAAGGCTATTTGGGAGTGTAAATTTGGTCACGAATGGGAATCCGCAATATATTCTAGGACTAAAAGTTCGAGTAATTGTCCAGTCTGTGCAGGACAAGTTGCAGCGAAAGGAGGTAGTTTTATGGATATCCATCCTGATGTTGCCAAATTATGGGATTGGTCAATGAATGGAAGTATAGATCCTACAACATTAGTGACAGGTTCCTCTAAAAAAGTGAGTTGGCGATGTACAGTTGCTAATGATCATATTTGGTCGGCCTCAATAAGAGATGTAGTTAAACGTCCGAAACCATGTCCTTTTTGTGCGGAATCGAAACCCTCGTCCACTTATAATTTTGCACTTAGTTTTCCAGAACTCGTCAAATTCTGGCATCCGAGCAGGAACGACCTAATGTTAACTGAAGTCTTACCTAAAAGTAAGACAGAAGTATGGTGGATCTGCCCAACGAACCCAGATCATATTTATAAAAAAAGCATAATTAATAGGGTAAGACATGTGGGTTGCGAAAAGTGCGGTCGAAGAACAAAACACGACTAGTATCCGGGATTAGAGACATATCTAATCCATCCATCTCTCTCTGGGTAGCGCATCCAATATTGAAGGTTTTGAGTAAAAGTCTATCCTGGTCTTCTGTTGGTAACTCACTGTGTTCCTCTTTGACCGTTCTTACCCTTTCTATCAAATCATCATACGTTTCTATATCGGTAGACAGAAGCAACACCGATATTGAGTTCCTTCGCAATTATAGACGGTTTCATTCCTTCTGAATGCAATCTCTGAATCTCTTTAGACTTTCTGTGCGCAGTTGGAACACGTCCAAGATACTTCCCTTCTTGTTTTGCCTTCGCAATACCTACCTTCTGACGTTCCAACATCATTTCTCTTTCCCACTGTGCGATTCCACCCAGTAGGGTGATTTGTAATCGTCCATTGGGTGTTGATGTATCAAGGTTGAGGTCAAGGATTTGTAGTGCGGCACCTTTCTCTTCAAGTGCCGTGATGTGTTTCCAGAGGTCAGTGATACTTCGTGCGAATCTATCCAGCTTGGTGATGACAACAACATCACCTTCTCTTGCGAACTCAATACACTTCTCAAACTCAGGACGGGATTGAACTGAAGATACTTTCTCAGAAAATATCTTCTCGCATCCCTGTGACTCCAACCGTTCAATCTGGTCTTCCAATGAGTAGTTTTGTTCTACCGTGCTAGTTCTTGCGTATCCAATCTTCATATCGGTAAATCTCTATCTTTAGGGTCTAAAATATTGTGATAGAAATCTATCAATATAGCAACACCTTTCTATTGATAGAGTTTTGGGGTGGCGAAGTCTTTCTCCGTCGGGTAAGGTCTATTGATAAAGTTTAGGGTGTAGCTATGTTAGTCTTGTTTGAGTAACATTAGGCGATGATAACGAAAAACGGGGGGTTGATATGGAATTATGGATTTTGACTGCATTGACAGTTGCAGTGGTAGGAACATTGGGAA
>Ga0208148_1000176_pt1 | contig 25071 bp, 36 predicted proteins | sample DEB08_DNA_16_FD_184525 | JGI IMG/M metagenome (GOLD analysis project Ga0208148, IMG submission 184525) | Aqueous microbial communities from the Delaware River and Bay under freshwater to marine salinity gradient to study organic matter... | ecosystem: Environmental > Aquatic > Marine > Coastal ...
CTCCTTTGGTTGGACCAACATCAATATTAGTTGAAGGCGATGGCACCATACGATACCCCTCTTCAATTAATTTATTTATTCTGGGGTCGTTCTCTCTTAAGGCTAATGTATTTTGCCCATCGCTTAGCTGGATAATATTAGCTGGATCATCGGTGTAAAAACCTTGGCCTGGAGAACCCATCATGCCAGCCATGGGATTAGTTTCTCGCATTAATTCCATTTCCCTATTAGAGATTCTGCGTGGAGCAGGGTTTGGGCCTTGTGTTAAACCACTTAGTCTTGTTTGTAAATCTTCGCTTATTGACATATCTATCCTATTGTTACTGTAACTGCACCTATGCTCATTGTAGCAGAAACTCCGGTCACATAAGTTTGGTGCTCATACAGGTTTCTAAATTCTGTTCCATCAAAAGCCTGGTGAACCTCTGTTGTAGTGTTAAATATAATCGAGCCTGTAGCGAATTGCAATTCGCCAAGCTCGGTATTTGTGTAGCCTTTTGTAACATCTAAGTCTACTGCACCCAGGTTTATTTCTAAAATTCTTATTAAACGGTTGAAAGTATCGACAGTTACCTCTGACCCTTGTGCTTGCGGCAGTCTTGTCGGTAGTAACTTAGCCATTATCTACGTCCAGATGGTTGTATGTCTAAGCGAGTGTCTCCCAACCTCCATTTAAAATCTTTTCTGTCTGATTCACTGTTATCGTCATCGGATTCAAAGCGCAATACAAATTGCCTTGTCCTGGTTCTTAAACTTGAAAAAGTGCTTGATGTGCCTATCTGTGTGGTTGAATCGGTTGATAAAGACTGGCCATTAAAGTCTCTTCTTTTAACCACAACGTTTACAGCTGGTGTCGGACTTGTGCCTGTTTCTGTTTGAAACAGTATGTCCGGAATTATTTTTTTAAGAAACACAAAGCTCTCGCCGTCCGTCATATCTATGTCGGCAGATTCTATAAACACATTATCCATGGAACTGCTGTCATTGTTAGCACCTTTTTCGTGTTCGTAAATATATTTAGTGTCGCTTGATTCACCCGCTGCTAGTGGCTTTTCATTAATGCCAGAATTAAGCCAGGAGTATCTTTCTAAGGTTCCTATGCTCCAGGAGTTTTCTTCATAGTTATAAATCACATATCTTGAGATCTCATCCGTGTTATCTGTGTTGGATGGATAGAAAAACCATATCTCAGAAAACTCTTCGTTGAGGCCAGCAAAACATTTAAACGCCTGGCTGACATCCAAATCACCGAATACATAATCTTGCACCGAACAAGGCAGCTTTTTGACCGAGCCGTTGTAAAAGTAAAAAGCATTTTTTGACATAAAGAAAACGCCGTTTGGGCCATTCGCAAACGCCTTGGGCCCAATGAGGCCAGCGCCTTCATTAATTAGGTTGACTGCAAAAGTAAGTGGTGGCCCGATAAACTGCATGCTGTATAAAGATGTGTCTGTCCAGATTAAAACCTCTTGCCTAGATTTAATGCCACCAATAATTGAAGATCCACTTGATAAACGCAAAGATCCAGCAGAGTTGGTATTCAGTGGCTCAAACTCCAATTCGTTTTCTTGATCGCTAAATGCAATCAACATTGGATCTATCACGCCAGTTCTTGAGCCACCGCTTAAAGGGTCTGCGCCTAAAACAATTAAATGTCTGTCTGTTTCAGAGGTTATTACTTGTAAAGCCTTAGTCGGCACTTTGTTGGCTCCAGAGATACCAGATAGCTCTTGGGCCCTTGTAGACACGCCATTACTTTCGAGCCACCTGTAAATACCACCATTGCGTGGGTTGATAATTAAGTTTTCACCATAGTTATCGTGTGTCCACAATCTAAGCTGGTTGGTATCACTCAATGCTGTAGCAGAACCCCAGCCGCCTGCACCCCAGGTGCTTACACCCCAACCAGTGCTATCGACATAAACATCCAGGCCAGAATTAATTTGATACACAGCATCGGTCGCAGATCCACCGTTACCAGAGTCACTTGCGTTAGCTGTTACCGTTACGCCGTCCGTATCTTTAGCCGTAATCTCAAAAGTATTGGTCCCAGTGACCAGGCTAATTTGATATTCTTGGTTTAAAACCACGGCAGTTACTAAGCCGCCTAGAGATACTGCATTTGAAAAAGTAACAAAGTCACCATTGACAGCTCCATGTCCTGTTTCTGTTACTGTTATGGTTGAGGATCCATTGGTGGCCCCGAATGTAGTTGAATTTGTTGAGGATCTGCGAATCGGAGTAACATCATAATAGACGTTACCGTTTTCAATATAGTATTTGTTGGTTGTGCCTATGCCAAGATATTCAGAGCCGTCTAATGCAATCCAGGCATGCAAACCTCTAGGAGATCCAACAAGAGAGCTGGTTCTGTATTTTTCCCAGCCACCTATTTTTTCAACGCGGCCCTTTCTGAACCGAATAAAGTTGCCGTCTACCCAACCACCCTCGTTTGAGTAGTCAGTCTCCTCTTTATTGATCCCTGGTTTAAAATTAACTTTGGTGAGTGGCATTTTTAAATTCTACCATAATAGAAATTTAATTAAGCCAATCTTATAATTGCACCTGTAGCTGTTGCGCCTGGGAAAACAATCGTAAAATCACCTGCGGTAGATGTCTTGTCGCCACCAAAATCAATAGCACAAACTGCTTTATCGCTGTTGGTGTCGTTATAAATCATGCACCCTCTAGCAGTCACAGTCGCATTACTAAATGTTAAATCTGCAAAATCACAGATTGCAGTGGTTCCAGAGGCAACGGGAGTAACATTTGTCAAAGCGCTACCGCCAGATGTGTAATTGGTCCCAGATGCTTGCCCAGTTGTGGTAAAAGCTGTAGTGCCAGCACCCAAAGTTGCCGAAGACGTGTAGAGCGCTAATTTAAAAGAATTGCCGCTGCTGTTAGTAAAGTTATGTGTTCCAACCAAAAGTTCTTGTTTAAAACTTGTGCATATTGCCGATGTAATTGCCATCTTATAGCTCCTTAATAATATCAGCCATGTCACTCTGACCTTGTTTTTTTAACAAATTCACTAGAGTTGTATTTTTAGACTCTATTGCATTTTTAATACTATGTAAGATTACATCATAAACTTGTTTTTGGAAAGCGAGAGCCTGCTGTTTTACATGCTCTGGTGCATTGTCTGAAATGTCACAAATTTTCTTGGTTGCTTGTGCTGCCCAAAATTCTGGTGGGTGGCCACCATTCTCTGTGGCATGCACTGAAATTTGTCCTAGTTCAAATAGTCCGTCAACGTTCATCCTTTGTATGGCTCTGGTGGAGCTACATCCTCATTTATTTTTAAACCTTGCTTTTCTAACTCTTTGTTTATTTCATCGTAAGGGCCAATAATAAACTTGCCTTCATGGGGTATTGCAACCAATGGTTTTTCTAATCTATGAAAACCATAGAGTTTTTCTGTTGCTGGTACGTTTGAGTCTAGGACAGTAGATCTGCCACTCATACCTACCAATATGTCGTTTTCCATGCACTTGCTGATCCAAAACTCAACACACGCTCGGCCCGCCTCGGCAAAGTGCATGTTTTCTTTGTATGAAAAATCTATGCCAAATAGATCTATTCTGCCAACCTTGCTCCACAAAGCGTAAGCTATTGCATAAGCAACCGTGTTATTTAAGTAAGCGCATTTGGTAGCATTGCAAACCTCGTTAATTGGAAACATAACGGGGTTCTTTACTCTCTCGTCAAGCTCGCAGGTAAAAACCGGTACATCTGTGTTGCTAAGTAAACTTGTCATTACATTGGTTTGTAAACCAGCATCGGTACTATCAAAAAAACGACTCGCTGGATCCAGCATAAATATTTTATCGCACGGGTAAGTTGCCCCGGCAGAGTTGATGCACCAGACCTCATCCCATTCACGGCCATTTTGCAGGCCAATAGCAAAATCAACCTGGCTAATCCCTAGGCCAACGATTGCAACCTTTTTGCCTTCTAGGGATTCTTGGGGTGTGTTTTGATTTTCTTCTTTTGTTAATTCGATCACTAATTTACGCCGGTGCGTAATAAATCGTATCTATATTCGTCTCGTGTGCCACGACCTTCTGATAGAGTTTTCATTCTAGCTACCGCCTCCTTAAAGCGTCCCTCGAACTGGCCAACGACATCTAGCGGTTCCTTTAAGAAAACTGCGCCTTCTACTAACGTGCCGTACAACAATGCGTCTGGATAATCCGTAGACAAAAATGTTGTACCGCTGTCACTACCACTCGTTAAAGAGACTGGTTTATATAAATAATGTAATTCTACCGTATAGTCTGCGTCTGGTACAGGTGCTACCTCAAACGCCGTATCATCAAACAAAGTATAATATTTTGGTTGGCCCCTGGTTGTGCTGGTAGGAGCATATTCTTTTACAAACGATGAATGTTTAAAGTCTAAGTAGTCGTAAGTATCGCTGCTGATAACCGCAAGACTAAATGGGGCATAGAAATCTGTTGGTGTAGCCAAAAACCTATTATTGGTAGAAAGAGATCCCTGGACATTCTTTCTTTGTTTCGGCAGCTGAACAAGTTTAAATATTCTGTTTTCAGCCTCCTGGATAAAAGTTGGTAGTTGATTGGTAAAGGTCGTTTCAGAAACTTGCAGATAATCCTGGACCGCTGTTTTTAATGTTGAATATGTAAAACTCATGTTGTTGTTACCGTAACTGATCCTATATTAGCACTTATATTAAAAGTTGTAAGCTGAGATCCTAGTTTTCCATCGCCCACGTTTGAGTAAACCACAAAGAAATTATTGTCTGTAGGTTTTTCTGGCCTTGCATTTCTTATGGCCTGCGGATCTAGTGGTGCGGGCCGAGGCATAATTTGTGGATGCTTAGGATCAAACTGATCTGGGCCCACCAGGAGTCCGTCCCAAGTTTTCTTCATGTCCTTTAACTTATAGCGAAACCCTGTGATGTCACAAATACCGTAGGCATGTTTACCAGATGCAAATGCCATTATGGGTTGTTGTAACTCCGAATATCTGGAGATATTCTAAATGAGGCTCTATCCTCATCGGTGGATAAGGCCCTGGTAAACTCTTCTTCATACAAACCTTTTAACATAGCGGTTCTTTCTGGCGCTCTTTTTAAAGATATGTAATATGCCAGGCCTGCGGCCAAGCAAGGATAAAACCTAAAAGGCATGTCCAGGGTGTTGGTTGCTGCATCTGAGTCATCCATTCTGGTTAATACATTCATGTAAACCGTATAAGCACTGGACTTATCTGGAGCAGGCCAAACTGTAATAGTCGGTGACAGCTGCTTATTGATAAAAAATTGATTTGGTTTTCCTGTGGTTGATTTAGTAACAATGTGAGAATACTCAGCTCTGCTTAACCTGGTCATGGGCAGATCTGTTGACTCAGAGCCGACAGTTTCTCTAATAAATACATCTAGTACGTCAATCGGTGCTGTGCTGTTGGTACTGTCAATGTTGTAAGACGTGGTGTCTTTTACCATGGCCACTGTTTTTTGTGCAATGGTCCATTGATTTAAACCTCTGTTGGCCCATTCGGCTAACATAAGATTCAGACTTCTGTTGGCTGTTTTAAGATCGTAACCAGTTCTTAGCTCTAAGCCGCAACGCTCAAAAGCCTCTTCTATGTATTCTGCTACATCTGGTTCAAAGTTTTTACTGTTCGATGTCGCCATCTTCTTCTCCCGGAGCGTATAGATTGTTAAACGTTATGTTTGGATCCATATAGCTCTCATGTTGTTCCGCTGAATGTGTCCATTGCGAGGGCATAAAATCCGGTGCTCCTTCGCCTACACGCCACAAAGCAGGGTTTGTTGCTCTTACTCTATTATTAGGTAATGCTACAAAATTTCCAGTGTACTCACCAGCGTCCGTTAAATATAACACATGTGATTGTTTATGTTGAGCCGGATCGTCTGCTATTGAATTTTCTGTGTAATCCACAGTAAACAAATATTTGCCTGTGTAAAACTCGCCACCTATTTTGCAGATCCACGGAGAAGAACTGACACGATCCATGGTTATAACCGAATGATGATGACTTAGACAGTCCCAGGGTTGGGCCAAATGATCTTCCATGGGTTCTGGCCAGTCTTCTAACGGTATGTCTGCTACCAGAGCCTCTATTGGCATCCGGGCCCACATAGCACCGCCATGTACGTTTGGCTCATCTTCCATGTCATCTATTTCACAGCCAGTAAAAACCACCTGGAATGAAAGAGATCTATCTGGAATTGTATTGACCGCAATAACCAAAGCGTGCAAATACTCGCCATGGTAATTGGAATGATTAGCTGTAAACTCTTTTCTTACCCAGCATTTGAACTGCGGGATATTTGATATTAAATACGCCACTATATTTAATTATTATATTTTTACAGTTTATCTCTTACAGATTTTGGTATGTTACTAAAACCTGGATTTGCTTTCATTTCAGATTGTAAAGCAGCTCCGCCTTTAGCCATGTACTTAGTACCCTTCATAGCTTTTTGCATAGAAGGAAACATAGAACCTACAGGACCACCAGCTTTCATGCCAGGACCTCTGCTTATTCTAAGACCTAACTCTCTTTCAGCTTGTCGTCCAACATTTCTTAGACCGCTATCTTTACTGTCTATAAAACTTTGTTTCCTAGACATTGGATCAACTTTGTTTCCACCATATCCTAAACGACCGCCTTTAGACATGTACTTAGTAGTTTTTCCACCCTTAGCCATGTACTTAGTTCCTTTACCTTTCATAATTACTCCTATTATCTTCCGTAAAGACCTATGTTAGATCTTTTGATTATCTTACCACCTCTAGCGGCAAAAGTTTTAACGTTTGTAGGCTTGCCGCCTACCCCTTGTTTCTTTGCTCTTTTCCTGCTGACTGCAGATTTAATTTGTAATTTGCTCATGCTTGCAGCTTTTGCAGCTGGTACACATTTTGGGTATTTTCTTTTGGCGTCTGCTTTTTGTTTAGATCTGCCACACTTTGCATAGCCGCCGCCTTTTTTCTTGGATCCTATGTCAACCCAATCTTCTTTAAACCACTTGGTCAATCCACCTTTTGGTTTAGATCCCTTGCTTATTGATTTGCCAATGCTACTTCTGCTTATGGCCATAATTTTAACTTCTAGGAACTTTTGTAGGTTTGCGCTTGCTGTTCATAATTGCGCCACAACCTCTAGCCTGGAGCTGTACACTGCCACCGTTTTTCATAAATCCCATTTTATTACGAACTTTGGTAGGTAGTTTACCTAGGCCTTTATTGCCAGTTGGCACCGGTCTTAAATCTTTATTACTCACTTCGCCTCCTTCTGCTTTTTTTGCGCCTTTGTAACCGCCGCCGCGTTTTTTATAAGTTTTTACCAGCCAGGCATTAGCGTAAGCAGACGGATAAACGTCAAACTTACTTTTGGCCTCAGACTTTACTCTTGAATATAAGCTGGGGTTAGTTACGTTGCTTGGGGTTGATGATTTTTTTGCCATTAGCACTTCCACCTTCTTCTTGCTTGCCTAATTCTCGAATTAGGATCGTTTCTAGTTTTAGCAGAGCTTTTCTTTAACTGCCCAAGAGATCTTGCGCAATAAGACTTACGCCTTTTAGCAGCCTTGCTACCCTTTTTTACCTTACCTGTTACGGCAGTTTTCAGCTTAGATCCAGGATTTGCCTTTCTGTATGCAGCAACGCCCTTTTTGGTCATTCCTGCTCCAGACTTGGTTTTTCGGTAATTACCGCCTTTGCCTACCGTTTTTTTAATAGGATTAGTTTTTTTCCTAGGCTTTGTTGCTGCCATTCATTAATAATTCTTATTCAAAACCAATATAATTGAATAAGTATCACCGCTCGAATGTGCGACAGTGGTCAAATCTATGTCTCCAGTTACACCAGATCCCGCATTATTGGGTATTGCTGTAAATAAATCATAGTATTCATCACCTGTGCTATCTGCTGGTAACCCAGTTAAAAGAACATTTGTTGTAGCATCAAACTCAAGATTTACTCCCATCCCACGCGTGGCCCAATAAATCCTAGCTACTGAAACATTGGTGCAGGTTTGGCCTGCACTGTTTTTAGCTAATGCTGAAACATCTACTTTTTTGACTGCACTTTCACCGGTACCATCCGAAACATTTGTAAATTTCAAGACGGCGGTTTTCTCACCGTCTTGGATTGTTTGAGATGTTACTGCGTCTGCCATTTTATCTCTCTACGATAGCTGTGACGTAATCGATAGTCATGGTTTTCGCTGCGGCTGCGCCGTTTTGAATACCAAAAGATACTGTCAACTCTTCGTTATCTGGAAGATTGGTGTTGACCACTCCAACTGGCTCTGCGTTGTTAATTGAGTAATAAACCAATGCTGCGTTTGGATCTATGAAAAACGATGTTGTAATAAACGTATCGTCTGCCAAAGTAGCTACGCCTGCTGTTAAAGTTTCAGTTGCATCTTTCTCAACTACAAAGTCAAGCAGTGCATCGCCATCATCTTTTCTAAAGTTGATGCCATCACTTGCTGCTAATGGTGTTGTGTCTGTGATTTGCAGACCCATAACTATGTCAGATTGTGTTGCATCGCTGACTTTCCATCTTGCTGAAAAGAAAGCTCTTTTTGTGCCGTCAATTAAGAAAGATTCGCCTTTTAAGTTAAAAAAGTCAGCATCGTTATCGCCAGCCGCGTTAGTAATTAAAAACTGGCCACCAGCACCAGAAGTAATTGCCTCAGTTGCGGATCCCGTGCCATCCTCGGTTGTTGTGATTGTCCAATCACCCGCTGTATACACCATAAAGTCATTGAAATAACCATAGTGTGTTTGATCGGATGGATAAGGCATAAACATCGGTTGATCTTTTTTTGCCTTTGTTGCAACGGTATTACCCGCCCATTGGATTTGGTTTTGAAAATGTGGATTAGCCATTATGAACTCCTTTGTTTGTATTAATGGAAACCGGTAAACCGGCCCTCATCAAGCTAATTAAATATATTTAGAAAATGATACTACTAAGGAATTACTTTAGCAACTCAAAGAGACTGCAATTTTTTGATAGTACCAGCAGGAGTTTCATGCAAGATGCCAATGCCGCCGGCATTTTCCCAGGCCACAATGTTTGATTTCTTGTCATCAACCAACACATGTCCAGGTCTTGCAAAAATTGCTTTGTGTTTGCCTTTGAGTGTAGACGTAACCACAACGTGCGGATCTACATATTGTTTGGTCCAGGCGATCTTGTCAGTCACAACCAAAGGTCTGTTGATCTCGCCAGAGCAAGTTAAGATCTCCCAGGGCAAACCAGATCCTTTGACATAGGCAACTAGATCTAACATGCCTGGCATCGGTGGCATATTTCTGAACAAACGCTTGTTGGTGAACTCGATCTTGCGATCGTCATAGGTTTGTTCGCCGTGTAAGGGCCCGTTCAAATAGTCGGGGCCCTCAACAGCTGTAACGAAGTCGGCTAAAACTCCGTCCATATCAAGGTATATTTTTTTAATCATTAGTGACCCCAACCAGCAGCAGTTTCATAGTCGGGTTTGCCGTCCCAAAGACTTGCAGTCTCATAACTGCTTATCGTAATACCGTAAGTCCCAATTTTCTTTTTCTTAGGCTTGCCAACAAAAGAATCTTTAAGAGGGATCACTTTATCTTCGCTAGGATAACCAGAATCTAAAAACTCTTTGCAAATTTTTTGAATGGTGGCCATTTTAGCTGTTCTCTCAATTACTTGGTAATAATCAATGTTGGTTTGATCGTAACCCCAACTTGAAACAAGAATATCACCCACTTGGTAGTTTGCTTGATTTTCTTTGGCTTGCGTTTTCGCTTGTTCAGCACGTTTCTTTTTAGCAAGAGCTGCATTTTCTTGATCTGTGAAATACTTAATCACATAATTGTCTCTGGCCTCTTTGTTTTTGAAACCGTAATACTTGTCATATTTAGATCTCTTGCCGCCGAACACCATGGCCGTGTACTTGGTCCCGCACTCCCAATCCTCAACGTAAGCTACCGCGTCTGTTTTTGCAGCCTTTATTTCTTTAGATCCCTTTGGGATATAAAATTCTCTAGTCATAGTCATTACGCCACCTCCTTGTAAACAGTTAAAGTACCAGGATCTTGCCAGTCAACTTCGTAACCATTGTCTTTGCAGACTTTAACAACCTCTGGGTTGATCCAGGGATCTTGGTCGTAGATGTCAAACTCCGGGCAATCATCTGGGTAGTAGATCCCAGCGTCTTTGCCGTCTTCGCAGCTGATCTTGATACCCTCTCCAGGGTGTTGGAAAGCTGTAAAGCCAGCTTTGTTGATTTCTTCAATTATATTGACAGTCATATTTTTCTCCGTTTTTTTATTTTTAATTTCAATTCCCACATACCTATTATGCACAATTATGCACAAAAGTACAACAATTTATACACTTAATTTGTAATTAATTTAGGCCAAAAAAAAGGGCCCTGGAGGGCCCTTAATTTGAAATACTTGAGTTATAAACGGTATTTCTAAACGTTCGAGTTATGCACCTTGTGATCCATATACGCCTCTCCAATCGGAGAAACCAAACGAATATCTTTCACGAGCTTTGTAACGAATGTTTCCAGTTGAGAAGTCTGGTTCCATGGAAGTTTCCATGCCAGTTCTTTGGAACATTTTAAGGCCTTCGCCTTGTGCTGTTACAGAAGTTAAGATGAAGAAAGCATCCGGATCATTTAGATAATGATTTACTGAATAACCGCCAGGAAGAACACCAGTGTTCTTGATAGCGTTTAGGTCATTATCAGATGTTCCTACTCTCTGATTAGAATTTAAAATTCTGTCAGCAACAAATACTAATTGTGGTGGCACGATTAGTTTGTCAGCTTGCACAGAGATTGTTAATCCTTTGTCATCTGTGAAAGTAGAGATGTCAATTAAAGCGTCCTCTAATGAAGTTTCATTAAGGTCGGCCATAGTTGTTGCTCTGTTAGCAGCTGTTCCACCACCAGCAAGTGGGTGAGCAGTGTTAATTAGAGAAACACCATCTCCGCCAGTAAAACTGGATGAGAAAGCGTTGTTCAACACATCCGCACCTTTGATCTCTTTGGTGTTAGCCATAGATTTCGCCAATGCTTTGACATATCTTTTTCCTAAAGAGTCATAGAGATTATCTTCGATAGCCTCTTCTGTTAAAGCAAACGCTAACGCCACTGTGTCGTGGGTATAACGCGCACTGAAACTTTCAGATGCTTGATCGAAGTTTACACTTTGACCCTCAGTTTTCGTAGGCGCAGATCCGAAACCGGTAATTAATACCTCTTCTTCAAATGCGCGACTTGAATCTTCTATAGAGAAGATTTCTTCGTATTCACGATCGTATTCATCATAGTTAAGACCAAATAATGAATTTAGACCTGGTTCTAGCTCTTTAGCTAGCTGAGCTCTTGATATAGCCATTATTTACTCCTTATGCTAAGCCAGCACCTTTTTGTCCCATGATGTGGTTTTGAATCACACATAGTACATTGGTGTTGGATGATGCTACGTCATCGTTATCGGGATCCTGGGAGATGTCAATACACTTGAGCGGTAACGTTGCGGTCGTAGCACCGGTTGTTACGTCTAGCTCTGCATTAGATCTTCCAGACTTAGTGTCGCCTACTGGTGAGCCTTCGACAACATCAAAGTTACCGAACAGATCCGCTACCGGGAAGGTATCGTCTGCTTGGACTTCAAATATGACGTTTGCGTCATCAATAACGTAAGCAAAAATATCACTAGCAGAAACGCTGCCAGGATAGTAGTTTTTAAAAACTTGCTCGCCTGTGGTTGGGTCAGTGTAACGTACACCATTAAACACTCCGACAATTGGAACGGTTCCAGTCGCGGCATGTCTTCCTATAACCCCAGCTGTAAGCTGAGTAACCAAGTCTCCTTGGAATATAGGTGTTGTAGCTCCACTTGCAATTCTATAACGTGATTGTCCACCGTTATAGGGTGCTCCACCCATCATACGAACAGGTTTGCATCCAAATGCGCTATCTTTATTAGCCATTTAAAATTCTCCTATTGTTGTGGTTGTTACTTTTTCCCAAAAGTAACGTTAGACTCCCTTTTTGCATCATACTGTACATAGCGACTGTCCCTTCTGGATTCATTAAACGCGTTATTGTCCAATGCCTCTTTGGTTCTAGCCGTTTGAGACTCATAGTAAGCATTACGCTCTTGTTTCGTCTCGACAGGAATTTTTGCTAAAAGTAGTCCATCATTATATACAATGCCAGTATGTCTTCCTTCGTCCAAAGTAGGCAATGCAAATTCTTGTGGTAAATCAGTCCCTCTTACAAGTTCCCAACCTTCTCGCAATCTTTTGCTTACGTTACTTCTGTCCTCCTGGCCCAACATGGATTCTCTTATCCAACGATATTCGTATCCTTCTGGTGGTTCTGGAGTTTCAAGTTTTCTTACTGGCGTCCATGGTTTTCTTCGAGTGTTATTAGCGTGATTCTCGGATTCACGGGATTTTCTGGTAGTGTTGTCTTGTTCTTCGGTCATTTTGCCTCCCTGTTGGCTATTTTTTGTTTTTCTTTAGCAACAGATTTTAACCACGCGTCTTCCGACATATTGTGTGGTTTCAATCCTTTGAGACGCTCAACTTCCGTTTTAGAAAAAGTTACACCGTTCTTTTTGCCTTGTGTTTTTTGTCGTCCTCCGACAGAGGTGGAGGCGACTCTTTGCACAGCGGGTCTACCTTCTGATTGCTCGACACTTTGCCCAGATACTAGATCTGGATAAACTTTTGATACTCGGTTATCAAGCTGCTCATAGTATTCATCTGAGTCTGCCTCATAACCTTCGTTAATTAAATTGTAATGCGTAAAATATGCAAATTGCGATGCCTGCCAATTATCTGGATCAGATTGATCGCCATACCAAGAATTTTTTTCATGCCAGGCTTTTGCCTCTCTGGTTGCTGGCGGTGTTTCTTGATTTTGCTGCACTGCCTGTTGCATTGGCTGTTGCACGGCTTGCGGATTTTGAAAATTTTGTTGCTCGGCTTGGCTTTTTGCTACTTTAAGTTTTTCTTTTTGAATACTTAAATCGCTTTTAAGCGTATCAGCTTTGCTTATCAATTCAGCGTCACCAGCTTGTATAGCTTTCTTATACAAGTCATCTGCTTGGTTTACCTTGGCCACAAGTGCCTCTTCTTCTTTAACAAGCAACTGATCTCTAGTCTGTTGTTGCACTTGATACATGCTTGCTGTTTCCATTTCTTTCTGGGCCAGCATTTGTTCAAGTCTTGCAGCTTTTTCTTCTGCCATTCTATTTCTTTCGTTGAGCTTGTTGATTCTTTTAGAAACGCCTTTCGTATAATTTTCTAATTCATCATCTGAGGAAACAGATTGTCCTGTTTGCTCGTCAACTTGATCTACTACCTGTACCTCTAGCTCTTCAACCTCTGGCTGAATTGTTTGAGTGTTTTCTTGTTCATTCATTATAAACTCACTATGTCATCTGGATCGAGTATGGTGGCAATCACTTCATCATCATTGATGATGCGAACCTCTGCACCTTCCTCCAATTTAAACCTAGAGCCAGAGTAACGCCCTATTAAAACCCATTGTTTTTCTTGACACCAGGGTTTTTCTCCATACCTTGACTTATCGTTATAACATTGTGGGCCCATTTTTACCACATAAGCTACAACCGTTGCCAAAGCCTCACGATTAATTGTTTCTTTTGCTAGAACAATACCGCCTTTTGTTTTTGCTTTACCCGCATAAGGTAAAACCAACATTCTCCAACCAGTTGGCTGGGGCATGCGATCTAAAAGTGATTTGTCTAATAATTCTGGATCCAGTATTTTTTCTTCTGGATCTATGTAAGCGTCTGCAATAATTTTTGTTTCTGCCATCAATTAACCTTTGTATATGTCACCAAGTTCGTTTGCAATATAGTATAAAGCACTTAGCTCTCCTTGCAAATATTTATAATGTTCAATATCTTTGAGTGCGCCGGACATAAGAGTTTCTTGTATCTGTTTCTCTCTTGCCTCGATTAATCTTTTGATCTTATCGATCAGCGCTATGTCGTCCATTATTTCTTATTCTTGGTTCCTGCTGGTCTGCCTTTTTTCTTTGCGGCAGGTTTTTTAGCTGCTGCTTTTTTTGGTGTTGCCTTTGCAACTTTTTTTGGTTTTGCTTTTTCTTCAACCACTGGCTCTGGCTTTGCTTGAACCACAGGTGTTGGATTTGGTACAACTCCGCCTGCATCTATGATTGCTTGCTTTGCTGCTATTCTTGCGTCACTGGCCTCTTTTTTTGCAAGAGCCTCGGCCTCAGCTTTTGCAGCTGCTTGCATTTCTTCTGCTCGCTGCATTGATTTTTCTATTTTCTTTTGTGCTGCGGCCTCTAATTTATATGAAGTAGTCATCTTACCTCCTCAGTTTTGTTTCAAGTTCTAATAGTTTTAGGTTTGCATTTTGCTGCAATCTATCTATCGCTACATCGAGTTTATCATCTGCTATTGATTTTTGCACATTGATACGCTCTTTCTGCAAATCTGCATCCAATAATTTTTCCTGGGCCCTTTGTTCTTGTTTTGCCACAAACTGTTCAGCGTCCAGGTTAAGTTCTTTGTCTTTCAGTTGTAATTCTGTTTTTCTTATCTCGACCAACGGATCCTCTCCGGAACCTTGCCCAATAGATTGCAAGAACTCAGAAGTTAATTGAGCCATGATTGGCGAGCTAAATTGATCTAATATCATTTGTATTTGTTGTGCGATCTGTTGTGCCTCTTGCGGAGATACTTGTTGCATTTGTGCTTGGATCTCTTGTATGCGCATTTGTGTCTCTTCTGGTATTTGTTCTTGCGCTAATTGAGCTGACAAGAATTGTAAGTGCTGCATGCAATGACTAATAATAATAGATTGGATCTGTGGGTTTTCTTTTACCACGCTTGTTAAGAATAGACTTCTATGTGCATCTAAATGTGCTTGATGGTTTTGTTGTTCAAAAGCCTGGGCAGGTTGGCCCATAAGTAAACCAGCATTTTCGATACCAGCGTCTATTGGTTGCGGTGTCATGTCTGGCGGTGGCTGTAACAAAGAATCTACGTTATCAACGCCTAGAGCTGCATACATTCTTTTGTAAGCCTCATACATGCCCATGGGGCCATGTATTTGTGGGTTAGATTGGACCATTTGCAAAAGCTCCTGAGCAAGTGTAACTCTTTGGCTTTGTGAGAATATATTAGGATCTGAAACTGGGACCACATCTACTCGACCATCAAAGTCCTGGCTTTTAATTTCTTGTCCTCCAGATCCAACAGTAAACTCGTACACAGGAGGCAAGTATTCAGCAAAAACTTTTGATAGTATTTTAAACTCAACCTTTTGCGCGTAATGTAATCGTTTATGAATTGCACTCATTACCTTGGTGCCACGTTCTAATAAAGCAACAGTAGTTCCAACTGGCATGGCCTGGTTCATATCGCCTACGTTCATGTCTGCAATCGCAGCAAACCTTTTGCCAGAGTCAACCAACAAGCCTAGTAATTGCATTAAAACATTGCTCGGTTCTTTGATCGGTAAAGGTATTAGGTTTTCTCTGAGAGATCCACCGGTTGTATCAATGTCTCTAAACTCTCCAGGTTGCAAAGGCTCGTCCTCATCTCTAATTCTCATGCCTCTGGATTTAAAACCAGCTGGTAAATTAGCTAATGTGCCTGCGTCAATAAGTTGTCTTAAAATAGATGTGGTAGCTTTAGATATACCACCAATCATGTGTGACAGGCCAAGTCCATAAAATCCTAGGCCCGGTAGGAACTTGTATTGCACAAAATAATTAATTTTATTTTTAAGAGGATCTGTCTCTTGGTAATTTCTGCGTATCGCTAGAACAGAGGTTGAATCCTCATCAATGGTAACAATGTATGGTAGCTTTAATCCTGTTGGTCTGCCCTCTGCATCTAAATCTTCAAAACCTTCTATATCTAAAACAGTGTGTATTTCAAAAACTGTTCTGTTTCTATCTTCTTTGTAACTTGGCTCAATACCTTGTATTTCATCTATGGCCTTATCAATTTCAGATTCGTCATCGTCATAAGTTTCATCTGAGATCTCAACATCGGCATAAAAACCAGTAATTTGTTGTTTCTTGACTTCATTGAGAGACATGCTGATTGCATGTGTAATTCTTTCAGCTGAGGACATATCAGATGCCTCGTAAGGCACAATTAAATCCTCTGGCGGTATAAACTTAGATACTGCCTTATTCGTTACACTGTCAAAATAGACTTTCTTAAATGCAGATCCGGCTAACGGCAAATAAAACAAAAGCATATCAAGCTCCGGATCATACTCACTCATTACATTCATAATGTAATAGTTCATAAACTCCTGGACTCTTTCAGCTTGGTTTTCTGATTCTATTGTCCTAGCACCAATTATTTCTGTTTTTACAGGACCTTTCGCTGGCAGCATTTCTTTATAAGCCTGGGCCTGGAATTGTGTAACTGCCTCTGCAAGAATGGGATGGATTACTCCAGAGGATCCTTCAAAGGGTTGTGACCTAGACTCATCAAACTTCATGCCTAGGTATTGCAGGCCATCGGTGTATGTTTTTTCCCATTCGGACCTGGATTGTTTGTCGCTCTTAATAGAGCTTAAAAGATCAGATGATATTTTCTGTAAAATAGATTCGTCTACAAAGTCAACCAGGTTAGCGTTAAAATCCATCTGTGGAGCTGGTTCTTCCAACATTTCATCGTCTAACAAAATTTCTTCTTCATTGACTAAAATTTGTGCTGCATTGGCAATTTGATCTTGCCTGGTTTCTTCTGGCATAACTTCAACAGAAGATCCTTGTACCCTAATGTCTGGATTGTTTTCGGTTCCGAGTGCTTTTTCTATTGCCATAATTTTTAGTGTAGCACTCTGGGTCGATTAATGTCGTCAAGATCCTCAAGCTGAACAATGCTTTGTAATTCTCCTTCAAGAATTAACCCTTGTGCCTCTGCTATTAATTCAGCGTTAGCATGATTACTTGCGTGTATATCTGGGCCCGTATATTCATCTCCGTCCCAGATAAATTTTGTTATAAATATCTTCATCAATAATAAACCTGTCTGTTCGATTTTAAAAGCCTGGCCTCGTCTTGATAATCTTCATCTAATGAAACAAAGCCGCCTTGTCTAAATCTCATCAAAGCCATTGTAGCACTATCGCAAAAGTCATCATAATCTCCAAATGGAAAAGACGCCATTTCTTCAATTACGTCATCTGCAAAATCATGTTCCGGGGCCCAAACCATTCCAGATTCAAATATAGGTGCCACACTGTTCATTCTGGCTATTTTATCCTGGCCTCTGCTTGGACTGTAAGCTGTAACAGGTATGCCCATGCGCCTCAATTCATGCGTAAGTGGTGTCCCAGATGCTTTGGCCTCAATCAATACACAGTCTGGGTTCCAATATCTGTACTCCTCCATGGCCATTCTTTTCAGCTCTGGAAAGTCAACTCGAACTCTTTTGGCATCTAAAAGCATAATTGCATCTGCGCTTTCATCACCAGCATTAAATATTGCCCAAGTGGTTATAGCCGAGTAATCAGCAGTTTCTTTTTTTGAAAAAGCCGTATCGTAACTTTGTATTACATAAGAATATGGCGGTATATCTTCGTGCTCCCATCTTTGCCACCACTCTCTTTTTACAATGGATCCTTCTTCTGCGGTAGGATTTTGCATCCACTGAGAGTTCCATTTTGATATTGGCAAAGATGCTTTGACACCTAGCAGCTCTTCTTTTTTCCAAAACTCTGGCCATAAAGGTAAATCTGATTCTGGCATAATTGCAGGAAACTCCACCACTTCCCATTTATCAGCATTTTCATCGCCTTGTTTTTTTAAGACTTTGCCCACCAAGTCTTTGGTAGACCACCTGGTCATAACAATCACGATAATGCCTCCTGGCTGTAAACGCTGTCTAGGACCAGAGGTATACCATTCATAAGCAGATTCTAAAGATTTCGGCGACAGTGCATCTTGTTCTGAGTGTGGATCGTCAATAACTAAAAGATCCGCACCACGACCTGTAATAGCACCACCGACACCAGCAGCAAAGAACTCGCCTTCCTGGTTACTTGTCCACCTTCCTGCTGATTTGTTATCTGCTTGCAGTTGTAGATCCGGAAAAATATGTTGATATTCTTCGCTGTCAATAATGTTTCTGACTTTACGACCAAACCTAACTGCTAGTTCGGCGGTATGCGTAGTCTGGATTATTTTAAGATTGCCTCTGCGGCCCATCATCCAAGCAGGAAAATATGTTGATGCAAATTCTGATTTTGAGTGCCTGGGTGGCAAACAAACTATCAATCTTTTAAGTTTACCGTCTGCAATTTTATTAAATTTTTCTGCAATAATTTTATGATGGCGGCCTTCTATAAACTCTGGCCACATGTGTTTAACAAAACCAATAAAATCTTTTTGACAAGAATCTTGTTTATCTAATTGATCGTATCTGTGCAACAAAGCTACGGCCTCGGCTTTGTCTTGCTCGGATAATATATCGAAATCTTTTAGAGAAACTTCATTCATTTTTATAAAGTCGGGCCAGGCAACCAGGTAGTGACATAGTAGCTACCTAACCCTAAGCACCGAAATGCCTAGGTTTAGTATAGATTAATAAACACTGCTGACAAAATAATAAGCAATGTAAAAACTACCATGGGCAAATACCTAAACCTCATGCCAGTTTGGATCTCCTTCAAATAACATTGATTCTGCTAACCTGCGTCTTTCAAGGCCCGGCAAAACTTTACCATTAGCCTTATTCCAGCGGCGCATTTGTTGTGGGACTTCTTGCATTTTACCTTCGTTTAAAACACGAAGGAGCGTAGAGCTGCGAAGGTTGGTTGGCCCAAGATTGTAAGTCCAGGCAACCATAGCGTCTAGTTGGTTTTGGTCTAGTGTTTGGGTTACCGCATCGTTTACATAGCCAGTGTATTCCTCAAGCTCTTCTTCAAGCCAAGCATCTGCTTGTTCTTGCGTGCAAGTATCACCCATTTTTACATTTTTTGTTCTGCCAAAAGCTATGGTAGGCACTCCCGCGCTGCACAAATATGCCTCAGTCTCACATCCTTCAAATTTTTTAATTAAGGCTTTGCCTTCTTCTGATATATTCATTCTTTTTCCCCTGTTGTTGTAACTTTTCTGTAGTAAACCACTACGTCTTTAAGCTCTGTTATGTACCTTTTTATCTCTTGCATGTTATAGGCCATAACTTCATAATCTGGAATCGTCATAGCTAAGAAAACTAATTCGCCCTCCTGGTTTTCTATTCTTGCTAATTGCTCTTCCCAATTATCTGGTGTTACCGCGATCCATTGCAATTCCTTGAGATCTATTTCTCTGGGCATGATCGGCTGCACAATCTTTTTCTCTAAAGGTTTTGCAGTAACTTGTATTTGTTTAGTTGGAAGTAGGCTGCAACTGCAAGCCACTATCAAGACCATCAATAGTGCTACTGATTTGCTCGATGTTTTCCATGATATGTTTTGTACCATTATTTATTTTCCTTTCCATTTCTACTGGGTCAGCCAATATTTTAGACGCTAATTCATAGTTTTGTATAAACTGCGTGTATCTGCTCAATTCTCTTTGTGCGGCTTGACTTTTAACACTTAGATCTTGCAGCTGTTGTGTCTGCAATTCAAAGTCTGCTTGTATTGATTTTATTGCCTCTTCTTGCGTTGCTACTGCGCCTTCCAAAACTGCATTATTAGTTTGAAGTATTTGGTTTTGGCTGTAAAAGTAGTAGGTAGAAAAACCAAGAACTAGAATGATGCCAACAAATATTTGTTGCATTATCCGTTTAGTGGATTATCGTCTTTCTTTTCTAGCTTAGTTTCTAATTTCTCAAGGTTGTTATTGAGACTTTGTAGGTCAGCTATAATTGTGGCTATATCTGTTTTAATTTCTGTAACATCCGGGACCTTAATATTGTCAATTTCTTTTTCTAAAAATTGTACAGATGTTTCTATAGACGCAAATCGCTCTTCAATGATTTGCACGTTATCCTCTGCCTCGCTGATACCGCCTATCTTAGATTCGAGGTTTTCTAACCTGTTAACGTACTCAGCTCCCGTGTAGCCGAATCCGGCCAGCGTACCCACGATTCCAACCAGAGCAATTATTTGTGTAGTTTTGCTTTGAAACCAATCCATTTTTACCTCCAAAGGTTAGGTTGGTCCTCAATCATCTGGCCCAAACCTTTTAAATTTTCGTTGACCAAGCCAAAAAAAGCCTCGGTATTGTCATCTAGTGTAGCAGAAGTATAAATATTTGCACTAATATACCAATCTGTACTGTCTACCATGGTAACTTGTTCGTATGAGTTGAATCCTGGCACATATCCAATCAAGGCAACAAGCGTGCTTTCGTCACCGTATTGGCCAGTGTCTTCTTGCTCTTGTTCTATTTCTTCTTGTTGTGTTTGTAAGTTTTGAGCTATAAGGTCTTCTACCACTGTTTCTGTATCAGAGGATGTATTCATAGAATTTATAGACGTATCTATTTGATTTTGTACCGTACTAGTAAATGTATCAACAGAAACAACAGAAACATTAACATTGGTTGTATCGCCTGCGCTTATAGTGTCGCCTACATTTGTTGTATTGCCTACGCTTGTTGTATTATCTAAACTATTGCTTGATGATGTGTCTAAAGTAGACATAGAACTCATATCTAAAACTTGGTTGGTTTGCATCGAAGCTAAAGCAAATTGGTCTGACCTACTAGGAGAACTACTGGTACTTATTCCACCTCCACTTGATGAAGTTGAGGATGCAAAACTAGAACCACTTATGTTAGATGTAGATGATGAAGTTGTTGAACCATAGTTTACAACTCTATTAAAAGAAACAGATGAACCTGTATTAAATGAGTCAACGCTGTCTGAAACAGAAGTAGAGCTTATGTCTTCAAAAGTAAAACTATTATTAGAAGAGGTTGCTACAGCAGTACTATTTGAGACTGAGGCAACAGTTGTTGAAGTCTCTCCCCTTGAATCAGTAACGCTTTCTTTAGCAGAACGCAAAGTTCCTGCAACAATATCAAGAGCATTAATCCTTACTGAACTTCTTTCTTTTTTTTGCTCGCTTTCTTTTTCGTGTTCTGTTTTGGCAAGACGCTCTTCTGTTTCTTCTTCAAGTTCAAATAACTCTTCTTCTTCACCAAGCTCGTCTATTTCCTCTTCAAGCTCTTCAACTTCTTCACGAATTGCAAATATTTCTTCTTGCAACTCTAATTCTTCCCTTATGATAGTATCAAACTCATATAGCTCTATAAGCTCTTCTGCATCTAAAATATCTATTACCTCTGTCTGGTTGTTAGCATAGTCATCTACAACTAAAACCTCTTCAAGATAATCTATATGTTCTTCTTGCGTACTGTGTAGTTCTACAGCGTATATTTCTTCTTCAAGTAAAAAAAGTTCTTCTTGTAAAATTTCTTCTTCATACCTTTGCTGTTCTTCTTCCCACGCTAAATCTTCTGCTACTCGTATTTCTTCTTGTTCTGTATCGTACAAGTCCATCATTACATCTACATCATCATAAGACGTTATAAGTGTAGTCTCAAAATCTATCATGCCATCATCACTAAAACTTACATCTGATCCCATCCAATCATCTACTTGTTCTTGTCCAAATTGTTCTACATCTAGCTCATACCAATCAGCATCAGTAAATCCTTCACATCTATTTTCGTAGCAAGGGTCATTAGGATCAAGGTATTCGTCATACTCTTCGTCATACCATAAGTCTTCTTCGGTATATCCATAATTATCTTCTTCTACATAGTAAGCTACTGATTCATTCTGTTGATATCCAGGACAAGATGGAGAGTATTGTGCATCATCTTCGCACTGTTGGTCATCGTAAGCATCCCAATAATTAGGACAAGTTGTATCATACAACTGCGTTATATTACATTGCTGTGTTAGATAAGCAGAAGCGTAACCTGTACATTCATCGCTGTATAATGAATCTATATCACATTGCTGTGTAAGATAAGCAGCAGCGTAGCCTGTACAATTTACATCATTAAGAGCGCTGCTACAGTCCAAAGCGTTGCCCGTGCCAACTCCATACAAAGATCCACCACCCTCAAGTAATGTATTTGCCGAGGTGTTGTTCCAATCTGTGTTTACACAACTGCTAGAATTTGTCGTGCCAACGTTACATTCATCGTGAAACAAGTATTGGTATATTTGTGAGGATCCACTGCCGATTTCACCAATAATTACATCATGGTTTATAATGTCTAATTCATCGTATCTATATTCAAAGGTGTTGTTGGGCCACAAAATAACCTCAAAACTATTATCAGAATCTCTGTTAAATTCTCTCATGTCATACCAACCAAAGATCATTTTAGAGCTGTCGCCGTATGACTTCATCCTGGAGTCGTTATCTCTTATTAGATCTGTCCAGAAAGGCAGCAACGAGTATGTATAGGCCTTTGTGCTTAATTCATCTGGTGTGTAGTCACCACAATAGTTATTGTAATTTATGTTGCCAGTACCAAGGCCAAAATGAACGCAGCCATTGGTGGCCATGCGGGCGCTATTAAAAGTTTGTCCGTAAAAAGTGAAATTAAACGGTATGTTTATTGTTGTTGAAAGCTGATCGTCACCGACCTCATAGGCTAGTTCGCCTTCAAAATTATCAGCATTTTTTTGCAGTTGATAAAGGTCTTGTGAACCTTCGTAAATATACTGGCCTAAAGCGTCTAAACTAAACAGGCACGCTATTGCGTAGCATAGAATTCTTTTTTGCATTGTTTATTGGTTTTGGTTTTTCTTGTGTAAGTCTTTTTAACCAAGCCTACGACATCTTTGTTTATTTTTGCTCTATTTGGATTTGATTCATAAGTGCATTGTCTAATAAATTCTTTTTCTGCATCTTTTACATCTGGTCTTTTGGATTGATTGCTGGCCCATTCTGCTTTTGCCTCTTTGCCAATTTTGCCTTCGTATGGACAAGGAGTTCCTGCCATTGCCATGGCCTTGAACACTCGTTTGTCCTGGCATAACAAAGCAACGGATGCTACTTTCATGCCCATGTCATACAAATACTTGGATAGCTTTAATCTTTCACAATTTTCGTCTGTAACAGTTTTACCGCCAGAAAAACCAAAAATTTGGCCTTGAAATGCAGCCGACCGGCCTACGGTACAGAGATCCTGGGAATAACTCATTATGCTTGGCGCAATGGCCGATGCAGGCGGTGCCTCTGATTTAATATTTTGGTTGATCGTCTGAGTTGAATTTGATTCGTTGATGTTTCTATTCGTGTTATCTGATTTAGAATTATTTTCATTTACATTAGTATTTTTGTTATCGGTTGTAACATTAGAATCCGATGTTGAGTTGTTCGTATTAGTATTATTGTTTGTATTATTGCTTGTATTGTTATTGGTGTTGTTATTATTACTGGTGCTGTTGTTTGTATTAGTATTGTTAGATGTAGAATTATTGGTTACATTTTGATTTACATTTGAATCAACTGTTGAAGTTGATGTATTAACATTTGTATTAGTGTTGTTGTTCGTATTGTTTGAAGTATTGGTGTTGTTGTTCGTGTTGGTGTTTGTATTATTAGTACCACCCGAAGAAACATTATTATTTGTGTTTACACTACTGCTTGTACTGTTGTTTGTGTTGTTATTGGTGTTGGTATTTGAATTAGTATTAACATTAGTATTGTTGTTCGTGCTGGTGTTTACATTAGTATTAGTGTTGGTGTTTGTATTAATACCTGTACTTGTGTTGGTGTTTACATTTGTGTTTGCATTGGTGTTGGTATTTGTATTTGTGTTTGTGGCAGTACTAGTATTTACATTCGTATTAGCATTAGTATTTGTATTTGTATTTGTAGCGGTGCTAGTATTCACATTTGTGTTAGCGTTCGTGTTGGTATTTGTGTTGGTGTTTGTGTTCGTTGTCGTAGTATTGTTTGTTGTATCTAAACTATTGTTTTCGCAATACTGAGATCCGTTGACGCAAGCTGTACCAGACTGTTGCGATGACTGGGCGTTTACATTTATAGAGAAACCAATAATTGCTGTAACGATAAACATTACAGAGGCCCAAGTAATTATTTGGTCATGTTTTTTTTGATCCTGCTCCTTGTTCATTGGGTGTGTAAACTCCAAACTCAATTAGTTTTTCTTTATTTTTTAAATGTTCAGCCTCTATATCACTTTTACTTTGTCCATGATATGCAACAGCTAAATATTTTCCAATCATAACAACATTTATATTGATGCCGTCTACCACTACCTCACCCAAAACTCTACCATATTTTCCCTTAGAATCTTTAAGTTTTGAGCGTAAAACTACGTTTTTTCCAGAATTAATTGAATCTTCTAAAAATTTTGCAGCCAATTTGCCTCTTACTTTTTCGTCTTTGTCTCTGGTTCTACTCTCTGGAGTATCTATGCCGTAAAGTCTAACTCGACATTTATGGAGTATTGAAAAGCCTAAATCCAGTATACAATCGATTGTGTCACCGTCCACCACGCGAGTCACCTGGCAGCTGTATTCATACATTAATCTTCGCCTTTAAATTGTTTGCTGCTACCTGTTGTGCCAGCATAAAGTCCGAACCATGCAGCTCCGGCCCCAACCACTATAGAAATAAGTCCAGATTGCTCAAACGATGGTTCTGGCAGTTCCATGAACCAAATTGTGCATTTGTAAAGCAGCACTATATAAACCGTAAGAAAGGCTCTGGGAAAAATGCGCCAGGAGTCAACTGCTTTTGCTAAGTGGATCCATTTTTGGTGTGGGTTAATTTTGTCATCGGCCTCAAGATCTCTAATTTTATCTTTAAGATCTGAAATTTCTTGAATCATGGCCATAAATTTGTTGAGATCCATTTCGACCTCGTTTCTGTCCATGTCACCGCCGAATCTGCCGCTGTTATCATTCATATAAACTTAGCCAATACTATGGCTCCAACTATAAAAGGATAAACGGCCCAGATCATGTTTTCTAATTTATCAAATCTTTTAGATCCATCCTCCAGGCGTTTATCGATGTTTTTGTATAAGGCTCTACACTCGCGTTCG
>Ga0208148_1000185_pt1 | contig 24339 bp, 28 predicted proteins | sample DEB08_DNA_16_FD_184525 | JGI IMG/M metagenome (GOLD analysis project Ga0208148, IMG submission 184525) | Aqueous microbial communities from the Delaware River and Bay under freshwater to marine salinity gradient to study organic matter... | ecosystem: Environmental > Aquatic > Marine > Coastal ...
GAACCCGTTGATCGAAGCTGACACCGCAGAACGGTCCGCAGCACAAGCGGTCGTAGATAACACACCAGAAGAGGTGTCTTCTTTCGGGGGCTAACATGCTCACATTTGCATTCTATAAAGCTGTTCCCGGAAGATTCGCAGATAAGGTAATACGCCTTAGTAGCGGATCTCAGTACTCACATGTAGAGTTTCTTCTTACACCACCTTACGCGGGAGAGGCTTTATCCATAAGTGCATCTAAGCGTGATGGTAATAAAGTACGTGAAGCTTCCATTGTACTGAGAGACACTCATTGGGACTATCTTAGGGTACCGGGAGACTTTGAAGATGCTAGGTTATATGCAAGAAGCCAAGTAGGTACCCCGTACAATATGATAAGTGCAACCCTTTCAATCACTCCTATTAAGAAGAAGATGGGTTCTGGGGTACACTGTAGTTGGTTCATGGGGGACATATGCAATGCAGCGGGATTATACGTGAATGATCCTTGGAGGCTTACACCCGGCGAGTTGCATCAGTTTCTACAGTCTTCCTGTGGCCTAAACAACACTATATATGATTCTACCTAAATAGTGTATACTATATGTAATTGTATATCACGACAAATACATCTACTATGGCTTTAGCCGTAGGCATTCCCCCACATAAATAAAATACCCTATGAAGGAGCCTTATTGTGCTTGACCCAAATGATCCTATTGTTCGCGCATACCAAGATAATCTGGGACGCGCTCCTGACGCCGCTGGCTATGCATGGTATTCAAACCAGATACAAAACAATGGGGTGTCGATTGAGACTATTTCCAGAAACATGGCCCGTGGTGCAGAGGCTAAGGGCGAGCAGGCCGCACCTACTTCTGGGCTGATGAAAATTTATACTCCCCCTCCTGTTGTCCCGATACAGCCGACCTACGAAGCTCCTACAATGCCTGTCTGGCAGCCGGAGTCTCAATCCACCCCTACAGACCTAAGTCCTGTATACGGCGCGATTAACAACGCATCACAGGGTACACAGCAGGCTATTAGTAGCGCATCACAGGGTACACAGCAGGCTATTGCGGGTGAGGGTAATACTACCCGTAATGCTGTTGATGGTATGCTTAATAGCCAAACCAATACGCTTAATAGCGGTATGCAGGCCCAAGGCGATGCTACCCGTAACGCGGTGTTCGACACAGGCAATCAGCTTTCTGGCTTCATGGGTAGCGGCTTTGATAGCGTTAATAGTAACATGGGCGACTACGCGCAGCAGGCATCACAGGAACGTGCCAACAATATGGCTACGACTTCGGGCCTTATGTCTGCTAGCCTTGAAAACCAGAATACACTGGCACAGGGACAGCAGAGTGCTGCTAATACCCTGAACACATACTACAACGATCTGGCTACTACTCAGGGTACTATTAACGCCAATCTAGGCAGCTTCCAGAACGCCTTTAGCGACTTCAATAATATGTACACAGCTAATAACACAGCCGCTGTACAGAGCCGCTCTGATATGCAGACAGGTATGATGAACCAGACAGACCGTCTCCGTGATGAGTTTGGTCGTAGCATGGGTGCCGTACAGCAGGGTCAGGCGGATATCTCCAATAGTATTGATAGTGCATTTGGAGACGTATCCGGTGACTTCCGTGCAGGCCAAGAAGGTCTTTTGCGGGCTGTTGGTGACGTAGGCCGGGATATTCGTACAGGCCAAGATGGTATGTCTTCTGGTATCATGTCTGAGTTTGGTCGTGGTAACAACATGATGCAGGCAGGGCAAGATCGCCTTATGTCTGCTGTCGGCGGTATGTCCAATACCATGGATAGCGTGAACGGTACAGTACGCTCAAGCCAGAATGATGTTATGCGCCAGCAAGAGCGTTACCATGCTGAAATGGGAACACGGGTTACACGCCTGCGCGGTGTGATTGATTCCGCTGTAGCCAACCCCCAGATTGAGACGGGCCTCCGTCGGGATTTCAATGAAATGGGGAAAGCATATGATGCTAATGGTAACTTTGTACCTCAGTCGCAAGACCGGGATGGTTCAGTAACTGTACGTGCTTTGGGCCAAGGCGGTAATCTAGATATGCGCAAGTACGACTCCCAAGGAAACATCATGGGAGATCACTCAATCAACATGGATGAGCGTACCCGTCAGCTTTCTACTCTGGCATCTGCGTCTGCACAACAGTCCCGTGGTTTCGCTGCTTCCCCTTTCCAAAGGACATATTAATGCTCCCAGAACGTATCTCTTCTGTCGGTCTTGATCTAATTAAGAAGTTCGAAGGTTGTCATGATATCCGCAGTGACGGTATGGTACACTCCTATCGTGATCCTGTGGATGTCTGGACTATTGGATACGGCCACACTAAAGGTGTTAAGTCAGGTCAGTCTATCTCCATGGAGAAGGCAGAAGAGTTCCTTCTTGAAGATGTTAAAGATGCAGTGTGGGCAGTACGTAAGTTTGTTAAAGTGCCACTCACACAGTATCAGTTTGATGCTCTAGTATCTTTCACCTTCAATCTGGGTTCCGGTAATCTCCGTGGGTCCACACTATTGCGCATCTTGAATGCGGGACAGTACGATAAGGTTCCTGAGCAGCTAAACCGCTGGAATAAAGGCAAGGTAAACGGCAAGCTCGTAGAGTTGCGGGGTCTTACACGCCGTAGGTCTGCAGAAGCTGCCTTGTTCATGATGGATACACCTCTGGCAGGTGACGGTGGTGATCTTATGGTACAGAAGCCCCGTGCAGGCACCCCTACAACAAAGCCTCTGGTTAAAAGCCGTACAATGTGGGGTGCAGGTACTGCAGGTGTAGGTACAGTCGCTGGTATTATTAATGATACGGCAGGTGAGCTACAAGGCCTTGTATCATACTCTGATACACTCAAGTATGTCTTCCTTGCCCTTACAGTGGCGGGTATTGCTCTTGCTGCATATGCACGGTGGGATGATCACAATAAGGCGGTTAAGTGATGCTGTCTTTCATCCGGGAAAAGGTCCAGATGGTTGTCATTGGCGTCCTTCTGGCTCTTGGTCCTATCCTGTATGTTCTTGGCCTTATGCTTGGCCGCAAGAACGGTAAAGTACGCCAGCTTGAGCAAGAAGCCGACAAGCAAAAAAGCATTGCAGATTTTTACAGAGAAATGGATGGTTTTGATGAGGATACTATTCGGCCTCGCAGCCGTGATGATCTCGTTGATAGGCTGCGCAAAGGCGACTTCTGATCTAGAGATCTACTGTCCCAGCGTGTCTCAGTACACACAAGAATTCCAAAACAAATTGGCGGATGAGCTACAGAGCCTACCTTCTGACACTGCTATATCAGAAGCCCTCACTGACTACATCGTACTGCGCGATAAGATCCGTAAATGTCAGCAGATAGAGGATAAGATATAATGGCTGGTACAGAAGGACACGGTGCAGGTGGCACCTCTGGTAACGCTGGTAACTCTGGTGATGGCGGCTCAGGTGGCGGCGGTGGCTTCTTTGGTGGTGGGTCTAGTTCCTCATCAAATGACGGCTCAAACGCGGGTTTTAGTAAGGGTGTAGGTAATCCCGGTGCTGTGGCCCCTGTGGGTCGAGGAGGCGTCTCCGTTAATGGTTATGACGGCAATCGTGGCGTTGTATCGGGCAACGGTATGGATGGTAATGGCTTTGGCCGTACCAATGAGGTGGGCGTATCTACAAACAATCTTGGCGCTCCACAGTATGGATATTCTGAAGTAGGGGCCAATTCCGGTCCCGGCTTTAAAGACGATAACAATGATGGTTACTCAGACTTCCATGATGAGAACCCCTCTTCTTCAATCTCCCCACAACAGTATGCAATACAGAAAGCTGCCAGCCGTGTTCTTGGTATGCTTACGGGCGGTATCATTGGTCTTGCTGGAAGCACAGTAACGGATCTACAGGCCCGTGGTATTGTCCCCAGCTTGGGTAATGGAGATTTCAAAGGCCCTCGCTCAGGTGATGATACTGTAGAGCGGGAAGGCCAGAGTGAGATCGACAAGAAGGTAAATGATGTTCTGAATGACGGTACTCTTTCAGACACTGAAAAAGATGTTCAGGTTACCGAAATTCTCGTAGATGCCCTACAACAGGCTGAAGGTCAGGAAGCTGCACAGGTTAGTGCTAGCGTAGTGACCCCTATGGTTGATCAGGTGTATGGAAATAGTACCCAGACGCCGGAAGGCATTATGTCAGATCCCTTCTCTTTGATGGGTATTCCTATGTCTGCCCGTGTACGTCAGATGGACACCAACACAGGTCTCATCCAGAACCCTGTGGTAAATAATCCCTCACTGTACAACTACACGGCAGATCAGGCTTCTACGTCCCTAGCTGCGCAGCAGACTGCTAAGAATGCCCAAGGGTATGAGGCGGCTTTAACAGCAGGCCGTATCGCAACGAATGGACAGGCTAACGCAGTAACAGGTACTGTATCCAATGACGCTATCATCACAGCAGAACAGCTTGATGCTGCAGGTACAGCCACAGGCGTTAACAGTGATGGTACTACCAACTACACCGGACAGGCCCTTAATAGATCTGCACAGCAGGGCTTCGGTCAGATCATTGATACAACAACGGTGTCTGGTAAGCTTCTTGCACAGGAACTAGGTGAAGGAAACTTCACAGATTCCAAGGCTACAATGCAAGGCCAGTTGGATATTCTGTCTAAGCAGTTTGTAGACCCAACAACCGGAGAGCCTAAGATCCCTACATGGGCTGCAGGTGTTGCCCGTAATGTATCCCGCATTGCTGCATTCAAAGGTATGACGGGTACAGCCGCTACAGCCGCCATGTCTCAGGCATTGATGGAAGCAAGTCTTCCTGTAGCACAGCAGGATGCACAGTTCTTCCAAACACTCACAGTAACGAACCTTAATAACCGACAGCAGATGGCAGTTACAAAGGCTAACGTACTTGCTAAGATGGATATGGCTAACCTTGATAGCCGTATGTCAGCAGCAGTTAACAACTCTAAAGCTTTCTTGCAGATGGATCTACAGAACCTGTCCAATGAACAGCAGACAGAGTTGGTTAACACACAGGCGCGTGTACAGTCTATTTTGGAAGATGCTAAATCCACAAACGCTGCACGGCTATTCACAGCAGACGCACAGAATGATTTCGCTAAGTTCTACGATCAGTTGGACCAGCAGATCAACATGTTTAACTCTGAACAGCAGAACTCTATGAATCGTTTCAATGTTGGTGAAACGAATTCTGCCAGCCAATTCAATGCCCAGCTAGAGAACCAGCGTGAACAGTTCTATCAGGAAATGCAGTATAACGTAGATCTGTCTAATGCCCGCTGGCGTCAGACTGTTGAGGTTACTGAGAACGCACAGCGTTTCCAAGCTGCCCAGATGGATATCATGAACGTAGTAAATATGAGTAAGGAATCTCTGAACCGTATGTGGGACAGAGAAGACGCTATTCTTGATTACACATGGAAAACATCTGACAATGCTCTCACCCGTGATATTCAGCGGTACGCTGTTGATAAGGAATACGAGCTGGGTAACCGTAAGGCTGATGATTCCGCTGACGCTGCTAAAGGTGCAGGCATCTATGAACTGGTCAAGATAGGCACAGACCTAGCCAAGAGCTTTGATATCTTTGACTAATTTAAGAGGTACGATATGAAACTCCGTGACGCTATTAGTAAATCCATCCGTAAGTATTATGATGGTGTACTTCCTGAGAGAGCTATTGAGGCATCCGATGAGGAATTCATCTGGACGCTTGAGGCATTTGATAAACTGAAAGAGGCCAAGAATGAAAAATCCAAATAAGATGGATGGCCCTATTCCCGGCGAGAACTTCACATCTAATACAAAGAATTATCCATGGCATCGTCCACCGGATATGGCTGACTACGTTGAGATCGTGAATAAGGCGGTTAATAACCTTCTGGATGATCCTGAGAAGACATCCTTTGCTCTTACTGCCTTGGAGACAGGGGAGAGCATTTTGGATTTTGTCACAGGTACTCTGCGGGTAGCTGTGGGTGGTGGTAAGATCCCTATTGATATGGCTGTATTGTCTGCTGGCCCTATTGCTAAAGCCATGGAGACATTGGCGGAAATGGCAGAGATTAAGTATGATCGTGGCTGGAAGCAAGAGCCTAATATCGTAACACCACAGCGTGTTCGTGCTATTACAGGTATGGATACTTCTGAAGAGGTGGAGAAGACAGCCCCAATTCCAGAAGAAGAAATGACGGGTATTATGGCACGGGGCAATGGTCCTGCACCAAAAGAAGTACAGTCTGAAATGCTTGGTCAAACAGGCGACGATGAGGATATGCAGTAATGTCTATGGTATTTGCCGGGTTTATGAATGCAGCCCGTGAAGATAGGGAACGCCGGGAAGACTTGGAAGCGGAAAAGGCTTCTGAGGATAAGAAGTTTGAGCAGGCTAAATACCTTAAGAACATGACGCTGTATAATGAGCAGAAACTCAAAGATGCAGCAATTAGTAAGAATGCAAGGGTTCTTGCAGAACAATACAATCTTCCTTCCTCTGCTCTGGGTCCACTGGCGGGATACTTGGGTACATACACAACAGCAGAAGTTAGCAAGATGTTGAGTGACGGGTCTCTGGATCTTAGTTCCTCTGCAGCCACACCCTCGTATAATGTGGCCCCCGGAGATATCTCTGAGAACGCCAAAACTGCCTATAATTACTTTGTAGCGCAGGGTGAGACACCTGTGATGGCTTCGGGCATTGTAGGTAACCTGATGCAGGAATCTACAGCCCAGCTAGATCCCAATATCTGGGGGGATAACTACAACTCTTTTGGTATCGCCCAGATGAATGGCCCTCGTCGTCGCGCTCTGTTTAATTTTGCTAAACAGCGCGGTGAAAAGAAACCCTCATTTCAGACGCAGTTGGAATACATACATTGGGAAGGTACAGAGGGTCCAGAGAAGAAAGCTTGGGAACAGGCCCGTGCAGGTTCTACACCAGAAGATACAGCACGTATTCTGTCGGAGAAGTTCTGGCGTCCGGGTGAACCCCATATCAATAACCGTATGAAACACGCCTCACTTGTCTATTCCACTATGTTGGATGATACAGCAGGCACGGAACAGGCCACAACCGCTATGGGCGGTACAGGCACTGATACGATGGACGCTGCCTTCAATGTGGGCGGTAAAGGTTACAGCTTTGGTACAGAAGTATCAGAAGACACTAAACCAGACACGGGCATTAAAGGCCTAGGCTTTGGCACTCTGGTAGACACAAAACAGTCCCCAGAAGAACAGACTGAGGAAGCCTTTGCTACGCCTAAACCCGCAAGTGGTATGCCAGAGATCCAGACCTTCAGCGGGCAGTTTAACCCTCGCCCCGTAGACATGAGTAAGCTGAAGGGTGACACCGTAGAAGATATCAACAGGTTCATTGCTGCAAACAACGGCAACTTCCGCCCAGAACAGGCGGAACAGATTAAGCGTATATATGATCTAGCGGCTTCTGGTGCAGAGAAACTGGGTGCTACTGATCTGGCTAAACTTCTGGGTGGGTCTACTAGCCCCTCAGAGACTATCGCTGTGATTGAACAGATCCGATTGACGCCAAACCTGACAGAGGCCCAACGTGCTGAAGGTCTGGACGCAGCTAACCGTATCCTAGAGCAACAGCGGAAAGATAAGAATGAAGACAATAAAACCAAAGGTGAGTGGGTCTCCTATATTCCCTTTGGTGAAGACGGTACTCCGGGTAACCCCCTACAGGTTAAATACAGCAACGGAGCGTGGAGAACCGCAGATAACACACCTGTAGATGAGAATAAGGGCGTTACTGTATCCCGTGACGACCTCACTGATCAGGTTAAGATATACAACACACAGATCAAGGACATCAATTCTAAACTGCAGGGGGGTGTACAGGCTGTACGCGACCTCCTTGTACTCCGCGATCTTGTTCAGGATAACCCTGCGGCGCTCAACCCCGTACTTACGAAGCTTGGCGGTATAACAGGGTTTATCAAGGACGTTACTTCTGCTGCTACCAGCCTTACCAATGAGAACGGAGAAGCGGTGTATGACTACAACACTGCAGAGAACGCTCTTATGGCCAAGATTGAGGGTCTGACAGAGGCAGATAAGAAAATTGCACAGGCACTCCTTCGTGCTGCCTATGGTATGGCATCTATGCGTGGGTCTTCTGGTCAGGCCTTGTCGGACAAAGAATTGGCACAGAACCTTGCGGCATTGGGTTATGGGGTCTCCAACCCGAAGAAAGTCATGGGCCTGATCAACTCAGCGGTACAGAACGTACTGGCAGCTTCCGATGATGCCCGCGTTTCAGGGTGGGAAGGTCTTACTATGCCGCCTGACGTGAAGGCTGCTATGGTAGCACCTCTCCTCACAACAAAGTTCTCAGACTTCATGTTGCAGACTATGTATGCGGAAGAGCCTGAAATGCAGAAAGCCCTAGTAGATGCTATGGCGGATGACGTTTCATATGCTGGCCCTGATAATAAGCAAGATACCTTGGGTGACACTACGGAGGAATCTGCCGTAACGGATGAAATGAAGGCTGAAGCGGACAATCTGATTGCCCAATACCAGAGCGGTGAAACGATCATCATCACCCCTGCGCTGGCTGCTGTATATCCACAATATAAAGACAGTATAGGTAAAGAGGCTACTAAGCCTACCGACAATGCCCCCAAGCAGAATGACGATGACATCGACTACAGCACAATACCGGGATAAAAAGAACAATGGCATCATTTATGGATAAGCAAGAAGATGATCCCCTCTCCGGGGCAATCTTCTCCGAAGCACCAAAGCCTCAAGACACCCCAGACATGCCTGTGGATACGGAAGTCCTAGACGACCCTCTTTCGGGTGCAGTTATTAGAGGTGGCCCTACAAGTACAGATACCCCAGAAGAGGGTGCAGAGCCTGTACCTTCCAAGCAAAACCCCTCAGATGATTGGTCACAGTTTGATACGTTCGAAGAGGCTAATGCTGCATGGTTCCAGATACTAGATAACCCCAACGTCCGTAAGGTTAACCCTATCGTGGGTTCAGTGATACCTTACGCCATCTTCACAGATCCTGACACACAAGAACAAACCTATATCCGTAGGCCTGAACCTGCGTCTATTCGGGCAGGCATCAAAGCTGCGGGTAAGGCAGTTAAGGGTGATTGGGAAGGTGCTAAAGAGGCCTTCAATAACCCGGCTGCTAAGACAGGCGTAGCGACTGATATAGTTACAGGTGGCATGGAATTCTTGGGGCAGGCCGCAGAGACTGTGGCTGCTGCGGGGGATAAAGTCATGGGGACTAATATGGCCCCCACAGTAGACCAAATGACCCCTGACGTAGAGCTTAGGGGAATAGCCGAAAACCTGCTAGGTGAAGGCGTTCCTATGGTAGTGGCAGGCCTTGCCGGGGGTGCCTATATATCGGGTGTTACGAAAGGCCTAAAGACAATTCAGGGAGGCACTAAGTTCATCCAAGGTCTCGCTAAAGTCGCCCGTGGTACTGCAATCACTTTGGCTGCAGAATCTTCTGCTGTAGTTGGTGCCAGTGATGATGCTGGTGGTTTGCTTATTGGTAAGGATGCACTCTTCTCTCTCACAGGCGATCTGGATCTGGGGGATACTAAAGCTGACGACATCATCGAAAAGCGTCTAACCCTTCTGGCTGATGCAGTCTTGGGTGGTAGTATCCTTGCTGCTGCAGGACAGCTTACTGTGGGTGTATCTAAATTCAGCAACAAGCAAGTACTCTCCCCTTTGCTTACACTCCTGCGCGGTGATGCAGGCCTTGAGAAGGCCGTGTACCGTAATCTGATTAACACCCTACAAGAAGTAGACTTGGATACCTCACCGGAAGAAATGGCAGCTATTGCAGAGCGACTTGCTGCTGCTGTAGAGGAGAACAAAGACGTTCTGGTAAAGAACATCTATGATCAAGGCGAGACAACCGTACAGCGTGATACTCTGTCTGCTATGGCTGAAGGTGCCACAACACCAGAGGATAAAGTACGGGTATTGGGCGTACAGAGGGGGGTTCTGACTAATGCCCCACAGAACCCTAACACGGCTGCTAAAACCAATGGTCTGAACGTAGAGCTACAGAGACAGATCGACACACAGGCTGACACACTCAGTGGGCCTCTCCCCAGCGATCAGGAAGCGGCTATCAACTCCGCTAGTCAGGGTCTAGTGGATGATGCCCGCCGCAGGGTGGATGAAATCCAACAGCCTGTAGCTGATCTTGAGGTAAAGCTTAAGGATGCAGAAGACCGTATCCTTAATGCATGGGAAGGCGATGTAGAGTTTACCGCCCGCCTTGATAAGTTGAAGGACATCACAGGCACAGAAGTTGTGATGGATCGTACAGGCCTCAAAGATAATATGACTACCGCCCTGCGTAATGGGTATGAGATCATGCGGGCCACCAAGAATGAGAAATACGGTATGATCTCTGGTGGGTCTGTAGATCCACAAATGGTCATTGATATGTTTGCTGATCTGCCACCAGAAACCATTTCTGCGGGTATGTCTCAGTTGGGTAATAGTAACCCCCTGCGAAAGCTTATCGCTATCACCCGTGAAGGTGAGGATGAACTAGAGATCCTAGAGAATGTAACCGACTTCCTCGCCCAGAATGGTGCAGACTTCGGTTTCTTCAACAACACCCTACGTCCAGAGCTTTCTCGCCTTGCATCTAACCTGTATAAGACTAGCCCCGGCGCAGGGTCACTTGTGCGGGATATTGTTAATCGTATTGATACAGATATGGTTGACCATGTACGTCTATCAGATCCAGATCTGGCAGAGGCTGCAGTAGAGGCAAAGAGGTATTTTGCAGAAGAGTTTTCACCCGTCTGGGGTGGGACTAACCGTATGTCTGAATACGCCAATATTTGGGAAGACACAGTTGGTCGTACCTCAAATAGAGACCTTACTCGTACAGTAACAGGTGATGAGTTTGATGCCTCTGGGTATGCACAGCGATCTGATGCCTTTGTTGAAGAGGCGCTGGGGGATAAGCGGTTTGTCATCACCAGCTTTAAAACGGCACTTGAGACGGCTGGTAGGCCCGATGATATCGCTGACTACATGGTTATGGATATCATGGATTCCTTCTCCACTCAGCTACGCAGTGCCGGGGATATCGCAGACATTGATCTAGGGGCCTTCACAGCCAAGCTGGATATGTACGCAGAACAGTTGAATACAGCTTTCCCTGATAAGGCTGCACAGATCAACGCATTCAAGCGCAGTGTTGAGGATGCTAAAGGTAGTAAGACACAACTCCTCAAGATCTTTGATACTGTAACGGAGAAGGCTAAGGCTGCACAGGATGAGATCCTTAAGGGGGAACTCAAGACATTCTTTAGTGCAGGCGATATGCCAAGCATTAACGCCACCTCTAATCCCCGTGAGGCTTTCAACCAGATCTTCATGAGCAAAGAGTCCGTGGGTAGTGTCACAAAGATCCTAGACCGTCTGGATACAATGCCTGAAGGGGATGCTCTTATCATCCGTAGAGGGATGCAGACAGCCTACAACCGCTATCTGGACAGTACCATCTTTGGCTCCCGACAAGAGCTGGCGGGTGGTATGGCTATGAATAGCGGGAAGGTGGCCAAGACACTGGAAGAGAACAACCAAGTGTTTGCTATTGGTGATCAGATCTTCCGGGATGCACCAGAGATCATGGACAGCCTGCGTACACTCACAGACGCCGCCAGTAAGGTAGCAAATAACAAGTCTGCTGTACCTATCGCCACGAACTCCTCTACAGCGTATAATCAGGCAGCACAGACAGCCACAAACCGTATGCTGTACCTTGTGTTGGGTCCATTGAACAGGCTTGCTACACAGATCCGTAGTGTTGCATCGACCAAGTTCCAAAGCGCAGATGCTATTGAGAAGGCTGCACGGATTAAGGATAACATCCTAGCCAACCCAGATGAGTATCTACGTCTATCCCGTAAGTACGACAAGACGCCCGGAGATCCAGAGCTACAGGATCGTATGCTTCGGCTTATCACAGGCTCTGCAGTACGCTCTCTTAATGATGAATCTACAGAAGAAACAGAATACCCTGATTGGGTGACTGAGAATAGCGCAGCTAACAGGTCACGTAACATAGCGGATCAAATGACAGACGCTTTCAGGTTTCTGACAGGTAGATAAACTAAGAGCCTTTCGGCATAATACCTACACACACACAAAAAAGCCCCCACCTTAATTGGTAGGGGCTTTTTCTGTAAGGAACCACCCTTACGTTCTAGCAACGAAGGTAACTAACCATCGCCTATACTGTGTACATTAGTCGTCTTCAGAAGTAAAGCCCTCTGCTGGCGTACCAAGCTGTTTATACACTTCCTGTTCTTGTAGTTGCATTTCGTCCAGCATGAGTTGGTAGGTGTCTTGCAGAGTGTTACACATTGCCTGCTTAGGGAGAGAGCCAAAACCCGACATAACAGCTAGATTAGAAGCCATACGTGCCTGCTTGATTGCATTCCTCAGAAGCCCCTGTGCCTGTTCCATTGTACGTATAGACTCACAAGCAGCCATTAGGGCCATAGAGTTAGAAACTTCCTGTGCGGTATCACCGGGATTGTCCAAAATGGCATTATCTACGGCATCATAAAGATCTTTTAAATTCACTCTAGGAAGTCCTTTTAATTGTTCAATTTAAGGGGCGGGATGGCAGGGTTACTTACTACCTGTAGTTAGTGTCATAGTCAACAGTCAAAATTACCAAAAAGGTAATTTATGCATCCTCCATAAACGCCCGTACCCACAAGGCGCATAGGTCTGATCTCACGATATCATCAACAGTGAATTCAATGATAGGAAAAGGCAGCATTTGCTGCTTTGTCATATGGATTACTTTAGACAACCCGCAGTCATGTGGAATATCGGTCTGAAATATATCACCGTCGATAACAGTCTGTGTGTCTTTACCAATACGGGTAAGGAACATCTTCATTTCTTCCACACTGGCATTCTGTGCCTCATCCAAGATTACAAAGGCGTTCTCAAATGACTTACCGCGCATTGTCTCGAAAGGCTCAAACACAAGCTCTTCGCACTTCATCATGGCTTCAACTTTCTGGGGGCCTAGATGCTTCTTCAATACGTCCACTGCTGGTGCTGCCCAAGGTGCTACCTTCTCTTCTAGCGTACCTTTATGATAACCCAAGCCCTTACCTCCTGCAGCGACATTGGGTCGGGACATAATGATCTTCTCGACATATCCCTGCACGTAGAGGTTAGCAGCATGTGTCATTGCCATGTAGGTCTTACCCGTACCTGCAGACCCTACAGTGATAATCATATCCTCTCCCTTTAGACATCGCAGGTATTCAGCCTGTGTAGCATTAAGTGCCACTAAGGGAATGGATTTGGGTGTCTTATATTCTGGCGTTATATCCTCCTGTACCTTCTGCTTACGTGTTCTACGTGCGGGACGGGGCTTGATCTTCGCCATATAACTATCCTGATGTTTGTGTTACGGTGTAGTTATATTATAACACAGGACCCTTAGTTAGGGTATCCCTAGATGTATTTCATCAGTCATTCTCCCTTTTGTGTTGGCGGGTTCGTTTTTTTGTCGCGCGCAATTTCAACTTGGAACTGAATTTCGGCGGCGTCTATAGCTGCGCGGAGTGTTCGCACATATGCCCCGCAAGTGTGTTCATAATCACCACCAGACTTTGCCGAAGATCGGAGAAGCTGCACTGCGCTCAATTTCTTGCGCAGGTCGCCTATCAGCCCGTTTACGTTGCTTTCGTAAATGTCACGGCAAAGGCGCGGACCAGTATTGTTAAATTCTTCTTGAGTAAAAGCCATTTTCGGCATCCTTGTGTTGTGGGCTAAACGCCCGTTTAAGCCGCCCCTGCCGTTATGGCGGGGTTTAGGTGCGGTTGAATTTAGAGGTGCCATTTGCGTCGAGGGTCATGTCGTATTCCGGCGCTACCTCACCTTCTGGTATTGCATCAAAATCGGGATGCTCACCGTAGTATGTGATCCGGTCCAGATCAAACCGCGCTTCTGTGTGCCAGACAACAAGACCAGAAAGGGCTTTCCCCATTACCTCAAGCGGCGTCCTGTATAGTATTTCTCTGTCAATATGGAGGGCACCACGTTTTCTGCTGTTCATTTTTCGGCATCCTTATGTTGTGGGCGCGTTAGTCGGTATCCCTTCACTTCAATGAGGGTCATAATCCACGCAGAGCCAAAAGATGCACCCGCGCTGACGCATAGGAGTGGATGCCAATCAAACACGCCAGCGAATAGAATGTTAATCGCTGTAAGCGCCCACATTTTCAGTACATACTCCATTAATCAGTCTCTTTTTTCTCTAAATTACGCAGCCACGCAGCGCACTCTGGACACGGTTCAGGAAATGAAGATGTTAAGACCCTGCACTGAGGACAGCGATCTGCAACTATCCTGCCGGAGTCGGATATCTCGAATTCTGTTACGGAACCAACGGATTCAGTTGAGAAACTAAGACCCAGCCACCGCTCACACTTTTCCCAAGCAGCCTCTGTGGCAAAGCTGTTGTGTGCGCGTATGGCTGTGCGTAACTTATCAAAGTCCCGCAGCATCGTTTGCACCTTGGCTCCCTGCACAAATAATTTCTGGTCAGCCATCATTCACTCTCCTTTTGATAACACTTTTCTCCACACTCGGGGCATTGAAAGTAAGGGGGTAGTTTGTTTCCTTCTGTATCGTAACCTTTTACGTAGATCTCTTTACCAAACCTACCTCTATCTGGGCCTGCCCCGTACATATAAGCTGTATCTAGTGCCTTCTGCCAATCGCCTTCATACTCTTTTAAGAAGTATTCATAAATCCTCTCCCCGTTTAAATCAAAGTCACAATGCACACACTTTCCGTGATCGTCAGTAGCCATCAGTCAGTATCCTTCACTTCAAAAAACCAGATTGCGGCGGCTTTTGCAGTCTTGTGCTGTTCGGGGCATAGCTTTTTGCCTGTTTCTTTGTCATGTACGGCCCAAAGCCCAGATGTGTACTGCTCTGCCATAGCCACTAAGTGGCCAGTGCCATCAACGATACGCTTACTGTACCGGAGGCCTGTGCTTTCAATCACCATTAGTCAGTCCCCTTTTTCAGGTTCTAAAAACAAATCTGGGGAAACTATAACTCGCATAGCTCCCCCAGTAAAGACCTTAAATGATACCTTTTATGCTACCTGATCGGACACGCCCCACTTGCACAATCATCCATATCCAACTCCTCTAGAGTATTACCGCTATCCAGATTGATAGGAGACAGCCGTGACACATACTCTTTGTACACCTCCTCAGTAACTACCTCCTGTGGTAGGTATGCGTAGCCTAGATCCTTAGCCGTCTTCGTTGGATCATTACGATAGATCCAGCTTACCCCTACATAGTGATCCCAATTCTCTTCAAGCCACTGAATAATAGCGGGGATCTCTGTGGGGTCGTAGCTGATTGTTACAGAACAGTTATGGTCTACATAGTTGTCCATCATAAGCTTGTACCGCTCAAGCTGATCTACAGCGGTCTCAAGGTTAACATGCTTACCATCTACAATATCAAACTTAACATCTTCATATGCCACAGGGAACGTGGCTAGCATGCTGTCAGGCTCAAAAGGCTTCTCAACTACTTTATACCCTGCAGCAGCCAAAATAGGTATCAGAGGATCATTCTTGCTGAAGGTGACATTGTTGAAGAGGTATCGTCCCAGAGGACGGTGTACGCCTTCTGTCGTGTCCATGATCTTAGACAAAGTACCTGAAGGCTTAACGGTAGTCACCGCCTTTGCGCGTGGAAGGCCTAGCTCATCCGCCATGCTATGCGCCCCAGCAGTCGCAGCCTTACGGGCCATCTGTAAGAAGGCCCTCTGGTTAGCTGTATCACAGAGGTGGTCCAGCATTTTGATAATACCAGTAGCCCCAACCCCACAGAGACGCAGGAACTCATTCAGTTCATGCCATGTACGCTGAAGGATACCATCATCCAAATTAACGCAGGTCTGGCGATAGTTTGCGCGGGCAATGATACGGATAATGTTGATCTGTTCTTCTGGCGACATATGCAGAAGCTTACCCCAATCCACCTCTACCAGATTACAGAAGTTGTGATTCCCCAACAGGATCTCAAAGCAGGGATTACCGCCCTTGAACCAGCTAGCTCTCTTCTGTGCGGCCTTGGCGTTAATAAACCCCGGCTCTGAACCACCAGCTTCCACCATACGATCAAAGATATACCGCAACTCCCATGTAGAGGGTGTGTTGTAGAATAGGATGCTGTTGTTGGACTGCTGTCGGTGTCCACGATCATAGTAGCCTGCGGCATTAGCCCGCTGTAGCAGGATATAATTAATAGGACCACGGCCCGACATAACCTCCTCTTGGGTTAGGAAGTCTTGGAGTGTCTTTTCTTGGCCCGTCTCTTCGTGGAACAGATTGAAGAAGTTCTTCTTTGCTACGATGAAATCGTCCGCCTCTTTGTCCGTAACTGGCATCATGGCAATCTCAGCAGAGCGGCGAGAAGACAGAGTTGTACCGAGGTGGTTCATAATATCTACGATATCAATACGGGTAAGGAGTTTGCCCGCCCGCATGTTCATTACACGGCAGATATGCACAAATGCGGCACTGATAGATTCATCACCAGAGGAGATCCATCCATACCCTTTCAAGCGGATACCTGCAGCCCGGACCTCCGAGAAGTCAATGATGATACGATCTATTTTGGTTTTCATAGCCATAAGCTTGCCGATAGCCTTAGACCATGCTTCTGCACTATCTCCAACCGTCATATGGTACACAGATACAGTAGTACCTTCCTCTACAAGCTTGTAGAACGCCTCTTGGTTATTTGCGTGGCCTTTAGGGTCTCCCTTAACCTTAGCTGACCGGATGATACGGATATCCGTCTTCTTGGCAAAGCCATTCAGTGTCCCTACCGTAGGTTCAAAGCCCACACCGCAGCCCTGTAGCAAAAGCCAAAAAGCATCAACAACATCATGTACTGTCTCAACCTGCAAGAAACTACAATTGAATTGTGAGGCTTCCCGAAGCTTTGCTACATCTGTACCACCCAACCACAATGTACGCCCGGATACAGTAGCGATACGCTTGTACATCAGATCTCGTAGAGTATCCAACTCAGCGGTTTCTTTCTCGGTAAGGTCTACATCACCCTTGGCCCGTTGCCACAACCATTTCTGGTGGTCAATCACACGGTCTACCGTCTGTACCCATGTCTCAAACTCTGTGCCTTCTTCATTAAGAGGTCTATTGTAAGTACGGCGGGTGATTACGTTTGCGCGTGTGGAGAATGTAGGCATATTGTTAAGAGACATAAAGTTCCTCGTTCATTTGTGGGGGATTTAGGGGAAGAAAAACCCGCCAGAGGCGGGCTTAAGTTGTTCAGGTAGGTAGGGTAGGGGGAGAGGTTAGAAGTAGCCTATAATGGCCCCTATTGGCGCTAGAAAGATGCCTGCAATCCGAATGACAACCTCTGTGCTGATCGGTTGCGCCCAATCCAACACGATTAGGCTGTAGATGTTAAGGAAGTAACCGATACCCAAAAGCACAGAGATAACAAACCCGATGATATGTCCCATTATTCACCTCCATCTGCTGTACGGGTTACAGCCTTATCAAATTGAGTTATGTAGGACTGAGCGGCATTACGGACCATACGGGCCTCCTCATGAAACATGTCCCGGCTTTGGTTCCACTGATTTATACTCTCAGCTAGTGTATTACGTTCCTGCTGTACCTGTGCATCAAGATCATCACAGAAAGTATCGTTCACATGTTGGAGTTGATCAATTTCACTGACAGCCATCTTTAGCAACTTAACCATTGCGACATCCTCCTTAGAGTACACCCAATCGCCGCCCACCTTAAACGTGGACTCAATCTGTTTAGCTACAGGATTTCGTTCACCCCTCATGCTGCCACCAACAAGCTTAAGTCTGGGGCTTTGTAGTGTGGCCCCTTCATGATCTTACCATCCGCACGGCGTACAGGCTTACCATCTTCTCCAAGCTTACTCATGTTGCTGGTATGAACTAGGGCGAAGGCCTCTGATAGTTGGGCGTCAGTATAACGCGCAGAACTGGCATCCAGCATTTCATGCACTGCACCCATAAGCTTATCTACATACGACAGCTTATCTATACCCTCTTGGCTCACAAGGGCCTCAAGAAGACTTGGACGTACCAGCGTGAAACCAACAATAACGTATCGTAGATCTGCCAGTTCTTTCAGGTGTTGTTCCGGGCCTTCATTAGAAAAGGCTTTTAGAACTTCGTTGGCCTCTTCCTCAATCAAGTTGACCCACACCATGGGGTCCAAGGAGGCCCCGAAATAGGTCATAAACTGAGACAGTGATCGCCCTTCGTCTTGCGTCACAGGTTTTGTCAGGAACTCTTTCATATAATGGTTCTCTTTCTTATTGCTAGAGGTAACTTACAGATGCTCTCCGCGAGAGTGCATTTCGATCAAGTCTTGGATGAAGAATTTCATCTTATTGAGGTCATACAGCGTGTCTGTGCCTTCCTTCTCCCCCAGCCTATAGCAGGCTTTGAAGATGTCCCCGCGTGACTTACTCATAGCTTTAGCGGAAATCAGATGGCGCAACTCTGTGGCATGGTCTGGGATGCTGTAGTACTCTGTAGTGCTGCCATCTGACGCCACTTTCACACGGTCTTTTGGTATGTGCATAGAAAAGTACCTAGTGGCATCTGGGGCATGGTCTGTAAGGAATTTATCGGCTCTAGCAATACACAATACACACTCGTACTCATTGTGATCTTCCACCTTCCGCAGATCCCGTTTGTGGTAACGCAGGTTACAACAGTGACAGCTACCAAACTCAGACAATCCTAAAGTATTCAACTTTTTCTCCCTTCTGTCTTCATACGTCTTAGAGCTTCCACAGATACCACTTTGGTACCATCCTGATCGGAAAGTACTCTATTGATCTCTTCCTCACGCAAAGCCTCTTGCTCAGATTGGCGCATACTCATAGCGAAACCCGCAACATCTGAGAGATACATCAGATCTTCTGGGTCAGTACTGATCTTAAGAATGGTACCCTCAAGTAGCTTCAGAAAGTCTACCGCTATCTCTTTATCCATATCTTCTGAAATATGGTATAGGCTGCTAATAGACAGATCCCCATCCTCTGACAGATGAAATACAATCGACATAGTATTTACGGGGTACTCGTCTGTATTATCGTCCATTATGTACTCTTTTCATCATATCCAAGAAGTAGACTGCATCCACTACCGCAAGAGGCTTTTGGCGATCTGCCTTCATAAACAGTACAGGCTCCATATTAGTAGGGGCGTTAGCCGTGGCCTGTTCGTAGTCTTTATAGATGGCGATTTTAGCCTTGGCCTTACACTCTACGGATACAGGCAGTAACTTACGGGCTGCAGGAGATAATTGTACGTCTTCTCCCCCAGCACCCATACTTGTGGATTTCACATCATCAGGTTCAAGCTCCGGGAAACATGCTAGGATGTAATCCCTGACCCATTGCTGAAAGCGACGACCTTTGGCCTTACCAGAGGCTACGGTAATGCGGGGTTTTTTAAGCTCAGTCACACTCCACCCCCTCCATATCGGGATGCTTCACATACCAATGAAAAGCAGGTGACGCAGACTTGCTCATATGAGGTGTCAGTTGCTGTAGAGTAGGCCAGCAGGCGGCTTTATAGTCACAGAAGCTACAAGCTACTCCTAGCTTCTCTGCACCTGTAGGCTTCTTACGGAAGTACTCTTTCACCGGGGTAAAGCACCGCTCAAAGGGAAGATCTTCTGTAACGGATGTTACCACATTGGACCTATTAAACCTAATGCGTTCAGCTTCTGCCTTATCCGCCTCTACTTTAACTACAGACACATACCCGTTGGATTTATCCATTACGATCCAACCGCCCGGTTTCTTATTCTGTGCATCCGCATAACCGAACAACTGGCCTACATAGCCAAAGCTGTCACTCTCAGCCAGCCCCCTATACCCCTTTGACCACTTGTTAGCGTAGGACCATTGGGAGGCTGACTTAACGTCATACACTTCACCATCAATATCCAGATCGCTGTCGCCTTTGATAGTAGTCCCTGCAACATCCAACTCTACACGGTCGCCGTGGCTTGTTACGTCTACTCCTGCGGCCTTCAGGAAAAACCTAGCGATAACCTCTGCAGCGTCACCCATCAGCATCCGGGTGATGAAGTTGTAAGGCATACGCGATTTCTCGGCCCCAGACTTCTCCATCTGTAACTGGCACAAGGGCCTACCAATATTAGACATACGGATACGGAAATCTCTGTCCCGTGGCGTTACCTGTTTGCGAAGAGCCTCTTTAAATTGCTCCCCCGCTTCTTCGATCCATTTATCCTCTACATGTACCTCTTCGCTATTAGAGAGGCGGTCTAGCGTAGAGTGTATCATCGCTTCTATTACATCAGCCTGCATCATATACCCTGCTTATTGTGTTTAAAGGTGGCCGGGGTTTTATCCCCGACCGACTAAGCAAGTATCAAAATGGAATCTCGTCAAAGTCACCTTCAAGATCCGCACCATCAGGGATAAAGCCCTCATCAAAGTCTTCGGAAGATTTACCAGACATTGAAGCTTTGTGCTTCTTGATGATGGCGTCATTCTGCTGAGAAGTGAGTGTAGAGAAATGGCGGATAGTATCTACCACGTCCCGGTCCAGTGCTACGGGTACATTCATATCTGTAGTGTAGCCAATGACGTAGTAAGTCACTGAACCCTTCTTCTCTTTAGTCAGAGAAAGCTCCGTCCAGAAATCCCACATCTTACGACCACGGGGAAGCTTCTTATAGAACTGATCATCAAATGCCATAAAGTTAGCACCACGAAGATTAAGAACAACAGGCATATTCTCAACCGTATGCTCATTACCGTCTTTATCTTCCCCCGTGTATGACACCAGACAACTAATACGGCGAGTACAACTGATATCTTTGTACATAGCCTTACGGTCGTCTGTCATGTCTTTCAGGGTCTTGCTGTCTGGACGGCCACAGCGGACACCCCCCTTCTCATCAAGGAAGTCTTCGTAGAAAGACGTAGCAAAGACGGTCTGATTGATGAATTTCTCTTCATCAGAGTCATAGTGAGTGTATTGGTAGTGCATCTGCAGGGGACGGATACGTACCGTCTTCGCATACACGGGTACTTCCTGATCTGTTACAAACCACTGGCCCAAAGGTAGGCGGTTTTCCTGCGCATCTTCTGCGTTGTAGTTCACCTTAAGAGTAGGTGTACGCTCTTGGGAGTTAAGGGTGGGATCTGCACCGGAGAGCTTCGCCAGTTCATCAATTTCAGCCTGCGTGATCGTGGAGAGTTCAGTAGACATACATGCTCCTATAGCATTGTTATTAGGTCTTTGAAGATACATTAGTACGAACATCAGGTCAAGCCCAACAATGGCCGTTTCCTGTTTTGTTCCTATAAAACTACATCTACCATCTTTGGTACTTCTATAGCTTCCATAGTCATCCAGCTACTACCGCCCTCAATCTCAATATCTAGAGGCAACTCCGGTTCGTAACCCCACCGACGATACATATCGTCACCCATGAAATGCATCGCCCAAGTAAGTGCTTCAGCCACCTCTGAGATCTCTTCCGGGTGACAATCAACTACAATGGAGTCGTGTACTGTCAGGATGATCTTGGAACGCAGCTTACGGGCCTTAAACGTCTTTAATGCTCGTACACAGGCCAGAGGTACAATATCTCCTGTAGCAAAGCCCTGTACGGGATAGTTAACGATTTCTGTTGCTCGGCTTACACGGCCATTAGGATATCTCTTTACGTTGGGGAAGTGATACTCCCTGCCGCTAGGTACACGGACAATTCCATTCTTAAGGACACCGCTAAACAGTGTCTTATGCCATTCCGCCATACCAGAGTAGATCACGAAGAATTCCCTGAAGTACTTCTGGATATGTTCTGGCTCATTCGCGCCTTGTCCCCCATAAAGAGGTGCAAATGTATACGCCTTAGCTCCCTGACGAAGGTCTTTATCCACATCTGCTACATCACACTCATTAATGATGGATGCAGTCTGCTTATGAACATCCTTACCCTTCATAATATCCTGAATAATCTGTATATCTTTGGATAGCTCTCCTGCGACACGGAACTCCAAGCCACTGAAGTCTGCCTCTATGATCAGACCATCTTCAAAGCGGCTTGTGATAGCCTTTCGTACAGGGAATTTACCCCCCTTTGGAAGGTTCTGGAAGTTAGGCTTGCTACACGACAAACGGCCCGTAGATGTTACACACTGATTAAAGTTAGGGTGTAGAAGCCCATCTGGCCGCGTCCATGTCTGGATACCGTTCACGAAGGTGGCGATGTAACTGGATACAGCATTCAACCTGCGCATCTTGTTCAGGAACTGGATGGCATCCCAATTCTGTTTCTTTTCCGCTTGGGAAAGCAGGCGAGGGATAACGTCTTTACCTGTAGAAAAGCCATGGAAAGTTGCATCGCTAGGACGCTCTGGGGATAGCTTCAATCCTGCCACGACACCCGTGGATTTATAGACAACACCTGCACCATCACAGTGCGTACAGTTAGGTGGGCGTTTATGCGGCTCCCCTGATTTAGTCAGCTTGAACTGCTTACCTCTACCATTGCATTCAAAGCAATGTTGCACCGTTGTGCGGTGGCATACGGTGGATATTGCACGAACGGCAGCATTAAACTCTGTACGGCGCATACGGGGCGGATACTTCTTCTTCCCGTTGGGCATAGTACCGATGTTAAACATAGCGTGGTGGAGCTTCTTATCGGTGATTTCCCGGCTGTACATAACCTTGGACAGATCAATACCGCTGTTTAGGTTTATTGGGGTATCGCCCATGACACTGACAACGATATCCTCAAGATCCTTCTTAAGCTGTGCTTGCTCTGCCTTGAATTCTAGCTCCACCTCTTTCAGGGCATCCAAATCTATGTTTGCGCCATTACCTTCAATCTCCACAAGGAACAGCAGCATTTCATTCATAAGATCAAAAGTGGGCCAGAGACCTTTATTATCTTCCTCTTTGAGGTCTTCTAACTGCGCCTCATAGATATCAGCACAGGACACAACATCTGCCTCTGCGTACTCTATGACAATCTCAAGCGGCATAGCTTCAAAGCCTGTACCACCCTTGAACAGATCGTGTACCAGATCACCCTTCTTATGGGTTACCTTTCGACGTATTGCAGTCTTCTCTAGAGACAGTTCGACATTAGCCCCCCGCGCAAAGATGTACTCACCTATCATGGTACACCAGACACGCTCTGGCAGGTCAAAGCCCATTTCTGTGAGCCATGCCACATCGAATTTAGCGTGATGAGCTACAAGAACATTACTGCGATCTAACGCCTGCTGTAGGGCCTCTCTGCCCATAGGGACAGACTGCTCATTGTGGTTCCAAATGAGGTTTGTGACGGGTGTACGTACACCATCCTTAATCTCAAGGAAGTGACCAGACACACAGAAGTTGTCTTCGTGGTAGGGGCTGTTGTCTGTGTCCTCAGTATCTTTGCCTGTAAGCTTCACTGCGCTTACAGACGTTTCTAAGTCGAGTACTATTGTTCGTGTGGTTCCATCAATCATTATGCAGCTTCCCCCATGGTGGCATGTGTCAGATATCGCCACAGGCTTGCGGGACTAGATAGTTTTGTGTGTGACAGGAGAAGAGTATTACCCGTTTTGCCCAGATAAGTGAGTTCTGCTGTATCTAGATACCGCTTTTGTGTCACCCATCCCCGGATAACCATCGTCTGTTCATCCTCTCCGGGGACCACCAGAACACCAATGTCGGCCTTAAATGCCGCCTTACTCTTGAATAAGAGATTACCTTCGCGGCTGAAGGCGGCTTTTACATCAATACCGAGTGATCCCGAAAACATATCAGAACCTGCATCAATACCAAACATGAGGGGGTTGTGGTCGAGGTGATATGCCTTCGCTACTGCGATCTCCGCTTTGATACCTAAAAGATCAATCTCACTATCTTCTCTAACATCATCCCGTTTCTGATTAGCCACCCCTGCAGCCCGTGCCAGTTGCCACCGCATTGCAGCACCTTGATTGGCCGCTGCTAACTCTGCCCGTGAAAGGACAATACGTACATCATTCGACATATCGAGACACCATAGGTTCAAGGTTACAGATTACAGTGCCGTGCCAGCCTGAGAGCTTATTCTTGGACACTGTGAGATACCGGGAATTATCCGGTTCGTTATTCTCGTCTACTTCATGCTTACCTATACCAATGATCAGGTCAGCCTCTGCA